>Ga0209570_1001868_pt1 | contig 9960 bp, 1 predicted proteins | sample EBPBio172007_DNA_FD_185861 | JGI IMG/M metagenome (GOLD analysis project Ga0209570, IMG submission 185861) | Wastewater treatment Type I Accumulibacter community from EBPR Bioreactor in Madison, WI, USA - Reactor 1_9/17/2007_ DNA (SPAdes)... | ecosystem: Engineered > Bioreactor > EBPR >... | reverse complement strand
GTTTCGCGAGAAGCAACAACATCTGGGGAGCCTTGCCCGGCAGGAACTCGGCAATGGCTTTCATGAAGTTCGGATCGGCGCTGGTGAAGGGGGAATCCAACACGAAGGATTGGTCGCCTAACAATCGACCGCCGAGGCCGACTTCCGTCATGTCCTCGTTGATCGCGGTGCGGAGTTCGGCCAGGGCGATGACGAAGGCGAGATGCAGCACCTGTTGTTCCCCTCCCCCGGGATTGGTGACCACCAGATGGTTCCGGTCGTGCATGGAGGGCAGGAACGTTTCCCGGTCGATCCATGCGGTATTCCCGCTGGTGGCCACGCCGAAGTAATGGGTGAGCCGATCCTGAAGAATCCCGTGGACCGCCTGACGGAATGCGGTTTCGCCCTCCGCCAGTTTTTCGCGGACGTTTTCCGCCAGAGTGATGGCTTTGGAAATCTCCTCGATCCTGCCAGTGCCGCGTTTGGGGCGGGCTTTCTCGATCTCCGCGGCGATGCTCTTGAGCGAGCTTTCCTGGGTGCGGATGGAGGACTCCTTTTCCCGCTGCGCGGCTTCGTTCTGTTTGATTTTTGTCTCCATGCCGCGAACCGCGGCCACCAGTTCGGAAAACCGTTTGATGGAGGCAGCCTCGATTTTCGGATCCAGACCTTCGATAGCGGTCTTCGCATTCCGAAGCGACGTGATGGCGTCATTCTTTTCCGCCTTCAGTTTCGCGAGGCGTGTGGCGAACGAGGATGCTTTTTTTCGCAGCGGGCTTCCTTCGCCGCCTTCCAGCACATTCGCCAGAGCCACCAGGTCCTGATTGGTCTGGGCCGCCAAGGTCTTACCGAGATAGCGTTCCAATTCCGCACGCTTTTCGTCGTCGAGGCATGTGCCGCACACGCAGTTGGTCCCCTTGAGGAGGCGTTCAATAAAGCCCCGACTGACATCGGCCGGAAGCAGGTTGCGGTTTCGAAGGTCCTTCAAATGCTGGTCCACCGGTCCGAAAGCGGGCGTCAGCAATGGGAGAGCGAGGGAAGAACGGACAAGATCGGCGACCGCCGCGTCCGCGTCCAACACTGCGCGCTCCGCCTTTTGCTCGTCGAGTTTGTGCTTCTGGAGCTGGGCGTGGAGTTCCTGGGAGGCGGTGGCCTTCGCACTGACTTCCGCGAGATCCGCATCGAGCTGCACCTTCTCCCGGGAGAGATCGGAGTGGATCTTTTTCAGTTCATTCAGCTCAAGGCGGTTCTTCTCCAGGCCCCGGCGTACGACGTCTTCACGGTTCCTGGCTTGGATGTAGGCTTGGTTCGCACCCGCTTCCAATGCCTCTTTTTGGCGCAGGGATCTGATGACTGCATCGAGATTACTGCGGGCGTCCTTCCATCGACGGATCTGGATGACCTTTTTCAACGGTTCAAGCACTCCGGCGCTTGCCCCGTGTCCCATACGTCCCTTGGCCGGTTCGCCATGGAAGTAGAACCACGAAAACAGATCCTGTGGTACCGCATTGTCGATTTTGACTTGAAAGTGGCCGTCGTCATCTTCTGTGAACCTGTCGTTAGAGCCGTCCGTCTTCTTCCACAACAACTTCGGTGACTCCGCCATCCAACGGGCTTCGGTCGGACGCCTTGCGACAATCTGCCGCCTGACGGTTCGGACCTCGTCGTTAGGCAGTCTGAGGCGGGCTTCCACCCATGCCTTGACCTCGGTGCCGGGTTTCGTTTCGTCCCGCACGACATTGGTGACGAGTTTCCACGCCGTTTCCTGGGATTCGCCGCATAGCGAACCATAAAAGAGGAATTCGATAGCGCGGAGGATGGTGGTTTTTCCTGTGTTGTTAGGGGCAAGCAACACGACCAGCGAAGAATCCTCGTCGTTGGGAAACTCAATGGTGCTGCTGCCGCCGTAACGCTGGAAGTTGTGCAGAGTGAGACGCTCGAAGATCATGGCAGGGTTTCTACTTCGCTCTCCGAAGCAACTCGGCTTCCAGCTTCTCCTGTTTCTCGCGGGACGAGAGTTCCGTATTCGCCTCCATGTTCAGGGATAGAAGCAGCAGGTTCTTCGTGCTTTCGTCGAGTGAACCGAAGAAATCCCTCAGAACCGTCGGTTTGGGGGCTTTTCGTGGCTTTGGTTTGGCGGGCATAGCGATTGAAAACAACTTTCGGATTATTCGGCAGCTACCCGGTAGAACCGTTTTGGCGCTGTCAAGGAACCTGCCGGTATGTTCGCGGAACCGGTGGGAAGCCCGGTTTGAAGCGGCGTCCATAGGCTTAGATCAAGACTCGTTTCCAACCGATAGGTATGACCCGCGGCGGATGGCCAGGTGAGTTGGAGACTGCCATTTCCCAACCTCGTCGCCGTTAGCAAGGGACGGCTTGCCGCCGAATTCGGATCCGTGCCGAATGCCAGTTCGTTGGCATTGGTGAAACCGTCGCAGTCATCGTCAAGCGACGATGCCATGTCCACGGTGTAGGGCATGGCAGCCGACCACGCACCCGCATCTGCATCGGTGGCCATCGTGCGCAACAGGACTGTGCCGACGAACGAGGGGCCGAGGTCCGCGGCGGCATTCCAGATCAGGGTATGGCTCTGGCCGCCGGGAGCTGTGGCCAGGCGCTTGGTTTTTCCGATGACATCGAGATTGCCGGCTGAACCATCGGCGGACAACAGGGTGGCAGCCGACCAAGTGGACTGTCCGGCTTTCTGATATTGCAAGGCAATGGCCGATGCATGCGCTTCCGCATCCCAGGTCCTCACGCCAACCGTGCTCTGCGCCGCGCCGGACGATGGCGAAGCAAGGACCTTCGCCAATGGCAAGTTATTCAAAACAAGAGAGGTGCCACCAAGCAACGATTCAATCGCATCCGGTCCCCAATAGATCAGTTGGGATTGTGCCGGATTTGCCGGGTCCACCACCAGGCCGACCAATCCTTCCCTGCCATCCGCACCCTTCAGAGCTTCGAACTGGTGCCATGTTTTCCCTTTGAATTCCGCTGATAGAACGGTCCGAACCAAAGGCGAATAAGGATCCGCCGCGGACCAAACGGATACCGTCCCATCCGGCTCGCCCACGAGGAGCGCATCTGGTTTCGACGAATCCATCCTATGTAGACAGGTGAGTGCATACGCACCTGAGGAAGACGGTGATGTGATGGAAATTCGCGTCAAGGTTCGCTGGATCGGAGTGGCAAGCGCAAGGTCGTATTCAGCGATCACGAAATCGTCTCCGACATCAGCGCCGCCGGATGTGTTCTTGTCATCAATGAACGCAAGAATAATGGAAGCGGGCGTTCCTCCACTTGCCCGGAGATTTCCAAGAGCGAGCGAATGGCCCCGCCACACGAGTTTGGCTGTGGCCGCTGGCTCAGCCAATGTCCTGGCTCCGGATGACAGCCCATCCACCTCGACCAAACCCCTGTAGGAAGTACTGCCTATGGCATCGTTCCAGAGTCCATTGGTTCCGAATGATCCGTAATATTCACCGGCACCTCCCGCATTGTTCGGCTCCCCGGATGCCCAGCTTCGATACGATGAAGTCAATCCAGACGACCATTTCCAGCCGGCATTGAGATCGCTTCCAGGATCCCTAAACAAACCCACCCACATCGGAAGTGAGGCATAATTGGATTGAATCCACTGGTTCTCGGCCGAGTCGTCGATGGTCACCAAATGCCCTCCGTTCTGGACGGCATACGCCTCGGCATCAGCCCAACTCATGCCGCTGGGTGTGAGGAAATACCAGTTCGAGGATCCAGGTCTCTGCACAGCGCCCAAGCCGCTTGGCGGCCCATAAGAGCCGAGAACCTGAACGCCGCCCGAATCGAGCCATCGGGCGATCAGGCCTCCTTTCGTGACAGGCCAATCACGTTTGCCTCCGGTGCCGTCCAAAAGTGAGGGGCTGCTCCAGGCATTGTTCGACAAGCTCTGGCGATAGATTGCATCCGAAGACATCCCCGATGGTGAAGCCAGACTGACTAGCCCTTGCGACGAAAAGCCCAATACTTGGGACAAGGACGTCCCGGATCCCGTGGACACCGGGTTCGTGGATTTTGTCCATGATGATCCGATACTCCCATACTCGGAAATGTAGCCCGCTCCGCTTGGCGGGCGCGCACCGACAAACAGGCTGATTCCGATGCCGCCAGGGCTCCTGCCGGCTACCAGAGAGGTCACGCCGATATTTCCGGCCGAGATGGACTGTGAGGACCATGTTCCCCCGTTCTGCGTCAGCAACGCGAGGGCATTGTTTGAAGTTCCGATGCTGCCATCCGCAGCGACCACCACTTCATCAGCCCCATACCCATCCAACTGGCCCGTGGCCATGACCCAATTCGACGGCACGAAACCAGAGACGGCGTTCAGGTTGGATGCTATTGCCAGTGAGCCGGTTCCCGGATGGCTGGAAGACGATTGCGGATCCGTGCCAGCCTTCCATTCCGCCAAATTCGTGAAGCCGTCCTGATCGGGATCACCCAGAGGGCCATTGCTTCCGGTGGCAGCGTTTGTTCCGGAATAGGCAAGATTGTGGGTGTATTCCCAGGAATCCGGCAATCCGTCATGGTCGGCGTCCAAGCTCACCGAAAGCACATCCTTCTCTTTCTGGCTGTTGCCGTCATAGCGATACAGTTGCATCAACCCATTGTCCCGTTCCGTCGAGATCAGGCGGTCGTTTTTGTCATAGCCGCGCTTCACCCATCCCTCGTTCTTCAATCGCCGGTAGTCCCCCTGCTGATCATCACCGGGACTTCCCGCGGTGGAATTGAAAGCATTGGCTTTGTAACCGTTCGCACGATTGTCATATTCCACCTTGTTCGTCAGTCCATCGAGATCCTTGTCCTCATTGGCATCGTTCCACAAGGGATTGAGTCCGTTGGAAATCTCCCAACCATCATCCATCCCGTCACCGTCCGTGTCAGCAGCCAAGGGATCGGTCCCGTATGTGGAAAGTTCCAGCACGTCGCTAATTCCGTCTCCATCGCCGTCCGTGCTCTTAGGGTGGCTTCCAGCACGGTATTCCTGAATGTTCGACAATCCGTCCTGATCCGGATCGTCGTTGGAATCCGGGATCGTGGCTTTCGTTCCAAAGCGGACCTCCCAGCCATCGGGAACTCCGTCACCGTCGGTATCCGGATTGACTGGCGAGGTACCGGCCTGAAACTCGCCGTAGTCATCGAGACCGTCGTTGTCGGAATCATTGTAGGTGGCGAGGAACGCGTAGGATTGGTTGTCGAAATAGCCGTCGCCCGTAGAAGTCGATGCCGGCGACGTCGTGGCGGTCCCGCGTTCAATCCTCACCTTTCCCGTAGCTGCGGAATCCGAAGCGGCCGAGATCGTACCGGAACCGCTGATCCGGCTAAGCAGGAACAGCGAACCGCCAGCGCCCCCGCCACCACGAGATGTGAAGGTATTACCTCCGGAATACTCGGATTGTCCATCTTCACCTCTTGCGACCAAACTGCCGTCCAATCTTAGGGATCGGCAGATAATCATGCACATCCCGCCCCCCGCTCCTCCAAAACCTCCGGCTTGATTGGTCGTATACCCGAATCCATACATGTTAACGCCGGCCGAACGATTGCAACCACCACTGCCTCCGCCGCCGCCGAATGAAAGATTGCTCCCACTCGTCTGGCTTCCTCCAGCACCAGACGGACCCGGTTGATACGCTGATGCACCTGTTCCGTCCGCGCCTCCTGCCCCGCCCCCACCAACTGGCGCAACGCCATTCAATGGTGGCCACGCATTTGTAACGAAACCTTCGCCGGGCTTTCCTGGCAATCCACTATTCGAACCAGAAATCGAATAACCAGGACCACCACGGAATCCGGCTCCTGTAGCGTAGATCTTGCCTCCAGATGCGACCACGACATCGTCGGCAATCAACGCAACAATGCCTCCGGAGGTGCCATTCCACGGACGGGCCGCCAGGGTGCCATCCACCTGCACCTGATCATACTGTGGCACACGGATACACTGGATCTTCGCTCCGCTCGTGGGATCGTAAGTATGTTGAAGCGGACTCCGGATTCCAACCTTTCCCGTGCCGAGGGAAGTGACTTGAACCAAATCAAATGATCCAGCCGGAGAACCCGCTACCGGCGTTCCTTCCTGAGTGACATGGAGCAGGAACACATCCCCCACTTTGATCACGGAGGGCAAGGTTCCTGAAATCTCCCGGCTTCCCGCGGTCTGAACGGCAACGATACCGATCACCGTGTCGTTCACGTATCCCGTCTGCCCGACCGGAACGGTGAGAGAGCCATCGAGCCGATTGCCGACGTGGAAGTTCTCTCCGTTCACATTGAATCCGAACTGGGTTTCCCAAGCATCCGGCAGCCTGTCCAGATCGGCGTCCGGATTGGATTGAGCGCCTGCAATGGAAGCGCCCAGAAGGAAACTCAAGAGAAGCGGGGCAACCGGAAGCGAACGGGTTGAGTAGAGGCAGGAGATCATGGAAAAATCGAAATGATTGGCTAATGACAAAGTCTTCATGTCGTCCTTGGTTATTTCTTGCCGCCCTTGCTGGAGCTGCCTGTGGTGCCAGGTTTTGAAGTCGATCCAGATTTGTTCGCCACCCCTCCAGCGGCGGAAGACGGAACCTTAACAATTTGATTCACGGTAATGTGATCGTAGTTGCTAATCTGTGGATTAAGAGATCGTAGCGCGCTTGGGCTAATTCCGTATAGTTTTGCAATTCCATTAAATGTCTGTCCAGATACCACTGCATGTTGACCAGATCCAACACTGGCCGTTGTTCCAGCCCCTCCAGAATTCGAGGGCACGGACCCAGCAACACTTTTTTGATTAATTGAACTAGCGGTTTTCGACGCGTTAATTGATCCGCCAGCTGAGCCGCTGGTCCCACTCGATACATAGTTAAATATTTTTGTTCCAAAATAATCGCCGGTTCGAGTCAGCCCGCCCCAGTAAGCATTCATCATTGCATTCCTAATCAACTCCAAACTCCGATAGGTTTGCGCACCGGGCACATTAACCATCAAAGCCGCAAGCGGATCGTCTTCTGTTAAGGTATTTTCTGCTGCATCGACGAGGTAATTTATTCCTATTTGCGCACCTCCCGTAGAAATGCCCAAGCGAACACCAATGGCTTCAGCCGCGCCTTCGCTGCTCAATCCCATCGACTCTTTTGAAGCATTCCAAGCGAGATCATTTGCTCCTTTTTCACTCAAAAAACTCTTTCTGCTAGCCACTTGATCTGCCGTCATATTTCCAGACCATTGGTCCAATCCTAGCGTCGCGTATTCCAATAGATCATTGATTGGCTCCGCTTGTGAATCATACGCCGCCAGCGCGAGCAAAAATGGCATATTCCCGTCCTTATCCATGTAGGAATTGGGATTTCCATACGCATATCCATAAGCTCCAGGTTTCCATCCCGGCCCGATGTTTTTGAGAGGATCCACGCTCAGGAAGACCCCGGCATCGGCGAGGTAATACCGAGCCCTCATGAAGATCAGCCCCGGAACCAATCCCTCTTCCATCACACCTTGGGAACCGACGAAGCGATAGGGATTCGAGTCCGCGACTCCCGCTGCAGCAAACGTGGCCATGGAACGCCCGTAATCGGAATAAGCATACTGGGCGGAAGCGACGCGATCCTTGTCGGTGAGGCGGACGATGTTGCCGGAAGCATCGGAGTGGAAGCAGGTAATGTTGGCCGATGTCGTGGGATCCACCTTTACCGCGAGATCGGGACCGTGAATATAGAGAGCGGTGATCTGGCCGGAGGCAGTGGTATCCGCGAGAATCCGCTCCATTCCGCCGATCAGGTTGAGCACGTAGCGGGTTTCCACCGTGTTGCCGCCGCTTGTGAGGGAGCGTGAGATCCGGCGGCCAAGGGCATCGTAGCGGTTTTGGATGGTGGATTTGGCGTTTTGAGGATTCGTCAGCTCAAGGCTCGTGGTCCGATTGTCCTCATCATACGTCAGCGCAAGAGAACCAACCGTCGGGCAGGTGGCTTTGCTGAGGTTGAAGGATGGGGTGTTGTCGGCATTCTTGAATTCGTAGGCCCAGTTTTTCGAACCCGTTGGATCGGCGGCATCCGTGCGAGTCTGAAGCCTTCCTCCCGGAGTGTAAGCGGACGATTCGTCGTGGGGCGCCGGAGGCTGATAGGCCAGCAATCCCTTTTCCTTCGCGGAGGTCTGATTGCCATTCCTGTCATACGCGTAGCTCAGGGCGATCTGGATCGTGTCATCAGCGGTATCGGCGGTGCCGTTGCCGTCGGTGTAGGTGAGGGAGGTTTGTCGTCCGGATTCGTCGTAGGCGGCGGCGCGGGACATTCCATTCGGGTAGGTCTGGCCCACCAGACGGCCTTGCTTGTCCCACGAGTAGTTCAGGACATGGCTTCCCCAAGCGGCCGAAGTGGATTGGCGGACCAAGCGGCCGAGCTTGTCGAACTCCTGGGTGAGCGGGCGATTTCCCGGATAGGTGACTTTGATCACACGACCAAGAGCATCGTAATCGTAGCTGACTTTCTGTCCAAACGTATCCGTGGACGAGGTGGGACGATCCAGAGAATCATAGGTGAGATTGGTGAACGTGAGCTGCACGGTTCCCGCCTCGACGCGGATTGCGGAAGTGGCGTTTCCATTGTCATCGTAGCCGAGGATATTCTGGCGGCCTGTCGAGCATTGTGCCAGGAGCAGGCGTCCGGCCGGATCGTAGGTGAGGGTGCGAGTGATACCCGTGGGCTCACTCTGGGTCTTGAGCCGGCCGAGTTCATCGTAGGTGTAGGTCCAGTGAAGGTGGTCCTGGTTTTCCTCGGTTTTCCGAAGCCCCCGTACATCGTAGGTCATGATGTAGTGGCCGTGGAGTGCATCCTCGATGTCGATGATGTTCCCCAATCCGTCGTAGGTGTAGATCCAGACGAAACCCTCGGGATCGGTCCATTTCTTGAGGCGTCCGCGACCATCGTATTCGTGCCGGGTGACCGTTCCGTTCGGGCTGGTGGTTGCGAGTACTCGCCCCGCCTGATCGTAGCTGGTTGTACTGGTGTTACCGAGCGGGTCGATGCTGACCGCAAGGCGGTTCAATGAATCATACTGCTTCCGGAAGATCCGACCGAGCCGGTCACGGGTGGCGGTTTCGTTGCCGTTCGCGTCGTAGGTGTGCTCGATGTAATCGCCGTTCGGGTCCGTTTCCCGGAAGAGCCGTCCCGCATCGTCGTAGGACCGGTAGGTGGTGATCTGCTGCATCAAGGGCGCGCCCACGGTTTGGGCGATAGGGACGCTGGGACTCGTCGTGGAAATTGGGAGAGAACGATTGTTGTAGGCTGTGGTGGCGATGTTTCCGCCCCGGTCCTTGTTCCAGATGGCAAGATCACTGCCGTCATACTGGATCTCCGACTGCTGAAGCTTCGCATCCTTGGAAAAGCGCGCGTTTCCGACTTCGTCGTAGGTGGTGGTGGTCACCTGCCCCATTGCATTGGTGCTGCGGATGGCCTGTCCGTTGATGTTGTATTCCCTGGTGGTGGTCTGCTGGAGCGGATTGGTCGTGGATTTGAGCCAGCCGAGTTCGGTGTAGTCGAAGGTCGTGACATTTCCCGCCGGGTCGGTCCGCGATTGCAGGAAACCCGTGTTCGGAAAATAGCTGCTGGTCATGACGCTCTGATTCGTCGGGCTGTAGTTCGCATCCCTGGCGGTCTCGACGAGTCCCCGCGAATTGTAGGTGTAAGCGGCCAGAGTGCCGATGTCGTCGGCATGGGAGAGCAGATTGCCCCGGGAATCGTACGTGTAGCGGTTCACCCAATCACTGGCTTCATTGGCCACGCGTGGGCGGGTGTCGGTAAGCGGGCGGTTGAGCACGGCGGTCACCGGCGTTGCCGTACTGTCCGGAGGCAGAGTCTCGGTGAGCTTGCCATTGGCTCCCGCCGGGTCACTGGCCTTGGCATAGGTCCATTTCCAGATATTCCCGAGGGCATCGGTCTTCTGGAGAAGATTGCCGCGTTCGTCGTAGGCGTCGAA
>Ga0209570_1001865_pt1 | contig 9996 bp, 11 predicted proteins | sample EBPBio172007_DNA_FD_185861 | JGI IMG/M metagenome (GOLD analysis project Ga0209570, IMG submission 185861) | Wastewater treatment Type I Accumulibacter community from EBPR Bioreactor in Madison, WI, USA - Reactor 1_9/17/2007_ DNA (SPAdes)... | ecosystem: Engineered > Bioreactor > EBPR >... | reverse complement strand
GTCATCGTTCTGCGTGGTCTTGAACACCCATTTTTTCTTGTCGTCGAGCGGCAGGATCACCGCCGACGAACCGACGGTGGTCAGCAACGGCGTTTTGGCCTCGGCGACGAACTCCAGCATGGCCAGCGCCGCCGGGGTGGTGGTCGGACCGATCAGCACATCGACCTTGTGTTCATTGAGCAGCTTTTTCAGCGCGGTCACGGCATTGGTCGGATCGGAGGCATCGTCGAGCACGAGGTATTCGATTTTCTAGCCGGCAACCTCGGTCGGCAACAAGGCCACGGTGTTCTTCTGCGGAATGCCGACCACCGCGGTCGGTCCGGTACTGGAAGCGATGACGCCGACGCGGATATCGGCCTGCGCCAGCGTGACAAGACAGGAAAGAACGGCGACCAGCGCCGAACGCAGCATACGGGGATTCATGGCAACTCCGTGGCAACAATGGAAACAGCGCCAATTATAGGCGCCCGCCGGCAGGCTGCGGCAAGCGCCACGGCCGGCCCGCTTTGCGGCAAAATAGCGTTTCGTCCACTCCACCTGCCAGCCATGTCTGCCGTCACCGACCGCTCCCCCTTGCGCCTGATGCTGTTCATTGTTGCCGACCTGTTCGGCGTCTTTTGCGTGGTCATCGGCGCCAGCTGGTTTTTCGCCGGCCCGAAACCGCTGTTTTTCAACTTCCCCACCAGTCTGGTCGAAGCCGTGGCCAGCATTGTCGGCGGCATGGCGGTGATGGCTTGGGCGGTCAGCAACCTGATCGTCATGCTACGTCGCGACAAATCGGCCCGGTGAGCCGGATTGCCCTGCACCTGCAGATTCACGGCCGCGTCCAGGGCGTGGCCTATCGTTATTCGATGACCCGCGAAGCCAACGCCCTCGGGCTTTCCGGTTGGGTGCGCAACCGGCGCGATGGCTCGGTGGAGGCGGTGCTCGCCGGACCGGAAACCACCGTATCCCAGTTGCTCGAATGGGCGCGCCGCGGACCGCCGGCGGCCCAGGTCGAGCGGATAGAGCAGGCACCATGGTCCGGCGAGTTCCCTTCCGGACCGTTCCAGCAAGCGTCGACCATCTGAAATCCCCGTGCAGCACCTCGAAACTCTCCGCGCGCATTTGCGCTCGCTTGGCGCAAAACCCTGCCATGAAGCGCGCATCCTGCGCGCTTGGCTGAACGCCCAGCCGCTTGAACACGGCTCGCGCCGCCGCCCGCCGGAACATGAATTGCCGCTGGCGCTGCGCAATGCCTTACCGGAACTAGGCGCAACGCTGGCCGCCATCGCCCGTATCCGCTCCGAACACCCGGACAACGACGGTTCCGCCCGCCTGCTGGTCGAACTGGCCGACGGGCAAACCGTGGAAAGCGTGCTGCTGCCGCGCGACGGGGTCTGCGTCTCCACCCAGCTCGGCTGCGCCGTCGGCTGCACCTTCTGCATGACCGGCCGCGAAGGGCTGCTGCGTCAGCTGGGCAGTGCCGAAATCGTCGCCCAGGTGGTGCTTGCCCGGCAGCGGCAACGCATCCGCCGCGTGGTCTTCATGGGCATGGGCGAGCCGGCGCACAATCTCGACAATGTGCTCGACGCCATCACTCTGCTCGGACTGGAAGGCGGCATCGGGCACAAGGAACTGGTCTTCTCGACGGTGGGCGACCGCCGGGTTTTCGAGCGCCTGCCGCAAGGGCCGGTCAAGCCCGCGCTGGCGCTGTCGCTGCACACCACCCACGCTGACCTGCGCGCCGAACTCCTGCCGCGCGCACCGCGCATCGACCCGGCCGAGCTGGTCGACCTGGCCGAACAATACGCGCAGGCCACCGGCCACCCCATCCAGTTCCAATGGACGCTGCTCGCCGGCATCAACGACACGCCGGCGGAAATGGATAACATTGTCCGCCTGCTGACCGGCAAACGCGCCATCCTCAACCTGATTCCCTGGAACAGCGTGCCGGAACTCGGCTTTGCCCGCCCGGAACGCGAACGCGCCGCAGCCATGGCTCGCGAACTGCACCGCCGCGGCGTATTGACCAAGCTGCGCAACTCGGTCGGCCAGGAAGTGGAAGGCGGCTGCGGGCAACTGCGGGCGCGCAGCCAGACGAACCCATTCTCAAGGTCGAAGCGAACACCCACGTTGCCATAGCGCCGCTTCGCCGACTCTTTCACATAGACAATACCTCCCAACCCTCGCGGCGCGCGTTGGCAAGCAGTTGTCCGGCAAAGAACACCTGGATTCCGAGTTCGCCCAGTTTGCCGGCCACGCCATAGACTTCGGCGCAGGCCCGACAGGCAACGACCTCGACGCCGGCCGCCTGCACCTGCTTCACCCGCTCCTGAACTGCCGGATCGCCGGCCACCAGTTTCGCCGACGGCCCCCAGATCAGAATGCGCACCTTGTCTACCCAGCCGAATTTGCGAGCATTGCCGGCATACATCAACACCATGTTCAGCCCGACCTCCCGATCGCCGCTCGCCCACACGACCAATTGCTTGCTTTGGGATGCGGCCGGAACAACGATCTGCCCGGAGTCTCCGGTCGATTGTGCCGTTGCCGGAAAGGCTGCGACGAGGATGCACAGGGCCAGCAGGGTGATTGCAAAATTTTTCATGCGCTTCTCCTAGGTAAAAAAGTTATGCGCCTGACAATGCTTCAGATCAGGAACGGCAACCATCGCCAACGCACTTGCTTCATATAGTTTGCATACGGCTCGGACAACTTGAGGAAGTTTTCCTCGACAATCGATTTGTAGGCAAACAAGCCGATCCACAGCAGATTCAACAGCGCATTGCGTAGCGAGAACTCGGCAAACGTCGTTCCCAGCACGATGAAAAACAGGCCGCTATAGATCGGGTGCCGGATATAGCGGTATGGCCCGCTGCTGACGATCTGGCGCTCTGCGGGGACGAAGCCGATATTCCTGCCGAGGCTGAAGCGCGCCCACAGCGTGATGCCAAACCCCAGAAAAACCAGCCCCAGCGAGATGCTCTCTGGAAGCAAGCGCTCACCATCCTGATAGAGCGCGAGCAGGAAAAATGGCCAGTAGGTCACCATGAAGGCCAGGAACCAGAACAGCGGATTCTGGGTCACCCGCTTGGGAGGATGGCGCAAGATCATGGTCAGGGCGATGGTCGCCAGATTGAGCACGCTCAGGATGGATTCGACCGGCAGCGGGTTCCGCTGCAAGTTGAGCCAGATCAGATAAATGAAGGGGAGAATGGCCACAACCGCGATCCCCTTATCCACTAACGCGTTGGAGAGCAGCATGTCCGCCCCGAGAATCGGTGCGTTACCCAAACGCGAGACATGCCGGTGATACAGCCCCTGCGGACGCCAGGCCAGAACGGCCAAGGTCAGCAGAATGCAGGAAAACGCGCCGACCGGAGAATACAGATATCCGACGTAGTTGCTGACCAATCCGACCAGCAGTGCGGCGATCAGCGTTCCAGTGATCGACCCCAGCCCGCCGATCATCAGAATCATCAACAGGTAGGGTAAAAGAAAATTGCCCAACCTGACGCCGACAAACTGCTGGTAGCTACCCCAGACCAGGCCGCCGACGGCCGCCAAGCCGCAACCCAGAACAAACACCACGTTGGCAAGCCCGCGCGTACGGTAACCGCCGGCTTCGACCAGTTCGCGATTTTCCACCATGGCACGCACCAGAATTCCCAACAATGTCCGGTTCAGCAGGAAGGAAAGCAGCCACCACACCAGCAAGCCGACGACGATCATCAGCAGCCGCATTTTTTCGATGGCAACTTCGCCAACGATCCACGAACCCTGCAAGCCAGACAGCGGACGAAAATACCAGCCCGGCCCGAGCAGGGCGATACAGATTTCCGAAAAGACGACGGCGCCGGCTGCCGTCAGCAGGATTTGCCGGATCGGATCCGGTCCCGCCGGGCGAATCAGCAGTTTTTCGAACAGCCAGCCCAGTGGCAGGCTGACCAGAAACACGCACACCGCCGCATAAAGCATGACCAGCACGTTCATCCACAGGCTGTTCTCGCCGACCGCCAGCGAAAGCCAGCGGAACACCACCGCAATCATGAAGGCGCCGCCATAGCCGCCCAGGGTGACAAAGATGCCATGTCCGAAATTCAGCACGCCCATCAAGCCGAAGACCAGAGTCAATCCAGCCGAGGCCACGAACAGGATCATGCCCATCCCCAGCCCGGCAATGGTCAGGCTTGCCCAGACTGAAAGGTCGCGCACCAGAAGAAGCGCGGCGAGGGCCAGCAACAAAGGCAGCCAGGGCACCAGGCGCTGCCCCCGCTCCACGTCAGCGGCGCCAGATTCGTTTTCACCAGAGAGCTTGAGCATGGATCAGTCGCCTGGTCACATAGAGGAGTTGTTCGAATCACTATTCATATGCGCGCGTCGCCCATCGACCATGCAGCAGGCAAACAATGCCAGCATCTTCAGCACGCTACGCTCTCCGCAAGATGTCAAACGAATCGTCGGCAAGGTAAAGCAGGCGGAACTTATGTACCGTGGGCATGGCGCTGAACGAGATACTGAAGTGTCTGCCGGATTGCAATTTCCGGGTCGCGTGGAGCAAAGTCGAGTTCCTGGCGCGCCAGCGAAATATCGAGACGCGGGTCAGCGTTGTAATAGAGCTCGACGCCGTAAGAGGTCAACAAGGGTTCCTGGCCGTTCTCGCGGCTGACCGCTTCCAATCTTTGGGCCATGTGCAGCAGGCTGGCCTTGTCGATCAGCGGTGGTTTCTCAATGTGCGGCAACAGGGATCGCGCCATTTCGAAAACGCGGCCTGAAGGCACTGGTGTTTCGTTGCCGAGGATGTAGCGCCGACCCGGCTTCCCACTTTTCAGGGCAGCGACGATGCCGGCGACGACATCGTCAACATGCACGTAATTCATCGTGAAATTGACATCGAAGCGGGCGCTATTGCTCAACACATGCGCGAGAAAGCCCATGGTCGGGGTCAGGTGTTCGCCGCAGTTCGGGCCGATGATCGCCGCCGGCAGCACGGAAATCATCGGTAACCCCAGAGATTCGACCAGTTCCCAGGCCAGTTTTTCCGACAACATTTTGGCGTGGATATAGGGATCGCTGGTGATGTTGTTCCAGGTGCCTTCGTGCATCGGCACCTCGGCGAAATCGAGCGCGACAATGGAACTGACGTAAATCGCATTCTTCACACCCTTTTGCGCGGCAAGTTCGAGCACATTGCGGGTACCGTCCAGATTGGGCTGGATGATTTCTATGACCGGGTGTCGAGCCCAGTGCTTGAACACCGCGGCAGCATGGATGACCGTCGTGACACCTTCGAGCGCGGCGGCGACGGAGGCGCGATCAAGCATGTCGAAGGGGACAATCTCGCAGTCGAGCCCGTCCAGCACAGTCTTATTGGTCATTTGCCGGATGCCGGCACGGATGGCCATGCCTTGTAGCGCCAGTGCGCGCACCAGATTGTTGCCAAGATGGCCGTTGGCACCGGTGACGAGGATGGTTTCGGCCATCGCACTTATTCCCTGAAAGCACTGCTCAAACAGTCATCGAGACTGGCGGGTTTACTCAAGCGCACATAGTCGAATGCATCTGATTCGGCTGCGGGCGAAAGAGAGGGAGCCAGTGCGAGCAGTGTGTGGAGAAACTTCTTGGACATGGCGAACTCTCCGCATTGAGGTAATGAATTCATCATCGCTGCCCGCGGATCGGTCGACAAACGGATTGTTTGCATCCACCAATGAATGCGATTCATCTGTCAGGAAGGGGCGATCAATTCAGGGGTGCGGCAAGACCGGGAGAAGAGTATGTAAAGCGTAAAGGACGGGCAGTGCTATCCCGCTGATTTCGATTCCCTTCCAAATTACTTGATTCACTTCCTGCCCAGCAGCCACTGGCGTACCAGTTCGGCTTGCGTGTCATCCATCAGGTGCGGCGCATGACCGGTGCCGGGAATATCGATGACTTCGATCTCCGGACGAGTTTCCTTCATCTTCAAAATGATGTCCGCAGTGAGCGTATTGGAGAGAACACCGTGCAGTACGAGAACCGGACAACGCACGTTCTGCCAGTATTCCCAGAACGGCAGATCGGCCGAATTGAGTTCCGGCATGACCTTGGTGTAATGGTAGATACCCGGATCGGTATCCAGTCGCCACGAATGATCGGTTTCCTGGCGCAGGCTGGCGCGGACATACGCCTCTTTCATGCCCCGATCGGTGATTCCGGAGAGGGCCAGCATGGGTACCAGCTTTTCCTGAGCATCGGCGATCGAGGCAAAGCGGATGTCGGCAAGGGCAGCAGCCAAGGCTGCGCCTTGCATGGTCGCCTTCGGAATGATCGGGCCAATGTCGTTGAGGACCAGTTTGCTGACAGGGCTATTCGGCAGTGAGGCAAGAAAAATGCCGGTCAGTCCGCCCATCGAAGTGCCGAGCCAACAGAGTTCGCGCAACTTCAGGTATTCGACGAAAGATTGGATCAAAGGCACATAGAACGAATAGGAATAGGAAAGCTTGTCACCGAGGTATTCGCTAAGTCCTCGGCCAGGAAAGTCGGGAACGAGGAGATTGAAATCGGCGGCGAGCCGACTGGCCAAGGGCTCAAGATGGCGGCTATTTTGATTCAGGCCGTGCGCACATAGCACCCAGGGTTTCGAGGGTCCGGCGTGCGACCACTGGCGATAGGCCATGCGACCACTTACCGGGCCGATGGCGTAATCGAAGGTTTCGACAGTGTGTTCGGGCATGACGCTTCCTTTCTTTTCCGTGACAAAACCATGATGCTGCAACCACAGTTCTGCGACAAACGAATGATTGGCATACATGGGTGAATAGAACTCATCGCTCGCACCAAGCGCCGGGGTTGCCCCAAGGACTCCACAACAAGAAAGTCCCGAGATGAATCCAATTCAACAACTGACGATTTCTTTGCGGTTGTCAGCCCAGGTCGGCTCCGACAGCATGATGCAATCTCGTTCGAGGAGAACCTGGTATGAAATTTCATGTCGCTTTGCTGGTATTGACCATGCTTTGTCTGGGGCAGGTGGAAGCGCAGACGAAACGGGTGGTGGTCAATGTGCCGCCAGAAGCGCAGCAACTGATCGATGACTTCCGCCAGGCGGTATTGTCCAAAGACATTGAGCGGATTGCGGCTTATCTGGCTCCAGATTACAAATCCAATGGCAGAAGCCGCGACGTGATCATCGGGCGATTCCGACAGAACATCGACTACATCACCCGGCACGACATGCATTTTGTGCGCTTTGAAGCCATCGGTAACGACACCTACGAATTCGATGGCAGCATCGATTACGGAGTCAGCGTCGAAACGATTCCATCAGGAAGCCGGATGATCCGCCGCGACGGCCGCTGGTTCTGGCACGGAAATCAGAAGTGACCGAAGGCAGGTGTGAAGATGCAGTTGGGCAGCCGCGCCGCTTCAAAAATTTGCCGGCCACCCCAGCCGCTGTGCTTGCGCGGTAAAGAATTCGACCAGATCCTTGGTCCGGCGCACCGCCTCCTCATTGTCCGGACACACCAGGCTGTAGGCCGCCGAGGCGGCAGCCAGGTCGAGCATGCGCTGCCATTCACCCCCCAGGGCATACGGGGCGATATTGATGTCCACTAGCGCGATTCCTTCAGTGGCAAATGCCGGATCCAGCAAGGCGGCAAGGTTGCGATAGGTTTTGGCCCCCTGCTCGGATTGCAAGCCGGATAGCCCCAGGAAACTGAGAAACCACCCCCAGGCTCCCGGAAATTCGGCATTGTGCAGCCAGTGATATTCCGCCAACTGGCGCGGGTCTTTTAGCGGGAAGGGATGACACGCCAACCGGGCAGGGCAAAAGGCGGATATGTGTAAACTGATCAGCGGATAAGAACGCGCCTTTTCCCAGAATCCGGTTCCCAGCAGAATGGCCACATCGGCAGTTTGCAAGATATCCAGATGCGGTGCGGACATGGCATTCGGTATGGTGATCAGTTCAAGCCCGTATTGCGGGTTGGCATGAACAAATGCCTCGATGAAATCTCTTTGCAGCACCTGCGCCAGAACTTCGGGCAGTGCCAGGCGCAAGGTGTTTTTCCTGCCTTGCGACAAGACGCGTTGCAGGGAGGATTCCAGGCTGCGAAAAGCGGTCGAGACTTCATCGAACAGGCTGCGGCCCATTGCGGTCAGTTCGACCTGGCGCGTCTTGCGCAGGAACAACGCACTGCCCAGCCAGTCCTCCAGATGCCTGATCTGGTGGCTGATCGCCGAGGGCGTCAGACACAGTTCGTCAGCCGCGAGCTTGAAACTTTGATGGCGCGCGGCGGCATCGAAGCAGCGTAGCGCTTGCAGTGGCAGATGCGAACGATTCATTGACAGGAGCCCCGGTTTCAATGCCAGAGACATTACCACTTACTGGTAGACCACCTCAACGTTTTCCGGCCGCAGCCAGTTGCCGAGTTCGCTTAACAGGGCGTCTTCCAGGCGCACGCGCATGGCGTCGCCCAGGGTCAGTTCGCACTGCGCCTGGCCGTTCTGGTAACGGATGCGTACCGTGGCCGGCCCGGGGCCGAAGGGCGCCAATACCGCCTTGAGCCGGCGCGCGTCGGCCTGACCGTTCATGTTCAGCAGCAGATGCTTGGCAAAGCGGGCGCGCGCCTCACCGAGGGTCATCAGCTTGTCGGCCACCACCCGGTTGCCGCCGGAGAAATCGTCATAGCTGACCTTGCCTTCGACCACCAGCACTTCGTCGGTCACGATCTTGGCACGCTCGATCTCGAACAGCTCGTTGAACACCGAGACTTCGACCATCGCCGTGCCGTCGTCCAGTTGCACGAAGAGCATCTTGCCGCGCCGGGTCATCTGGGTGCGGACGCCGACCACAATGCCGGCCAGCGCGGTCATTTCCTTGGAGGGTTCGAGTTGCGCCAGTGAGCGCCGCACGAAGCGCGCCAGTTCTTTCTTGCAGGCGTTGTAGGGGTGGCCGGAGAAGAAGAAGCCGAGCGCGGTCTTTTCCTGCATCAGCCTGTCCTTCTCGCTCCAGGGTTTGACCGCCACGTAATCCGGCGCGTGTTCCTCGGCGCCATCGCCCATATCGAACAGGCTGACCTGCATGGCGTTGCGTTCGGCCTGCTCGGCGTATTCCATGGCGACACCGACCGAAGCCAGCAGCTTGGCACGGTCGGCATCGATGGCATCAAACGCCCCGGCGCGGATCAGCGCCTCGATGGTGCGGCGATTGACCATGCGCTTGTCGACCCGCTTGCAGAAATCGAACAGATCCTTGAACGGCCCGCCGGCCTCGCGCGCGGCGAGGATGCATTCGACGGCCTGCTGGCCGGTGCCCTTGATCGCCCCCAGGCCGTAGCGGATGGTCGCCCGGTCGACCGGCTCGAACTTGTAGGCCGAGGCATTGACGTCCGGCCCCAGCACCTTGACCTTGTTGGCCACGGTGTCTTCGTAGAAGATTTTCACCGTGTCGGTATTGTCCATGTCCGACGACAGGGTCGCCGCCATGAAGGCCGCGCAGTGGTGCGCCTTCAGCCAGGCGGTGTGGTAGGTGACCACGGCGTAGGCGGCGGTATGCGACTTGTTGAAGCCGTATTCGGCGAACTTGGTCATCAGGTCGAACAGGTGTTCGGCCAGTTGCGGGTCATAACCCTTTTCTTTGGCGCCGGCAGCGATGGTTTCGCGATGCTTGGCCATTTCCTCCGGCTTTTTCTTGCCCATCGCCCGACGCAGCATGTCGGCACCACCGAGCGTGTAGCCGCCGATGATCTGCGAAATCTGCATCACCTGTTCCTGGTACACGATGACGCCGTAGGTCGGCGACAGGCAGGCGGTCAGATCGGGGTGGAAATAATCGATTTTCTGCTGGCCCTTCTTGCGCAGGATGAAGTCGTCGACCATGCCCGAGCCGAGCGGGCCGGGACGGTAGAGCGCCAGCACGGCGATGATGTCTTCGAAGCGGTCGGGCGCCAGCTTCTTCAGCAGCTTTTTCATCCCCTCCGATTCGACCTGGAAGATCGCGGTGGTATTGGCGTCCTTGAGAATCTGGTAAGC
>Ga0209570_1001864_pt1 | contig 9997 bp, 7 predicted proteins | sample EBPBio172007_DNA_FD_185861 | JGI IMG/M metagenome (GOLD analysis project Ga0209570, IMG submission 185861) | Wastewater treatment Type I Accumulibacter community from EBPR Bioreactor in Madison, WI, USA - Reactor 1_9/17/2007_ DNA (SPAdes)... | ecosystem: Engineered > Bioreactor > EBPR >... | reverse complement strand
AATGCTTCCTGAGATGGACATTGGGGATGACGTTGTTGTGCTTTACCATTTATCACAAAAAATATTAATTAAATTAATAATATTTGGATAAGAATGAAACTTGTTTTTGTCATGCTTTCGAAAACAAAATAAAAAAGATAGGCATTACAAAATAAAAGTTTAAATTTATTTTTTATGATTGAAAATGAATAGTATGTATTTAATGAGAAAATGGGTTCATCAGAAACAGATAAAAAGAATGAAATGAGAGTATTTTTGTTCCAAAATTCAATAATTTTGATTGAATAACAAAAAATAATGGTTTTGAAATTTTTATAAAATTCCACCAAAGGATAGACTGGGCTCTCCAACAAAAGTATCCATCCCTTGTAAAATAATTATTTTTACAAGTCATGAAACAATGAAATTAGAAAGTGCTTTCCACTTCATCTTTTTGAAAAATTCTATATTATTTTTCAAGCTCTTTTAAAAAAGAAGCTTACTTTTCATTTTCATGTTTGTCAAAATACAAGTTTTTAAAAAGCAAAAAAGTATTGCAAAAAAAACTTTTAAGAAACATATATTTTTTACTGGTATTTTCACAAAACGTAGAATAAAATAGAAAAACTCGATAAATTTTATTCATGGGATTTCAATACTGAGAAATGAATATCCCATGATGTTGCAGTGCTAAAGTGATTAAGGAAACTTTTCTTTCCAGATCACTCACCTATTCTCTTAATTTTCCAATTAGATATTGTTAATTTTCTGGGTTTTCTGGATTTTACTGGATTGTTCCTTCAGACATTACTTGTTGGCTACTGCTTCTTGAGGAACCGTCAATAACTCTTGGGAGGTTTCTTTCGCTATAAGGAAGAGTTGTGACTGTGGGAAGTATTACTCTGTTTGCAGGAGTGTCAGCTTTTCTGAAAACATTTTCATTAAGGTCTCTTATGGTTTGGATAAGTTTGCACTCTGCATGGCGACATACTTATTGAGAATTGGAGAAAAGACACATGTAAATATTTGTTATTTGAATTAAAATTATGTAAATCTTATTAGTATTTCGATTAAAAAGAAATATTGTAATGAATGATTCAATCAACGGTAAATAATTTTAATCAACAATTTTACTTTATTATTTCAGTATCTTCGTTAACCAGTCCAAATGAACAATTCTATCAGTTTTTCTAACAAAAACCAATGCATTTTCATAAACTTACTTTTCATGAAGAAACTGAAATATCTGATCATTTTTCTATTGCTAAATTTAGGGGAAGGATGAGCAAATTTATAGCAGTTTTATTAAGTAGCTCTGCTTGATGTCGCAGACTATTCTTAATGCTTTTCAATAAGGGTTAATTTATGTAAAATTGGGTAAAACTAAGAGTGGTAAAATTAATCAAACATGCCTTCAAACTGACAAATATTTGATAGCATGATAAAGTGCTTATTCGTTGGATGTTTCATAAAACTCTTGTATCATATAAGCTTGGTTATACTTCATATTCTTAATTTTTTATCTGTTATTAAGCAATTCCCTTTTTAGTTAATCTATTTTTTCCTCAAAATTTTTTTGAGATTCTATCAAAGCATGAAAGGATTGAATTTATTGGGACAGCTTGATCACCATATTTTGGAGAATCTAGTTTTATTTTGTTAAACTGTAGGCTTGAAGTTCCTTTTATCTTAGTTATTTTTTTAGCATGCATGTTTCAGCAATTGGCGATTCTGAAACTGTTGTTTGAGACTCAATATTTTTCTATCTTTTGTGGGGACTTTCTTCATGTTAAATTACTTCTTATATAATTTTCTTACAATCCTGTTTCCATTGCTGCTCCTTCAAATCCAGGATGATCTCTCTGATCTGGGGTTGTTGAGGAGTAACTTCAGACAGATCATGAGCACTTTTTTTTTCCTAAAAATTGACTCCTTTTGGAAAAGGAGTTTTACTTTCCTCTTCGAGTTCTCGAGGATCTATTTAGATACTCATTTTTCTTCTATCCTCTATCGATTTCTTGGTATTTAGAGTGAGTCTTCGTTTGGTTTTGATTCTATCAAGTTTGCCACTCTCTCTACTATCAAAGCTGCAGGTGCTATCTTTTTCATTTTATTTTGGCTGAGGAGGACTGAACACTTTGATTGCTTGGGCATTATCGTTATTTCCTTGATCACTGGCATTCATTTTATCTTCAAATGGGCACCAATGATTGACTTTTGTTTTGGGTGAAAAAAAGATGTGAGGGACGTTTAATGATTGTGACCTTTAGATAAAAATGTATGTACATTTGATGTTGGAGGAGTATTCTTGAAAATGTTTATAATTTGATTATAGGATTTCTGGTATGTTAGCAAACTTTTAATAATAAACTCATTATCTTTTTATGTTTCTCCTTACTTTTGGATCATTCTCTCCTAAAGTGTCCAATCACTGCTTCTAACATCAAAAACCTGTTGTGTAATAACAACAAAGTTGGAAATAAAAATTCGCAACATTGTTGTTGTTACTCATTTGGTGGGATGCTCTTGTCACAAAGTCTTTAAAAATGGTTTTGAATTCGGTTTAAATTTAAATATGATTGGTCTTGTTATTATTTTAGGTAAATAATTTTTGGTAATTGAAAATCATAAACAGTGACTATGAACTGAAATTTTGGAAGAATAACAGCTGACTTTGTTTTTATTGGAAGTCAATTATTGCTGGACTTCCAAAACAAAAAACCTTATTATATAATCATATTTTGACAATAATATTTTATGTCAAATGTTCATGGCTTCAGCCAAAATAACCAAAACTCAAGATATCAGCAAATCAATCATCCAAACTCAGGCTTTTAAATGCTAGGGATTACGTAACAAGATCTGCAGCTCATGAGTAACGAACTTTCTCAAAACAGAATCCCTTTTATTAATATCATGTCCGAATCAAACTCTCCTCTCGAATAATCAATTCCATCAACACTCAAACTTGTATGGTGCCCTTCTTTTACTCTCCTCTCTTTTAGTACAATCTTTTTAATTACAATGTGGGCTATGTATATTGTATGTCTTTCTGGAGGGATTGACACTGGCTATTATGAAATACTTGCCCCATCTCTCGAGAGCTTGAGGAAATACGGAGCTTTTAATTATCAGTTACTTCATGATGGTGAAGTTTGGAGGCTGATTGCAGCAATATTTCTGAATGGAGATATTCTTCAAATAATAATGAGTTCTTTTTATGTATTATTTTTGCTACCACAGCTTGAACAATGCTCTAACCCGATATCAATATTTCTTGTGGTGATCTTGGGTTCTATCTCAAGCAACATTACTCGTGCAGTTTTTGCAGATATGGTGTAATTAAATTTTGGAGCAGGGCCTCTATTATACTCTGTTCTGGGTTGTTTCTATGCATATATCACAATAAATTCACAGTCTTTATTTTTGATTCGAACTGCAATAATTTGTATGGTTAGTTTATTTACATTTTTTGCTTTTTTGTTTTCCATTGGCACCTATGGCTTTTCAACTTTTTGTGGTGGAATTCTTGGTGGATACTGTGCTGGACTCATCATTTTGACAGGAATCAAACCTAAAGGAATGATTTTACCAATTTTGGGAGCAATTGGATTAATGGGATATTGGCTGATGATGTTCCTCATATTTTATTTGGACACTTGATGGCTTGATTTCACTATTTTTATTTGTTTTTAACTTTTTGAATACTGAAAAGAAATAAAACAAAGAGGGAATAGCATTGAATTGAAGATCATAGCAAATTATAGATTTTATGGTCGTCAAAGTCATCATCATTATCATGCAAATCCTTTTCATCCAACAAAATATACTTTCCAACCAGTATGCAATTTATTTCTCAATTCTTTAAGCTAAAATTCACCTTTCTAATCAAATTCGCTCCTCTTCTTTCTATCTTTCTTTCTTTAACATAAACAACTCTATTCATGAAAAATTTACAGTCAAATTAGCTCATTCCCTTTTTTTACCTCTTCTATCTTTTTAATTAGCATTTATTGGTATCCTAGCTAATATCCTCTTAGAGCCAAACTTTTAACTCTTGTTTTATCCTAGAATCATGCATTAAATACACATTAATTGTTCTCAAGGCTAATGTTTTGGAAGCATTTTCAATCCCTGATAAAACTGCAATTTATCCCAAAAAACTTTACAGGCACTTCATCATTTTATTTTGACTTGGAATTCACATTTTTTCTTCAAGACTACATTTTTTACATTTTCTATTTTTCATTTTTGTTGAATTTTCAGAGAGCTTATGGTTTGTCTGCTTACTTTTTGTGGAATTTCATAACTTTACTTAAAGCTTCATCGAAGTAATTTAAAACAGTGAGTTTATATAATATAAATTGGCACGTCATGGAATATATAAAAAAGCAAGATGCTATATCTTGGGGAGTTTTAGCTGGCATCATCATAGCTGCTTATATTTTCTTTAGTGATGGAGAGTTCTCTTTTATTTTCACCCTAGCAGGAACCGTACAAGCTTTTGGTTTTGCATTAATCGTACTCAAAATCAGAAAATCGCGTTCCGTCAGTGGGCTCTCCCGAGAAACTTTTATCTGTTATGCAATCATATTCACCATTCGATCAATCATATTCATCTTCTATAAAGTAAGTTCTGAATAACATAGGGGTATTTACCTTTTGATTCCACTGGAGATACAATATTTAAACTTCAAGAAGTGCTTGCAACTGCTTTCTGCTACTACATTTTGTATGCAATTTATGGTCCTTTCAGAACAAGCTATAATCAAGACGTGGACATCATTAAAAGCTACTATCTGATCATTTTTGCAGCAGTCATGGCTATCTTCTTCCACTCAAATTTAAATAGAACCATTGTAGCTGATTATGGTTGGGCATTCACTCAATATCTAGAGACTGTTGCCATCCTCAGTCAATTCATCCTTTTTACTAAAAAGGTACATAAATTTTTACTCAGGGAGGCTAAATCGAAACTTACACTTCCCACTTTGTTGCTTCACAGGCAATATCAAGAATTCTTTCAATAATATTCTGGATTTTTACTTACAGTGAATTAAATGAACTTAACAGAGAAAGATCCACCTCTATTCTTCCTGAGTATGTTGGATACTGGTTCATGCTTTCTCAAATCATCCATCTTTTCATTATGGCTGATTTTATGTTTTATTGGTTTAAGGCTCTTAAAAGAGGAGAAGACTTGGTTTTACCAACCTATGTGTGATCATATAAGCTTTTAAATAAAGACTTTTTTGAATCCTTGGTTGAAATTTGATAAAAAATATGAATAGAATTTTGATATGAAAGATAGTTGAATGGTTCTATAAATATGGGAGCATTTTAACTAGCCAGCTATCATACTAAAAATATAATAATTCTATCACAACCACAAACATGACCATCATAAATACTCTCCAATATCAATCATGGTTTGTACAAAGTTTACCCACAACTAACCATCATTTTATATCATTTTATTTATTCATTTAATAGAAAGTATCAAAAATCTTAATCTAATATTTTGCGAGCATCGTGCTTAAGCTGCGCAAATCTTGCCTTTTTCTCCTCCACTTTTTCTTTGATCATATCAAGCTCTTCCTTATCAGAATCAAGATTTTTACTTTAATCTAGAAAACAAGATCCTTTAGTTACATTTTTGATTTGATAATTTTCAGTTTTAGATCTTTGTAGCTGATCTGACTAATTTTCTGAATACTCAAGATTGGATTCGTGATGAGCATGAACTGGAGATTAGAGAATGTTATGGAGCTCCTACTTTAATATTGCAGCAGTGTTTCTTCGTGGTCTAACAATCGACTATTCAGGAAGTTTAAGTTTTTCTTTAAGTTGAGGGTCAGTTTTTTCCTGATCCTGATAGATAGGAATATGATCAGTGTGATTTCTATCCGTTTCAGGGTGATATTTGCCTTCTGTTTGATACTTGATGTCCTTATACTCGCTCAACTACATGTTTGATTTGACAAGGAAATTAGGTACATTGATAAACTTATGTTACTTACGTGGGTATTGTGTTTTGCTAAGATTTGATTTTTTTGTAGAATACTCGAGATTTTTAAATTGGTTAAACCCAATGGTAGACTTATTCTCTCTGCTTCTATCACCAATTTTGGAATAAAGTGATCCTGAAATCAGTTTTCCAAGAGGGTTCTTATTCATTCTGGAGTTACTTCTTTGCTATTAATATGTATTCTACATTACTCCAAGCATGCTCTGAACTGTAACAGGTGTATCTCGACCCATGCTAGTATTGCTTTAATTAATATAATTATATTTTAATCGAAAATTCTCAGAGTCTCTTCTTCTGTTTAGAGGATTTTAGCGAGAATTTTCCTCAAATTTATTTGGTTGAGCCTGTAGTGATTGATGGTTAACAAAAGCTTTTTACTCAATAATTTTTATTTGATTTTGCTCATTGATCCCTTTGATGACAACTCTAGAACCATCAGACTCTTAATCTCTTGAAGTTTCACAGATTGTTGGATTAAAAAGTTTATTTAACTTATTGATTTTGATATTCTCAGTACTAAATCTAGGTTTCCTAGGCACAACTTGACTGCCAAAATTTCCCCCAGAGTTATTCAATCCTCCAGAACTCATTAAAGAATTAGTTTGCATACTTTTATCTGGAAAAACACTTTGATTAGGTTTTATCAGTTTTGAATCAAGGAAAGCAGATGTTCGATTCAGCTTATTTCGACCCAAGGATGATTAATGAGCCATTATTTGTGACTATATACGAAGATACTGCTCAAATGTTGTATAGTCTTGAGGAGTAGTACTCATTATTGATTTATTCATTTGTTTACGAGATGATAACTTCTATTCAAAATTTTGAAGGATTTGCAAGATGTCTGATAGCATTATTGCTTCACTATTGCATGGAGACCAAGGTTTATAGGAAACAGGATCAGGATGAATCCAAATTTTAGGATGCCCATTGCTATCAGCACCAATCATTTGTCGACAAACTTTCATGAATCCATAGATACTGGCAATTTTAGCGAAAGATTCTACTATCTTTATCTTCATGGCTCGATTTTGTTGAGCAGATAAGATTGGCTGCAAATGAGTTTGATCAGTATAAACATGGTATATAGTATCATGATACTGATGATAAAATAAAACTCTGCAGAGATATGGATCAGTTTATTTCATGCGTGCTTTGAAACTTTAAATTTATGTCACATCTTATACGTTGATGATGTGCTTATGGACATATTAGAATGTAAGCTTGTTGCGGAACGAATTTGGTTGCTATGGAACTGGTTGCCAGTTCTTAGCCAAAAGCGGAGGTACACCACCTGGGATGTTCCCCATCAGATTATTTTATTTTTAACATTTTACTTTTTATTTCCAATTCTCAATAATTTTTCACAATATTATACAACTTATGAATCATGTAACTCAATCTTTAACACATTGTCTTTTGAAGGAATACAATCTCCTTTAGATTAATAGGATGGGGAACTGAAAATGAAGATGACTTGAGAGAGAAAAAAGAGACGGAGAGACAAAGATAAAGTAAAAAATAAAACAAAAAGGTGGTGATGAAGCCCGATCTTTATCTTTTGATAGAACAAATAAAATATTGTTGAAATATTTTAATCTTTGAAGCTTCAGTCAAATTTAAACAAAAATCAAAGTGGTTTTGTTTCTTTGAGGAGCCATGTTATCATTTCCTTTATTTTCTGTTGATTCTTCAAACTGGTAATAAATATTTTGCCCTTTCTTTTTTAAATCAAATTTACGTTTTTCCTTCTAATCGCCCATTGATTTTCCCTTGCAAAGTGTTTAAGTTTGATTATACTGCTAAATCTGATTTATGCAAGCAAACTGCAAAAGGTATTCCTTTTATTGTTTGATTTTGAGCTAGCTTGTCCAATTATTCCAGTGAAATTTGTATACTTTCTGAAGATGCATTTGAATCAATCAGAAAAATAATTCCTTGAGTGCCATCAAAATGTTGTTTCCAAAATATGCGTTGCCTTTCTCCACCAGCTATATCCTGTCTAAAATCAGAAGTACAAAAAAAGTAACTGATAGGTTTTCTAGTTTAGCATCACGAATATTTAAATCTTTTGTTTTTTGTACTTTGAGATTTGCTTATTTTCCAAGTACAAGTAGTTCGACAAGAGCTTAATAATAAAGTTCGTACATGTTTTTCCTGATTCAGGTAAGCCTAATACAAGAACTTTCCTTTTTTCTTTTCCAAAGTATTTTTAATGATTGTTTCCCATTAATAAATCACTTATTGAAATCACCCTTTAAATTTTATAAATCAATCCCATCATCTCTTCTTCTTTACTTTACCCTTTACTATTCTAATTTGGACTCAGAGCATTTTTAAGTAGATTTCTAGGTCTATTTTTCTTTTTTCTAAAAGACCCTCTCAAATAACAATAAACCAATAAAAAATGTGAAAATACTTTGATTGATTTTTCCTCATCAACATAATGAGACTTTTGATTTAGCATACCTCAATATTTGAAAGCAGGGTCCAATTATTGATCACCACAGCTTTTAAAAGAAGTCCTTAGAGTTTTTTTGTAAAAAATAAACAAAAAGTCATTAAATAGTTTGAAATCATCATTTTCAATAGGAAATCAAGGTTTAAACTCAGCCATTGATCTAAGAGGTTCATTACCAGTCTCAAGCCCAAGGGCTTCTTTGAGCATGTTGGCAAAGTATTGAGTATTCTTTGTGAGATCTGCATAGCTCTTTATTCCTGTGCTGCAAGAGAGTTGAGCGATTTTAATGCAATTATAAATTCCATCACAACAACCAAGACAATAAAGTCCACATCCAAAAGCACATTGTTTAAAACATTTCAAGCATCCTTCCATAGCTTTGTCAGTTTCCCCCATTTTACAGTCAATAAAAAGAGGTGCACAAAGAGCCCAACAACATGAGTCGCAACTAAGATAAGCAAGCTCAAAAGCCTAAAATCCATGCCATAGATCAATACATTGAGCAACACCACAAGCCTTGTAAGAACAGCAAAGACATTGGCAAACTTTCTGAAGTACTGTTGGTTCAGTCATTTACTTTAAACTATTAAAAGTATAAAGAGCAATAAATTTTAATGCATTTGAAGTTAGGATTAACTTTAGAATCATTTAAATCTTTAATAACTGTTTGATCAATTTAGACATTTAGAGTTCCTTTTATTGAACTTTTGGCTTGAAATCTAAATAAATTCTTATCATAATACTTTTTGTGTTAAACAAATATTTTTATTTAAATTCACTCATCCCTTTATTTTTCTCCAAAATGATTCACAGTCGAGACTTAGTGGATGGGAAATTTAATCTTAGATGATAGGCTAAATTTAGAACATAAAGTACAAATATTAAAGATCATAAATAATTGATTTCTGTTTAAAAGCAAACCGAAAGGATTATGTTTTTTAGTTTGCGAATTGCAAAAAGGGATACCGACGATCACTCATTTTAAAAAAATCAAATGTCTCACATAAAGTCTATGTTTATATTATTTTAATATTTACTAATATTTATTACCACAGATGGTGCAAATCCAAAAGCAAGATAGAAAAAGAGTCTACAGATATCTTTTGAGTGAAGGAGTTATTGTCATCCATAAGGACTTCAGCGCTGATGCCCATAAAGCTACAGGAGTTCCAAACATTCAAGTTTGGATGTTACTTAGATCATTAAAGGATAGAGGACATGTTGAACTCATTTTTAACTGGCAATACTTTTACTACTTCCTCAATGATAATGGAAAGAAATATCTTTCTGAGTTCCTAGGACTCACTGAAGAAGTTGTCCCTCTGACATGGAAGTAATTTAATTTTTATTTAGAAAGGACGAAAAGAGACAGTATGAGTTCTTCGATAATACTGGTAAAGTTAGAAAGGTCAGAAGAGATAGAGAAAATGCTCCTGGTGCTACTGGGTTTAGAGGTGGAAGAGGAGGTCCCAGAAAGCCAAGAACTTAAGGAGCCCCAACTGAGGTCCCTGCTGTCACTCCAGCTCACG
>Ga0209570_1001863_pt1 | contig 10001 bp, 7 predicted proteins | sample EBPBio172007_DNA_FD_185861 | JGI IMG/M metagenome (GOLD analysis project Ga0209570, IMG submission 185861) | Wastewater treatment Type I Accumulibacter community from EBPR Bioreactor in Madison, WI, USA - Reactor 1_9/17/2007_ DNA (SPAdes)... | ecosystem: Engineered > Bioreactor > EBPR >... | reverse complement strand
CGGATTCGTCGAAATCTTTGAGTTCGCCTTCGAGAGTGACTTCCTTGCCATCGTTGGCGAGCAAAGCGGCCACATCCCTCGGCAAATAGGCGCCGCGCTTTTCCGCGTCCGCCTTCTGTTTTTCCACATCCGCCGCCGCTTCTTTCGAGGACGATTCCTTTTCGGCGCTCATCTCGGCGGCCAGCCGGTTCGCTCGATTCCGCAGTTCCTCATCCGAAAGCCGCGGCTCCGGGGTTTTGACCGGCTCCGATGGCGCGGGCTCGGGGATCGCAGGCGATTCGGTTTCCTTCGCAGGCTCCTTGGCCGGTTTCATTTGTTCCTCCACCACAGGGGCAGGAGCCGGCTTTTTCACATCGGCCAACTCCGCGTCCAGGAGGCTGTGGTCGCGGTTCACCCACCACCAACCGACTCCGCCCGCGATCACACAAAGCAGGATCAGCGCGGAGAAGACCGGGGCTTTGGACTTGCGCTTCTTGACCGGCCTAACGGCTTTTGCCGAACGGCTCATCGGCCGCGTGGCAGTGGCGACCACCGCCTTCACCGGAGGCGGTGGTTCCACACCGATGGCTGCGGCGAGCGACTCCCGGGCCTCCTTGAGAGTGGTGGTTTCCGCAGCCATCCGCAGCCATTTCAACCAGATGCCGAGTCCTTTGCCCGCTTGATCATTCGGGGCCTGGCCCTGCCAGCCCATCACCTCTTCGGTAAGTTGCACGATCGCCTTGAGGCCGCGGGATTCGCCGCCACCACCGAGCCATTTCAGCGGTGAAATCCAGAAGGTGAACTCGCGGCCGCTTTTTTGCGATCCGACCACGATCGACGTGATCTCCGTATCGATCCACACCGACTCCTCGGCGAGCACGTGGGACAGCAGTTCGCATACTTCGAGCGCCTGGGTCACCAGTTTCGCGGCGGTCTCCGCGGGCACCGGTTCTTCGTTCATCACCAGATGCAACGGCTCACCCTCCACCCACTCGGTGGCGATGAAAGGGATGCCGTCCACCGGATCGCACCCCCCGGCGACCACCGCGCGCAGCGACGGATGGCTGATGCCGGCGAGCCGTTCGAGCGCGATGTTATAGGCGGTCTGCTCGTCCGGCTGGAGGCCACCGCCTTCGGGCCCGAAGGGGAAAAACCGGCGAAGCGCGACGGCCGCCCCGGTTTCGCTGTCCAGGGCGCGGAAGGTCACTCCCGAGGTGTCCTGATAGATCAGGTCTTCGATTTTGAAACGGCGGATCACAAGGCTGCGGGGTGTATCATGGTTCGTACGGCGGGCAAAGCCTCCAATGCGGATGCGGAGAAATTGCAGGTCATCCGGCAATCGGCGCGAATTTCACTTCCGGAAAACGATCCGGCAGATGGAAATCCGGATCCCCTCCCCCGAGATCCGCCGCTGTGATGAACCGCTGCTCCGGCGACTCCAGAATGAAGGTGACATTGGCCTTCGTTTCCGGCCCGAAACCGATCCGAGCCCGCAGCAGGTCCAGCGGGATCGCCATCGCCGCCACCCACGAGCCGTCCGGAGCCATTTCCGAAAACGTCGCCACCTCCGGCATTGCGATGTCGATCTCCTCGGCCCTCATCCGCGGTGCGGTGAACTCGCAGGACCACCACGCGCCGTTCGGTGCCAGATTGAACTCGAAATACCGGCCGCTCGCCGGATCCGCGAGAAACAACTCCGCCACATCGTGTTTCCATAGCTCCGCCTGGAACAAACCCGGCCTCGCCTGCGGATGCAGCTCCGCCGGACGCCGATGATGCGCCACAAACCACAAGCGCCTCCCATCCTCCGCCAGACAAAATCCGGCAGGCGGGCTCAGCGGCCGCCCCTGCCAATCCTTCTCCAATCCAAGCATCGGAACGTCCAGCTCACCCCATGCAAGAGGAGCCGGACTGGTGAAAATCATCATGCCCGAGTCTGTCCGATGCCCCTCGATCCTGTCCAGTAGGGAAAAAACCGGACAAATTGGGTCAAAAAACGGCCATAGCAGGAAAAAACGTCGCTTTTTCCCGCGAAATGTGACTTCTTCCCCGCGCAGGAACATCCCTTCCATGGCCCGCAAACCAACCGGCTTCTACGACACCATCGAATACATCGGTCCTCGGCCGCAAAAGCCGAAGCGCCGCAACTTCTTCGGCGGCTGGGTCATCCTCGTCATCGCCGTGGGCATCGCCACCTGGTTCGGCCGCCCGCTCGTCCCCTTCCTCAAGGCCGCCCAACAAGGCGTCACCATCGAGCAGGCCAGCGAACAAATCGCCTCGCTCCAACAAAGCGGCCTCGCCGGCGACCGCCTCGCCGCCGCCGCCATCGCCCACTCCAGCGACGAAATCACCTTCAGCCCGGATTACTATAAGATCGATTACCCGAACGGAGACATCGCACCCGGCAAGGGCGGCCCGGCCGATGTGATCATCCGTTGTTTCCGCAAGATCGGCATCGATCTCCAAAAAGAAGTCCACGAGGACATGGCGGAAAACTTCCGCAGCTATCCCCAACTCTGGGGCGCTCTCAGCACCGATACCAACATCGATCACCGCCGCGTTCCCAATCTCCAACGTTTCTTCGAACGCAAGGGTGAAACCCTTCCCGCCAGCCGCGACGCCGTCGATTACAAGACCGGTGACATCGTCGTCTGGTCCCTCGCCAACGCCGAGCAGCACATCGGCATCGTCGTCCCCGCTCCCGCCAACCATCCCGGCGAGACCTGGGTGGTCCACAACATGGGCAAGGGTGTGAAGTGGGAGAACGTGCTCTTCGACTTCAAGATCGAAGCGCACTTCCGCTACCCGAAAGTGACCGCCGAAGCCGCGGCGCGTTGAGACACCCGCAGGTTTGCCCCTTTCTGACGTGCCGTTGCGGCAAGATGCCGCGATTGACGATCAAGGAGCAACGTGTCCGCCGACGCGAATGAAAGGTCCATTAAAGTGCATTTCATTCGCGCCGGCGATCATCCATCGCCGAGTGCACCACAACAATAGTGGTCGCGGTCAATAGCAGATGCCGTATCAGACTACTCATTTGATTGGGTTTTCACAGTTGCCCGGCAGTTCCGCGCCGCGACCAAATTAGAGGTAGTAGTCGCGGAGGTCATTTCGGCTCCTAGCGGTTAGCGGGTGGTGCGGGCTCGGTTCCTGGTTCCAAACGAAAGAGCACATTGACACTGAAGGATTCCGAGACTGTTGGAGGAACCACGTACACCTCATCGGATGCGGAAGCACCTGCGGACATCAACTCCATTCCGGAACTCTCTCCCACAAGCTGCCCCAAATCACTGTATGGCATCTCGGACGCGCTGTGAATCCTGCCCAAGGTTTCACCGCTCGCTTCGGCGATGTTCCTGGCGGCCCGCTTGGCATCGGCGAACGCGGCCTTTCTCAGTTTCTCAATGACCTCGTCACGGTTCGTCGCGGAGAATACCACATCGTAGCGGGCCACCTCGCCGGATCGCATCAAATGCCGGGCAAGCGCTGGATAGAGTTTGAGATCCGTGATCTTCAGGACGAATTCCTGCCTGAACGTGAAATAGACCTCCTTTTTACCGCTCCCCGCGGATTCGGCCGGTCCATCGGGAGGCGGGAGTGGTGACGGATCCGGCGGCTCCTCCTTTCCGGAAAACCTCGGGAACTCACCGAACTCCTGCCGCTTTAGAATTTCAGTCGCGTGGATCTCCTTGTCTTTGACCCCCAAGTCACGAAGAGCCTGCTTTGCCGCCTTGCTGGCATCGCTCAACGCGCTCTCACCTTCGGCCGCGGTCTTGGAGTGCTTGGCGAGATCGAAGCCGATGGTCACAAGACTGGTGGGAATCTCCACGGAGGCATGACCTTTGACATAGATGAACGGGAAATCAGGGATGGGAGAACCGGCGAGCGAGCCGCACAAGCTGAATAGGATGGCGAGGGTTTTCATGGTTTCTTTTTCTGTAACAATTGATGGCTACGGAGGGGGAATATCCGAAGGGAGATGATCCAAAGCGCCGGTCGGTGTGGCATCCTTGTTCGTGTCACCGCCCTGAGGCGCCCGGCTCGGATGATTCTTCAGGAACTCCATGTATTGGTTCCGGCGGGCGTTCTGGTCGATCTGCAAGTAGGCGGCGAAGGCTTGATCATAGGCTCTTTCACATTCACCGCATACTTCGACCGAAATCTCCATGTTCCAACTTTCTTTCCGAGTCGGACTGAATGTCCATGGCCGGATGTGAGGGTACCGTTGGCCAAACTGCGCCCTGAACTCCGTGCCACCATATTCCGGGCTCACCGTGACGGAAGGGTCTGGAAAGTAGCCTGACACCGTCTTGAGGGGCTGGTGGTGGATTTCGCAAGCGCCTCCACTCTCCTTGTCACCAAGCTCAGACTTGGCTTTCGGTGCGGCAGGACGGTCAACCCCATTCTGTTCCGCTTTCAGCTGCTTATGCTGAAGTGAAGCGAGCACTTTCTGCGACTGTTCCGTCAAACGATCCAGATTCTTTGGAAATTGGATCCCACCCGATTGGTGGAATGCGCGGAAACTGTATGCATCGTGAGCAAACCGAGCGACCACAACGCGCCACCCGTCGTCAAATCCAGCAGGATCCCCGACCACCTGCGGCCCCGACCACAACTCCTCATTCTCGGCCAGAGCCAGCCATTCCTCGGCCGCTCTTTTTTGATCTTCGGAAAGCTCGGAGATGAACTTCGACCCAACAGTGGCTCCCGCTGGACCTGAGTCAAAGCGCCAGCACAGGAGCCATTTGCTTTGACCATACCTCAGGGCCACCAGGTCCTCGAAACTCCAGCCAGATTTCATTGAGCAGCGATATGCCTTGGTAACCTCTCGATTCTCAATTTTCGCCCGTGGCACGATTTCTTTGAGGGGAAACACGAGATTCTTCGCAGTGAATTCGCTGAAATCCCGTTGATCAAACTCGCAAACTTGCCCGCCATCCTTGTAGCCATCCTTAGACTTCGCGTCTGGTGCTACAGCGCCGCTCGATGGAGGGGCTTCCTGCTCTCCCTCCTTGTTAGTCGCGGATTCCACCCGCTTCCATCTGCTGGAATCGGAATCCCATGAGGGGTCTGGAAACAAGTCGCGAACCAGTCTGAAGACAATGCCGAAAGCGTCCCCGTCGAGACTCGTTTTCGGACCCAGTTCATGGTCGATGCTATCCCAGTTCCATGGATCATGATTGATGATCACCCGCTGGTCGGCATCAAGAATACCCGTCCATTTGTAGCCCGGGTAATAATCCGTCCAGGCTTCAGGCCGTCCCCTGATGTGACCGCTCTTGACCTGTGCGTCTTCGTCTTCGGAGAATTTATCGCCTGAGTAAAACCACGGATTGTCGATCAAATAGATCAGCGAAGCCAGGAAGTGGTCGGATTCCTTGCGTGAGAATTCCCGCCATTCTTCGTGAGTCCACGGGGGTTCCTGAGCAATCCAGCCGGTTCGATAGCGCCGCCTCAGTGAACATTCGCCTTCGGTGACATGAAACTCGATCACCTCCTCGGTGACTCCACCGTAATCGCCCGAACGAAAGGATATGGTGGATGACCACACCTTGGGGATCACGATCGGGTAGCTTGGAATCTCCAGATATGGAGTTGGCGCAACCTGAGTCCATGCCTTCTCGAATCGTTGTCCTCTCTCCGCCAACGCTCCCGGCAGTTTCGAACCATAAGCGTCCCACCAATCCTTCCACTTCGCCACTGCCGAACGGTGTTCCGCGTCAACATCTTCGTCAGCGTTGAGACTTTTGTGAAAATCACACCTCGACAGGGTTCGCAACTGGCTGCTGATGATCTCCCTCTCGCTCTGTTTCATCTTTGGATCGGCTGCGGCCTCCAGCAGTTTTGGGAACTCCCGCAGGTCTGGTAGCCGACCGATGAATTCATAATTCGATTCGATCTCGTAGGGGTATCGCTTCCAATTGCTGTAGCAGCCAAACTCGCCCCATCGCAGTTCCTGCTCCTGCGCGCATGCCAAGTTCCCGATCACCGCGAGCAACAGAAGCGTGCATGAGATGAGTTTCATCTTTTCTGTGAGATCGAGAACGGGACGAGGATCGTTGGTTTTCGTTTCTGATCATGCAGGTTTCGCGACGGGTTGCAATGCGGGAGCTTCCGCCAGACGCTTTGATTCGTGGAAACAAAAAGGGGTGGCGGCGCGCGGCCACCACCCCCGGGGATGCCATGGAGTGATCTATCAGGGATTGGAAACCGAGAGGCGCACGAAGATCGGCACGGTGCTCGCGGGAATCGTGTATTTCACGAGGTTCGGATCGCTGGTATCCGCGCCGGCGGTGACGTCCGTCCAGGTGGCGAGGTCGCTCGTGCTCCACACCTTGAAGGTGACGCCGGTGGCGGCGGGATCGCGCGGCCAGGAGACGACGCGGCTGGAATCCGGCTGCGGATTGGCGGTGAAGGAGGAGCCGGTTTCTCCCATGAAGTATTCCAGTCCGTTGGCCACGCCATCGCCGTCGAAGTCGAGATCGGCGGTTTGTCCGCCGGCATTGGTGGCCGCCCATGAGCCGTAGCTGCCGGGCAGGGTGGAATTGTTGCTGAAGAAGACCACCTCGAGGTTCTGGGTGGTGTTGGCCGGGCCAAGGTTGAAGCTGCGGTCGAATCCATCCTCATAGCCGCCGTTCGGCGCGCCGGCGGTGGTGTTGAAGAACTTGTAGTTCCCGAAAGCACCGCCCGCGGGACCGGCAATGTTCGAGAGGGTGCCGGTGTAGATGCCGTCGTCGTCGGAATCCGTTAGAGCGAGATCGGGCTGGCCGGTCATGATGCCGGAGAAGAACTTCACGGTCACGCTTCCGGTGGCGGGGTTGAAGTTTCCAAGAGCCTCCTGCACGTTCATGTTCACGCTGAAGAGGATGTCGCGGGTGGCCAGCAGCGGATTCACATCCACGCCATCGAGCGCGCCATCGCCATCGGTATCATCCTCGGTGGGGTCGGTGTTGGCGGTGAACTCGTCCTCGTTGAGAACGCCGTCGTTGTCATCATCCGTGCCCGCGCTGAGACCGTAGGCGGCGAGGAAGGCCGCCGCATCGGGGTAGGTGTTCCTCACCAGCGAGTAGGCGAGCGTCCGGTTGTTGAAGCTGAAGGTGTGGAACCCGGTGGCCTGGATGGTGGTGTTGATGTTCTGGCCGTTGTTTCCCCAGCTGTTCGTCCAGGATCCGTTGGCGGCGAACTTGTAGTCGATGTTGCCGGGTGTGCGGAAGTTGTAGTTGAGGATCCATTGATACTGGCCCGTTAGATCGGTGCCGGCCTGGACCATCGCGTTGCCTGCGGACCCGTCCTCCTTCCATGTGGGCGAGGTGTAGCTTCCGGGCACGGCCATGGAGAGGTAGTTCGGGATGTTCGGGTTGGAAACATAGCCGAGGAATTCCCCGACCTCGTCGCCATCGTTGATGCCGTCGCCATCGGTATCCGCGATGAGCGGATTGGAGCCGGTATTGGATGGCGACACGTAGTTGCCGCCGCCGGTTTCCACGCCGTCCAACAGACCATCGTTGTCGTCGTCCGGATCCGTGATGTCGGGATCGCTGTCTCCATCGGTATCGAGGTTATCGACGGTGAAGGAAACCGTCTGGGTGCCGGTTTCGGTTTCGAAGTTGATGGTTTTGACACCGGCTTCCATGTTGGCGTTTGTGGTTCGTGAGCCAAGCACCTGGTTGGAACCCCAATCGGAACCGCCGTTGACCAATAGGGCCATCACTTTGATCGTCTGGCCGCTGCCCGAGGGCACACCGAGGGCGGCGAGGCTGAGTTTCATCTCCACACCGGTGGTGGCGTCGGCGTAGGGAGGCGAGATCGGGTTCCAAATCGTGCGGATCTCGCTGATGAATCCGCTGTTGGTGATGACGGGACCTCTGGACTGGCCGACGTATGCCCGGCTGCCCGCCTGGAGGTCGTAGCGGTTGACGTGGGCCTGGGTGAGGTCGCCGTTTCCGTAAATGCGGATGGCGTAGTCCGGATTGAATCCGGCCTCGAAGGTCATGCCAGCCGAGCCTGAGGTTCCGAGATTGTTGATCGTGTATTCCTCGCCACCGGAGTTGATCAGGTTGTTAGGGACGAAGTTGAGTCCGCCGGCCTTGGAATCGATGAAGAGGATGATGGCGTTGTCTGAAGCGACACCTGAAACAAACAAGCCGAGCTCGGCCCCGTCCTGACCGGCATGGATGTTTGCAAGCACGTTGCTGGTTCCCCAGCCGGCTTCGGTGGCTTGGACTGCGGCGGCGGCGTATTCCGGTTCAAATCCGACGTCCAGCACACCGTCCACGGTGATGGAGGCGCGGGTGGATTGGATTGCGGTGATGGCGAGCGCGACGAGGGAGATCGCGCCCAGCCGAATAGGGATCGACTTGAGTTTCATGGATTTTCGATGGATTAGGGAAAAGCGGTTCCTCCAGCCGTTCTGCCGCGGTTGCGGACATGGGTTATGACTGATGGACCGGCAATGGATCATATGTCCGGCAGCGGTTCCGGGTTTATGTCGAATTCGAAAATCAGACCTGCAAGTTCCTCCATCGACGAATCTGCGGGTCCGTGCTAGGATCAGCCGCGATGGATCATCAATCGGAAATGTGGCGGACGGCGAGGCGCGTGGTGACCGCGATCGCGGTGATCGCCGGGTTGTATTTTCTCGTCGTGGCCCCGATCGAGCGGGCCTTGAGGAACACGAAGGCGAGCGTGGAGAGGGGCTTGGAAAAGGTGCTCGCCGCGGTGACCAACCGCGACACGCGGATCGTCGAAGGCAGGGCTGAAATCACCGAGTCCAAGGAGATTTCCGAGCTCTCGCTGCTGCAACTGCGGATGAGCGCCACGCGGACAATCGAGAAGTCCGAGAATCTATCCATCCTGCCGCTGGGCACCAAGAAACTGGTTGTTCGCGGGCACTATCAGGTGAAAGGTGGGTACCGCCTGAAGAATGGTGTCTCGCTCCAGATGGAAAACGGCCGGCCGGTGGCGCGTTTCCCGAAACCGGAAATCTTGTCCGTCGAGCTGATCGACTTCGATGTGCTCAGCGAGGACGACGGCTGGCTCAACAAGGTGCAGGCCGGGGACCGCGCGCAGATCCTGCGCGAACTGCGGGATCAAATGCGCGAGGAGGCGGAAAAAAGCGGCATGCTCGATGTGGTGGAGTCCTCGCTGCGCACGCGGCTGCGCGATCTGCTCGCGGCGGACACCGTGCAGGTGCAGCCGATGCTGCCGTGAGGCCCGCGCCTGTTAGAGACGTGGCTCGGCGAACCTCGCGGCCCACGCGGGGCGGCCGTCCACCACTTGATCTGGTGTGATCGTGGCGCGGCAGATGGCGCTGCGGCAGTCGAACAACTGGATCTTCGCCGGTCCTTCAAGTCCGCTGGAACGAACGACGATTTGTTCGCCGTTTTTCACCAAGGCCCAGCGCTCGATCACTGGGTTCGCGCTACGGATTCGTGAAACGACCCGCCCCTCGTCATCGAGGATTTCAAAACCTCCGGGGATTTCCCGGGCCTCGTATTCCAAGTCGTCCGGATCGGCGGTGGACCATTCCTTCGCGGCCGGCGGAGGTTTCGGGCCTTCGGCGATTTCATGGGTGCCACAGCCGGCGAGGGCGGCGGTGAAGGCAAGCGGCAGGAAACGTTTCATGCCGTCGATGTAGGCGGTGAACAGGCAACTGTCCATTTCCGCGTCATTGCTTGATGGTGAACTTGCGGCCCTTGCCGCTTTCCCATGCGGTGCGCACGCTGTTGTAGAGCGCTCCGAGTTCCTGCGTCGACTGGACGAGATACTCCACGGTCTTGGCGTGGGTGGTGTTCGGGTAATCCTTGTGAACCATGTAGGGCGCGTTCGTCCCCGCGCGGTCCGCGGCCTTGTCCACGATCTCGCGGCCGCGGTCCACGATGCGCGCGGCGGCGTTTCCCGCGGAATTTCCCGTCATTGTGTCGGTCACGGGGGAAACGAAGTAGAACCTCGCGAGCGCCTGGCCGACTGTGTCCACGGTGACTTCATCGACCACGAGTCCGCCATCGAGCACGTATTTGTGG
>Ga0209570_1001859_pt1 | contig 10036 bp, 9 predicted proteins | sample EBPBio172007_DNA_FD_185861 | JGI IMG/M metagenome (GOLD analysis project Ga0209570, IMG submission 185861) | Wastewater treatment Type I Accumulibacter community from EBPR Bioreactor in Madison, WI, USA - Reactor 1_9/17/2007_ DNA (SPAdes)... | ecosystem: Engineered > Bioreactor > EBPR >... | reverse complement strand
GGCGGCAAACAGGGCATCAAGGGTTTCGATGAGGGCGGATACAGCAATGTGCTCGATCTCGCCGGCTACCCGGCCAACGCATTGCCCGGTAGCAAGCCCTCCGGCGCCATGGCCAAGTGAAAATCGCCGCCTGGAACGTCAATAGCCTCAAGATTCGTCTGCCTCATCTGCTCGACTGGCTGGCCGCGGAGCAACCTGATGTGCTCTGCCTGCAGGAAACCAAGCTGGAAGACAACAACTTTCCCCGTGCCGAGATCGAAGCGGCCGGCTATCAGGTCGCTTTTTCAGGGCAGAAGACGTACAACGGCGTCGCCCTGCTGGCGCGTAGCGCCATCGAGGACGTGGTCTGCGGCAATCCGCATTTCGAGGACGAACAGAAGCGCCTGATTGCCGGCACCGTTGGCGGCGTGCGCGTCGTTTGCGCCTACGTGCCCAACGGCCAAGCGCTCGACAGCGACAAGTACCATTACAAGCTGAAATGGCTGGCGGCGCTGCAACGCTGGTTGACCGATGAAATCACAGCGCATCCGCAACTGGCGCTGTGCGGCGACTACAACATCGCCCCGGATGACCGCGATGTGCATGACCCCAAGGCCTGGGCCGGGCAGATCCTCTGTTCCGACGGGGAACGCGCTGCCTTCCGCCGCCTGCTCGATCTCGGCCTGGCAGACAGTTTCCGCCTCTTCGAACAGCCGGAAAAGAGCTTTTCCTGGTGGGATTACCGCATGCTCGGTTTCCAGAAAAATCTGGGCCTGCGCATCGACCACATCCTGCTTTCGTCGCCATTGGCGGCGCGCTGCATCGCGGCCGGCATTGACCGCGCGCCGAGAAAGCGCGAACGTCCTTCCGATCACGCGCCGGTCTGGGCTCAACTGGCGTGAGCCGCGAACGCAGCCTGTATCCCGCGCTGGCCGGGTTGCCGGACAGCCTGCTTGACCCGGTGCTGGCGCATCGCATGCTCTTGCCGACCGGCGCCGAGGTGTTTACCGAGCGCCAGCCCTGCGCCGGGTTTCCGCTGTTGCTGGCAGGCAGCATCAAGGTGGTCAAGAGCGCTCCCAACGGGCGCGAGATGGTGCTGTACCGGGTCGAACCCGGCGGTTCCTGCATCATCAGTTCGAGTTGCCTGCTCGGGCAGAGTCCTTACACCGCGCGCGGCATCGCCGAAACACCGGTGACGCTGGCGCTGCTGCCGGTGCCTCTGTTCGGGCGGCTGCTGGCCGAGCATCCGCCTTTTCGCGATTTCGTCTTTCACCTGTTTGCCGAGCGTATTGCCGAGTTGATGACGCTGGTCGAGGAAGTGGCCTTCGCCCGGCTGGACCAGCGTCTGGCGCGGGCGCTGCTGGCCCGCCCCGATGGCCCGATCGAACTCACGCATCAGCAACTGGCCGAGGAGCTGGGCAGCGTGCGCGAAATCGTCAGCCGGCTGTTGAAAGGTTTTGCCGCGCAGGGGCTGGTGACGCTGGGGCGCGAGCGCATTGTGGTCGTCGATCGCATCGGATTGCAGAAACTCGCCGCTTGGTGACTGAAGTTACAGACTTTCGCCCGATGGCCGACTAATCTGGCTGCACTACCCCACCCCCAGAGGAGAAACATCATGCAAGCAAATGTTGGCGGAATCGACAAAATCCTGCGTATCGGCGCCGGCGTCATCCTGATTGGCCTGGGCATCGCCGGAATCGGCGCGCCCTGGACCTTCATCGGTGTCGTGCCGCTGGCCACCGGCCTGATCGGCTGGTGCCCGGTTTATCCGCTGCTCGGGCTGAACACCTGCCCGACCAAGAAAGCCTGATCAGCAAGCGAGGTGATTGGCGAGGCGGACGTAATCCGCCACGCCAAGATCTTCCGCCCGTCGGGTCGGGTCGATGCCGGCGGCGGCGAAATCAGTGTCGGCAACCATGCCCTTCAGGGTATTGCGCAGCATCTTGCGGCGCTGCGAGAAGGCACTGGTCACCAGGCGCGCGAACAAGACTTCGTCGCGCGCATTCAATTCGGCCGTGGCTTTCGGGATCAGGCGTACGACCGCCGATTGCACCTTGGGCGGCGGATCGAAAGATTCCGGCGGCACGTCGAGCAGCCAGTCGAGGTGAAAGCGGTACTGCAGCATGATCGACAGCCGCCCGCATTCGGAATCGCCGGGCTCGGCGACCATGCGCTCGACCACTTCCTTCTGCAGCATGAAATGCATGTCGCCCACCCGCTCGGCGTAGCCCGCCAGGTGGAAGAGCAGCGGTGTCGAGATGTTGTAGGGCAGGTTGCCGACCAGGCGCAGATCGTTGCCCAGGCACCCGAAATCGAAGGCCAGCGCGTCGCCTTCATGGATGCTGAGACGTTCTGGACGGTGCAGTTTTTTCAGCCGCGCGATCAGGTCGCGGTCGATTTCCACCACGTGCAGATGGTCGAGCTTTTGCAGCAGCGGTTCGGTCAGCGCCCCAAGTCCCGGCCCGATTTCGACCAGCGTCTGGTCGCGTTGTGGGTCGATGGCGCGAATGATGGCGTCGATGATGCCGGAATCGACCAGAAAATTCTGGCCAAAGCGGCGGCGGGGGATGTGCGCCATCGACATCAGGCCAATTCCGCCAGTTCGGCCGCCAGCGCCACCGCGGCGAACAGGCTGCCGGGATCGGCGCGCCCGGTGCCCGCCAGATCCAGCGCAGTGCCGTGATCGACCGAGGTGCGGATGATCGGCAGGCCCAGGGTGATATTGACCCCCTCTTCAAAGGCTGCGTACTTCAGCACCGCCAGGCCCTGGTCGTGATACATGACCAGTTGCGCATCGCTGCCAGCCAGCACATTGCGGGTAAATAGTGTGTCTGCGGGCAACGGGCCGATAAGATTCATGCCTTCGCCGCGCAGTTTTTCAACGACCGGCGCGATGACTTCGATTTCTTCCCGTCCCATGTGGCCGTCTTCCCCGGCATGCGGATTGAGTCCGGACACCAGGATGCGCGGCTGGTCAATGCCGAACTTTTGCCGCAAGTCGGAATGCAGGATGCGCAGCGTTGTTTCCAGTTCTTTCGGGGTAATCGCCGCCGACACCTCCTTGAGTGCCAGATGCGTGGTGGCCAGTGCCACCCTCAACCCGGCGCCGGTCAGCATCATCACCACTCTGGGCGTGCCGGTCTGCTCGGCCAGATATTCGGTATGCCCGGTGAAAGCAATACCGGCATCGTTGATCACGCCCTTGTGCACCGGCGCCGTGACCATCGCCGAGAACTCCCCGGATTGACAGCCGCGCAGCGCACGATCGAGCATTGCCAGCACATAGGGTGCGTTCACCGGATCGAGTTGTCCCGATTGACTGGGCGCCGCCAGCGGAACATGCAGTACGTCGAGAATCCCCGGCGAAACTGGCTGACCGGCGATGTATTCGCGAAAGGCGACAGGAAGCCCGAGACACACGGCCCGCTCCGCCAGCAACTGGCGATCGCCAAGCACCACCACCGGCCAAGCCCTTTCGGCCAAGCGAAGACAGAGCTCCGGGCCGATCCCTGCGGGTTCGCCGGAAGTTATCGCCAGAGGACCAGACAACCGTCCCATGTGCGGCTATTTTTCCTCGAGTCGGTTCTCGACGTAGGCCTGATCGGAGATCTGGCGCAACCAGTCCTGATAGGCCTCGTCGAGTTTGCGTTCGCGCAGGGCCTGACGGGCATTCATCCGCCGCGCTTCGTCGGTCACATCCTTCTGGCGCCGCTCAAGCACCTGGATCAGATGCATGCCGAATGGCGACTGGACAACCGGACTGAGTTCGTTTTCCTTGAGGGCATCCATTGCGCGCTCGAAATCGGGCACGGTATCGCCCTGGCTGAGCCAGCCCAGATCGCCACCTTTGGCAGCAGAGCCGTCCTGCGAATACTGGCGCGCCAGTTCGGCAAAATCCTGCCCGTTGAGGAGCCGCTCACGCAACATTTCCAGCCGTCGCCGCGCCTCGTTTTCGGAAACGATTTCGGTAATCCGGATCAGGATATGCCTTGCTCGTGTCTGACGCACCGAGGTTTGCTGGGCCGAACCACGTTTGTCGAGCAGCTTGACGATGTGAAAACCCGCCGAAGAACGCAATAGCGCACTTACACCACCCGGCTCCATTTTTTCGACCGCCTCGGCATAAAGAGTTGGCAAACGATCCAGCGGCCGGAAGCCCAGATCGCCCCCCTGCAAGGCATCCGGCGCGTCCGAGAATGCCGCGGTCAGCTCCGCAAAATTGGCGCCCTGACGCGCCCGCGCCAATGCTTGCTCGGCTTTGGCCTTGAGTTTCTGCAACTGTTCCGGTCCGGCACGCTCGGGGGCACGCAACAGGATATGCGCCAAACGATACTCCACTCCCTGCCCAACGCCGGCCTGACCCGCCAGATAGTTATCGATTTCTCCGTCGGAAATCACCAATCGACTATCCACTTCGCGTTCACGCAAGCGAACGATGGTCATCTCTTCGCGAATATCCTCACGAAATTTGGCAAAAGCGATTCCGTCCTTTTCGAGCGCCAAACGGAATTGCTGGACAGTCATCTTGTTGTTGGCGGCAATCCTGGCGATGGCCTGATCGAGCTGAATATCGTCGATACGCAACCCGGTGTCGCGGGCCAGTTGCAGCTGGATGCGATCCGTGACCAGTCGTTCAAGCATCTGGCGCTCGAGAATTTCCCGAGGAGGAAGATTCGTTCCTTGCTTCTGTAACTGGCGAATCGCGGAATCGAGTCGCGCACGCAGTTCGTTCATGGTCACCACCTCTTCGCCGACCACCGCCACAATGCGGTCCGCTTCGACCGGCTCGGCACGCCGGTTCTGGGCATGAACAAAAAACGAAAGGGCTGTCAGAAGGCAGACAAGGAATAACTGGAAAAAACGCATGTGGATCACTCGCTGGTGAGAAGACCGCCGGTGGTCGGCAGCTCGTTGGTCTTACCGTACCCCGGGACACTCCGGCGTAATAACTGGATCGGGTTGGAACCGATACTGGCGAAATCTTTCAACTCGAGCTGAAAGAAGAACGTGGTATTCGGCTTGCCGGCAACCGCTTCCAGCCGCTGCGCGACAAAACGTGCGGTCCAGCAGCCGGCATTGTATTCCAGACCACCGATCGCTTCGAGAACCTGCTTGTCGCGAATCGAATAATTGTAGCGTCCGACAGCGTTCCATTTTGGCGACAGCGGCCACTGCGCCGCCAGGTCGACCTGATCGACCCGATTGGTCGCACCGGCCACGCCGCTGCGCACGAAACGATAACTGGCGCTCAATACCTTGGTCAATTCGGGCTGATAGCGTGCCCCCAGGGAAAAGCGCGCAGCACGCCCTTCGTGATGATTGTATTCGAGCGCCGAATCGACATAGGTCTTCGGCCAGACCAAGCCGTTGAATGCCATCAAGCTGTTGGAGAAATTGCGTGCCGGCGGCTTCTCTCCGGGAAGCAATACCTGAGGCTCATTGAAATAGTATCGCTGTCCGAGCATCAGCTTGAAGCGCTCGGCCCCGGTATTGGCATCAAGAAAGCGGGTGGTCACCGCGGCGGTCAGTTGATTGGCATCATTGATGCGGTCATACCCGCTATAACGGTTCTCGGTAAAAATCTGCGCAAAATTGAAATCCGCCAGGCCGCTATCGAAAACCGGATACTTGGGGGCCTCTTGCTTGCGATAGGGGATATAAACGTAATAAAGCCTCGGCTCGAGGGTCTGGATATGATCGCTGCCCAGCCAGTTGGTCTCGCGTTCAAAAACCACCGTCGAATCGAGAGTAAACGTCGGCATCACCCGGGAAAAACTCTCCGGCTGCCCCACGGTCTGGCGATCGAGATTGTAGTAGGTTGCGTGCACGCCGATCTTGGGAACAATGGAGAACGCAGGGTGCAAGTAAGGAAGGGATATCTGCGGGTAGAAAACGGTGCGTTCGCCCTGAATCAGTTTCTTGTGGGTGAAACGACTGAACTGCGCAACCAGATCGACGTCCGCGAAACGCAAGGCGTCATTTAGCCGTCCGGAGAAATTGATTTGCGGCTCCAGGAAGTAAGGGCTGGCCACCGGAATCTTCGGATCCGGCTGCAAGGTCTGGTAACGCTGCCAATTCAGATTGGCCGACCACCACGACCCCGGCGCGTAGTTCAGGAGCAGTTGTTTTAGCAACTGGGTCTGCGAAGTATCCAGCATGCGCGAAGACAGATCGCTCCAGTAGAGATCGTCGGACACCCCATTCACGTTAACTGCCGCACTCAGGCCGCGCCCCAGATTCTGACTGTGGTTCAGCGCGTAGGCCCAGCGCGAGCGCTCGGCCTTGCGGTCGTCTGGCAAGTATTCGAAACGGGTCGTTCCATTGAAGTTGTAATCCAGATACCGTGCTTCCGTGCCAAGTTGCACCCCGCGGCGATCGAGATAACGCGGGAAAAAGGTGGCGTCGTAGTTCGGCGCCAGATTCCAGTAATAGGGTTGGGTAATATCCAGGCCGTTACGGCTGGACAAGGATACCGATGGCGCCATCAACCCGGATTTGCGATTCTGGTTGAGCGAAAACGAGCCGTACGGAGTATAGAGAAACGGCACGTCCTTGAAATACAAGGCCGCATGCTTGCCTTCGCCAATCTCGCGGTCGTAGTCAAGCTTGATTTCGCTGGCGCGCATATACCAATCCTGCTCGCCCGGCTTGCAGGAAGAATACGTGGTTTCGTTCAGCCGGATCTGGTTCTCGCCCTCGAAATCGACCCGCTTGGCGTGCCCATAGCCTTCGGTTGGGCGGCGCTGCGGCAGCGCCGGAGTCAACCCGTACCCGGAAGGAACATTGAGCAGCATCGGCGCATTGGTCACCGCCGTGTTGGTACCGTCGACCACCTGAATCTTGGTTTTGGTGTCGTAGAAACGATTGTTGACTTCCCGCTTCAGCTTGAAATCGACATTCTCAAATGATCCAATCTGCTGGGACATTTTCATGCGCAGGTAAGGGCCGCGCATCTCGTTCTCGTACTGGTAAAGACGAACGTCGCCGACGGCTTCCATTTCGTCATCCAGCGGCCAGTAGGTCACCTTGTCTGCCAGCAACTGGGTATCCAGTTTGCGCACTTCGACATTGCCCTCGGCGACGGTTTTGTCATCCTGGTGGCTCTCGATCTGGTCGGCAATCAGGAAAGTCGGCTGCGGCTGGGGTTCCACTTCTTGCGCCTGCCCGGCTTTCGGCGCCTGCACCGGCGGCTTGATCGGCTTCATGCCGGGAAGCACCACGGGCATATCCTTCTGTTTGTCCGGTTGCAACCCGTTGGGAACAATCGAGAGTATCTTGCGCTCAACCCTCAGATTCAGCGGCGCCTGGTTCAGCGCCAGGCGCAAATCGCTCAATTCCGCAGCCGAAAACCCACCTGACTCCTTCCCCGCCGGAATCCTACCGGAATGCGGACGCGCAACGTTGTCCACGTCCACTGCCGCCTGCGCCACCTGCCCGCCGGCATAAAGGCAACAAATCAATACGGACAAGGGGCGACGGCAAAATGGCATAAGAGGCGGCGAGAGATCGCCCGGATAGAAGGATGGCAAATGGTAAAATCCGGCCATTTTACAACGAACCGAACGCCCCCACATGTCACGTGACAAACTCGTACAGGATTGGGTGACTGCCCACTTTGCCGGACAATCCGTCAACATCACCCCGGCTTCTGCCGATGCCAGTTTCCGCCGCTATTTTCGCCTGACCCTGCCAGACGGCAGCACCCGCATCCTGATGGACGCCCCGCCGGACAAGGAGGACTGCCATCCTTTCGTAAAAATCGCCGGTCTGCTGGAAAAGGCCGGGCTGAATGCACCGCGCGTCCTAGCCGAAGATCACCAACAGGGAGTCCTGCTGCTCAACGATCTCGGTAACGATCTCTATCTGGAAGCGCTGCAAGACGATGACCCCAAGCGCCGGCACACTCTCTTTATCGACGCCATCGACGCACTGATCGCCTGGCAACAATCCTCCCGCCCCGACGTGCTGCCGCCCTACGACGAAGCTTTACTGAAGCGCGAACTCGACCTTTTCCCGGAATGGTTCATCCAGCGCCACCTCGGCCTCAACCTCGATGACCAGCAGCAGGCCGTGCTCGACCACACTTTCCGCCTGCTCATCGACAGCGCCCTGGCGCAACCGAAGGTTTTCGTGCATCGCGACTACATGCCGCGCAACCTGATGCTGGGCAGCCCCAACCCGGCCATCCTCGATTTTCAGGATGCCGTCTATGGTCCGATCAGCTACGACGTCGCCTCGCTTTTCCGCGACGCCTTCATTTCCTGGGAAGAGGAGCAGGAACTCGACTGGGTCATCCGCTATTGGGAAAAGGCGCGCGCCATCGGCCTGCCGGTACCGGTCGATTTCGCCGATTTCTGGCGTTATTTCGAACTGATGGGACTGCAGCGCCATCTGAAAGTGCTGGGCATCTTCTGCCGCCTCAAATACCGCGACGGCAAGGAACGCTACATCGCCGACCTGCCACGCTTCCTGGCCTATGCCCGTCGTGTGGCCGGTCGCTATGTGGCACTCAAGCCCTTCCTCGGCCTGCTCGATACGCTGGAAGGTCGCCAGCAGGAAGCCGGGTATACCTTTTGAAAGCGATGATCCTCGCCGCCGGTCGCGGCGAACGCATGCGTCCGCTCACCGACCACACCCCCAAGCCCTTACTGCCGGCGGGCGGCAAACCGCTCATCGTCTGGCATCTGGAAAGACTCGCCGCGGCCGGTTTCCGGGAAATCGTCATCAACCACGCCCATTTGGGCGCTCTAATCGAAACGGCGCTGGGTGACGGCTCACGCTGGGGCCTCTCCATCGCCTACTCACCGGAACCGCCTGGCGCGCTTGAAACCGCCGGCGGCATCGCCCGCGCCCTGCCGCTCCTGGGTGATGCGCCCTTTCTGGTGGTCAATGGCGACATCTTCTGCGACTGGGATTTCCGCCGCGCCCAGGCCTTGCCGGACCGCTTGGCGCATCTGGTGCTGGTCGCCAATCCCGGCCACCATGCCGGCGGCGACTTCAGGCTCGCCGGCGAGCGGTTGCTGTTCGCCGGCGGTGAGCAAACACTCACCTACGCCGGCATTGCCGTCTTCTCGCCGAGTTTCTTTGCCGGCGTGGCGCCGGATCGGCCGATGAAGTTGCGCCCGTTGCTCGACGCCGCCATCGCCGCCGGCACGCTCACCGGGGAACCCCACGCCGGCCGATGGGTCGACGTAGGAACCCCCGAGCGTCTTGCCGAACTCGACCGGAGCCTTGGTCATGCCTGATACCCCTCACCACGCCTGCTTTGCCGAACGCCGCCGGCGCCTGCTGGCCGTCATCGGCGACGGCATCGCCATCCTGCCGACGGCTCCGGAAGTTCTCCGCAACCGCGATGCGCATCACCCTTACCGCTTCGACAGCTACTTCTGGTACCTCACCGGGTTTCCAGAGCCGGAAGCGGTGCTGGTCCTGATCGGCGGCAAAAGGCCCAAATCCATTCTTTTCTGCCGCGAGAAGAACGAGGAACGCGAGATCTGGGACGGTTACCGCTACGGCCCCAAAGCCGCTGCCCGGGCTTTCGGTTTCGATGCCGCCTATCCGATCGGCAAGCTTGATCAGAAGCTGCCGGAATTGCTCGCCGACCGGCCCAGCCTCTGGTGTGTCCTGGGCCACGACTCGGCCTGGGACCAGCGCATTCACGCCGCGCTGAATGCCGTACGCGGCATGGCCCGCGCAGGCAAGCGCGCACCCCGCGCCATGCATGATCTGCGCGCCGAAGTCGACGCCATGCGGCTCGTCAAGGATACCCACGAACAAGCCATCCTGCGCCGCGCTGCCGACATCGCCAGTGCCGGCCACGCCCGCGCCATGCGCGCCTGCCGGCCGGGAATGGCCGAGTACGAACTGGAAGCCGAACTCAGCTACGAATTCCGCCGCCGCGGCGCCGATGCGCACGCCTACACCCCGATCGTCGCCGGCGGTCACCATGCCTGTGTGCTGCATTATGTCGATAACAACCGCCTGCTGCCGGCCAACGGCCTGGTGTTGATCGACGCGGGTTGCGAGGTCGAAGGCTACGCCGCCGACATCACCCGCA
>Ga0209570_1001855_pt1 | contig 10050 bp, 6 predicted proteins | sample EBPBio172007_DNA_FD_185861 | JGI IMG/M metagenome (GOLD analysis project Ga0209570, IMG submission 185861) | Wastewater treatment Type I Accumulibacter community from EBPR Bioreactor in Madison, WI, USA - Reactor 1_9/17/2007_ DNA (SPAdes)... | ecosystem: Engineered > Bioreactor > EBPR >... | reverse complement strand
AATCGCCGATTGGGTACACAGGTAGAAAAAGTGCTGCAAATGGCCTTATTAGATAAGGGCGATGTGAAGCTAAAACTAGAACGGGTGAATATACACGAAACTATTGAGCAGGTACTCACAAACCTAAGCGTGCAGATTGAACAGAAAAATGGAACAGTAAACCTGGAGCTTGATGCCGACAATGCCGAAATTGATGCCGACGAAGTACATTTGACTAATATTATCTTTAACTTGCTTGATAATGCCAATAAATATTCACCTGAAAACCCTGATATTACGATTAAAACCGAAAATACAGAGGGCTTTTTGAAAATAACAATAGCCGACAAAGGCATAGGCATGACCAAAGAGCAGGTAGGTAAAATATTTGAGCGTTTTTATAGAGTACCAACCGGAAACCGACACGATGTAAAAGGCTTTGGTTTAGGGCTAAGCTATGTAAAAAAGATGGTAGAATCGCATCAGGGTATTATACAAGTTGAAAGTAAATTGGGCGAAGGTAGTAGTTTTGAAGTATATCTGCCATTAACCAGAAAAGCATAATTCACACTTCATTCCAACAGATTTAAACTCCCTTTCGGGCTAAGATATGAAAGTTTTATTGACAGAAGATGACCCAAATTTAGGAATGCTCTTGCAAGAGTATCTGAATGCCAAAGGTTTTGATACAGATTTAGCGAAAAACGGTGAAGAGGGCATTAAAATGTTTCTTGAAAAGGGTAATTATGATATGTGTATCTGTGATGTGATGATGCCTAAAAAAGATGGTTTCTCACTAGCAAAAGAGATACGTATGAAAGACAAAGAGGTGCCGATTATCTTCTTAACTGCCAAATCGATGAAAGAAGATACGATTCAGGGCTTTAAAGTAGGTGCCGACGATTATATCACGAAGCCTTTTAGCATGGAAGAACTCCTGATGCGAATGAAAGCGATTTTCCGCCGTATCAATAAACAGGAGTCAGATATTCCAAATAACGTTTTTCAGATAGGAGAATATGCTTTTGATGCCCAGACAAATACACTGGCACACAATGGCACTCAGAATAAACTCACAACAAAAGAATCAGAATTGTTGAAACTACTTTGCCAGAACAAGAATCAATCGGTGAGCAGAAGCTTTGCCTTGAAACTCATCTGGGGCGACGATAGCTATTTCAATGCCCGTAGTATGGATGTTTATATCACAAAGCTCCGCAAACACCTGAAAGACGATGCCTCAATTCAAATAATGAATATGCACGGTGAGGGTTTTAAGTTGATTGTTTAGACATATATTATATAAAGCGAAAGTCAGCCCTTTTAAGACGGCTGACTTTTTTAATGTCTTTAAGTGTTCATAGCTAAAGATACTACCCTATCACTACAACTGCTTGCGTAGGCGAGCCACCGGAATATTCAATTGTTCTCGATATTTGGCTACTGTGCGGCGTGCAATGTTATAACCACGCTTATTGAGCATTTTTTCGAGTTTATCATCTGAAAGTGGCGAGTTCTTTGGTTCGTTTTCTATCAGTTCTTTCAAAATATTTTTTACTTCACGGCTAGAGGCATCTTCTCCCGAATCTGTTGCAATACCCTCAGAAAAAAAGTATTTGAGCGGATAGATACCAAAATCGGTCTGAACTGCTTTACTATTTGCTACACGTGAAACAGTTGAGATGTCCATTTCAATCCGGTTTGCAATATCTTTCAGAATCATCGGTCGTAGCTTTGATTCGTCACCATCAAGAAAGAAATCTCTTTGGTATTCAACAATTGCTTTCATGGTTTTCAGAAGTGTTTGTTGGCGTTGCTTAATGGCATCAATAAACCACTTGGCAGCATCTAGTTTCTGCTTCACAAAAGTTACTGTTTCTTTAATGCTTTTATGTTGTGCCGAGCCATTTTTGTCGGTTTTATCATAAGTATCGAGCATTTCGGCAAAAGAGCGGCTTACCCTCAGTTCTGGCGCATTTTTAGAATTGAGTATTACATCGAGCTTGCCATTGCTGTTGGTTACAATAAAGTCAGCCATCAGATACGCCGCAGTACTATCGCCATTACCCGTATTACCGGGCTTAGGGTTCAGGCGGGTAATAATTCGTATAGCTTCTTTCATTGTTTCATCGTCAATGTCGATGCGCCGCTGAATTTTCTCGTAATGTTTTTTAGTAAACTCGTCGAAGTGGTCAGTTATAATTTTAACGGCCACTTCTACTTCAATATCTTCTTGGTCTTTTCTTTCTAATTGAAGCAAAAGGCACTCTCTCAGGTCTCTGGCCCCAATACCGGCTGGCTCAAAAGTCTGTACTTTTTTAAGAATAACCGAAAGTTCGTCTTCAGTAGTATAAATGTTTTGCGTAAAGGCTAAATCATTACAGATAGAACGTAGCGGCCGGCGGATGTAACCATCTTCTTCAATACTTCCAATGAGTTGCATCCCTATGGCTTCTTGTCTTGCATCTAAGCGTAAGTAACCCAATTGTTGAACAAGCGATTCGGCAAGTGTATTTGTAGCAATTACAGGCATTGCATCTCTGTCTTCGTCTCCCCAGCCATCGCCATACATTTTATAACCTGCGTAATCGTCCTGGTCTAAGTATTGTTTTACATCTAACCCCTCGTAGCGTTCATATTCTCCGTATTCGTCATAGTCGTCTCCGTAATCATCGTCTTCATAATCGTCTTTCGCACGCTCGTCCATGTCCATGCCTTCTTCCAAAGCCGGGTTTATCTCAAGTTCCTCTTCTATTCTTTGTTCTAATTCAGCTGTGGGGATTTGCAACAGCTTGATAAACTGTATCTGCTGAGGAGACAGCCGCTGCTGAAGCGATTGATTGAGGCTTAGTTTTTGCATGGGATACGTAGAATTTTTTCATTTATAAATTGGCCTTTTAAAGACCCTCTCCACATTTTTCGTGCCAAATTGCATGGGTCAATAAATAAAGGAATATATTTTTTAATTACTGAACAAGTTTTTATTGAAAAAAATTATCTTTTTTAACAAAAAAACTCACAAAACATTCAAAATCAAACAAATATGAAGTGATATTTTCATACAAAGAAAAAATATTTTTTTTAACAAAAACCGAAAATCAATAAAAAACAAACCCCTACAAGACGTATATCCTATAGGGGTTCGAAGGCCTTTTTCAAGGGTATTTTTAAGCAACAGCTCCTTTGGTTTCGCTAGATTTTTGCTTGTTTTTACGGAAGTATTTATCTCTTACTCTCTCGTTGATGTAATACATGCAGGGCACTATTACAAGCGTAAGAACAGTAGAAAATGTTAGACCAAAAATAATTGTCCAGGCCAAAATACCCCAGAATACTGCACTATCACCACCGATAAAAATATGCGGGTTAAATTCAGTAAATAAAGTAACAAAGTCCATACTTAAACCTAGTGCAAGCGGCACAAGACCAAGAACGGCTGCCGAAGCTGTAAGTAATACAGGTGTAAGACGTACACCACCTGCTTCAACTATTGCTTGTTTTAGCGGGTACCCTCTACCTCTCAACTCGTCGGTAAATTCTATCAGAAGGATACCGTTCTTCACAACTATACCGGCCAAGGCAATAATACCCACACCTGACATGATAACCGAGAAGGTCATACCGAATACCATGAACCCTAAAAATACCCCAATGAACGAAAGCAAAATAGTAACAAAGATGATAATCGGTTTTACAACTGAGTTGAACTGCGTTGCCAGAATGAGGTAGATAAGTAATACTGCTGCCCCTAATGCTCCCATCAAGAACATCATTGACTCCATTTGTTCTTCCTGTTCTCCACCCATTTTTACAGAGTATCCGCTCGGGACTTCCATTCTATTAATAACCTTGCTTTGTATCTCGGCTACAATTTCGTTGGCATTGTAACCATTTAATACTTCTGAGCCAAGGGTAATAATTCTTGATTGGTCTTTACGGTTAATCTGGCTAAAGGTTGTTGAGTAACTAATGTTTGCTATTGAGTTTAATGGCACCTGGCGTAAAACACCGCCCATGTTCATATCACGATAGGTGATATTCATGCTCAATAGTTTTTCAATCTGGTTACGGTCATCCGCTTTCAAACGCAACTGAATCGGGTATTCATCTTTATCATCTCTGAATTTTGATATTTCGGCTCCAAACAAGGCAGTACGAACAGCCATAGCTACCTGCGACGTACTTATACCTTCACGTTGCGCTTTTACCTTATCTACATCAATGATAATTTCAGGTTTATTGGTAATCAGGTCAGACTTTAACTCTTCAATACCTTTGATATTCTCTTTTTCGATATTCTTGCGAACTTCTTTTTCGAGTTTAATCAAAGTATTAAAGTCATCACCCACAATTTCAATCGAAATTGGTTTACCTGTTGGCGGGCCATTGTTTTCACGTTGTACCGAAATCTCAGTTCCTGGAATCCCTTTGATTTCGTTTCTCATTTCATCAAGCAACTTAGCTGATGAAATATCGCCACGCTCTTCTTTCTTCACAAAGGCTATTGTTACTTTAGATTTATGCGGTGTAGCCGAGCGGTCAGGATTAAAAGGGTCTCCGGCATTTTTACCTACGTTTGATATAACCGAATTAATAGCTTCTTGTGCCTTATTTTTATTGATAACCCCAAACACTTTTTTCTCAATTACCTTCGTAACCGAGTCAGTTACCCGGGCATCGGTACCCACCGGCATTACATTATATACATATATATAGTCAGGCTCACCACTTGGGAAGAAAATAACCTTCGGTTGAACCACACCTAACATCACAAAAGTAAATATCAACAAGCCGAACATAGCTACGACAGCAAATACCGGACGGTAGCCTGTGATAATCCATGAGATAAGTTTTCTATAAGCATTTTTGAAACGAGGCAAGGCGTTATCCTGAAAAGGAAGAATCACTTTTGGTGTCAGCACAAAATGATTGAATACATATAGTATAGCAATCAACACTATGAAGTTACCGATACCAACGTTAATCAAATAAGCGGGTAAAGCCACAATTGCCATGATAATGAGTGGACGACGAATAGACTTAAAGCTTGTATCTTCGTGTTGCTCGTCTTCGTGGCGTCTCATGAATGAAATGGCAAATACAGGGTTTATCACATACGCCACAATCAACGAAGCAAGTAGTGTATAGATAAGTGTAATAGGTAAGAATTTCATGAACTCACCTACAATACCCGGCCAGAATAAAAGCGGGAAGAACGGCGCAATAGTGGTTAATGTTCCTGATAATACAGGCAAGAATACCTCAGACGCTGCCAGACTCACAGCTTCTTTAATACTCAGGTTCTTGAATCTGTTAAACAATCGGTGAGCATTCTCAATAACCACAATGGCATCGTCAACCACAATACCCAAACCTAACAGAAAGGCAAATAACACGATAGTGTTGAGAGTAAAGCCCGAGAACCATAGCGGAATAAAGGCAATCAATGCCGAAAGCGGTACTGATAAGGCTACAAAGATGGCATCTCGCACACCCATAAAGAACATCAATACAATTACCACGAAAATAAAACCAAGTACAACAGTATTAATCAAGTCGGCAATTTCGCTTTTTACACGTTCTGATGTATCGGCTGTAACTCTTGCTTCTAATCCTTTCGGAAAACGTTCGTTACGGTATTTCTCCAATAAAACCTCAATACGCTCTGACACATCAATAACACTTGCCCCTGCTCTTTTAATGATGTTAAGCGTTACAACTCGTTTATTATCTAAACGGGCAAAGTCTTGTTGCTCTTCGCTGCTGTCAACAACTTCTGCTACATCGCCTAGCCTTACAGTAGCGCCTGTTGAGCTGCGTATCTGTACATCTTGTATCTGATATACATCTTTAAACTCGCCTTTTACACGAATCGTACGGCGTACATTATCAACATTAAGCTCACCACCTGATATATTGATGTTTTCACCTTGAATTGCGGTTTGAATATCGTAGAATGTCAAACCTGTTGACTGCATCTTGTAAAGGTCAAGATTAATCTGAATTTCTCTTTTGAGTGTACCAACAATATCAACCTTTGTAATTTCAGGGTACGACTCTATATCATCTTGTAGTTCTTCTGCATAATCTTTTAATTTTTCTAATGGGAAATTACCTGCTAAGTTGATGTTCATGATCGGAAACTCCGAAAAGTTCACGTCTTGTGCTGTTGGGCCACTATCAACTTTTTGTGGTAAATCTCTTCGTGCTTTATCAATGGCATCTCGCACACGTTGCAAAGCTGCTTCAATTTGTACATCCGGGTTAAATTCAACCAAAATAACCGAAACATCTTGCAAGGCATTTGATTTAATACGCTTTACGCCAGTGATGGTCTTTAACTGTTTCTCGATTGGCTTATTGATTACGTTTTCTATATCTGATGGCGTAGTACCAAAATAGATAGTCTGAACGTAAATCTGAGGCACTTTAATATCAGGGAACTGTTCTTTCGGAAGGTTGAAGTAAATACCCAAACCTGCCATAAATAGCATCACCGTAAAAATATAGACCGTGGTTTGGTTGTTTCCTAACCACCTAACCATATTGTAGATCATTCCACTACCATGTGGAAGGTCCTGATCTTGTAAATCTTGGAATTTATCTTTGTCCATAATCTAAAACCTCTGAAAGGCTTTTATGATTGTTAAATGATTTTGATATGAAGACACAGAAAAGTATGATAATGGTGCAGCGCACACTTAGTTTTCTATCATATTTTCAGTTTCTAGTTAGAAACTTACCGCCTGGCCATCTACTAAATCCTGATAGCCTTGGGTAATTAACAAATCTCCAGCTTGTAAGCCTGATACAATTTCAATATCGCCACCATAGGTGAGGCCAGTCGTAATTTTACGGCTACGTGCTACTTTCTTACCGCCTTCGGTTACTGCTACATATACAATATTACCTTGCTCGTCTTGTTGAATCAGATTTCTGTTTATGATAATAGCCTCGCTTTTCGACTGGTCGTTTACATTCATTACGGCATTCATGTTAGGTTTCAATTGAGGGTCAATTTTAGGAATCGATGCTTCAATAGTAAACGTACGTGAAGCCGGATTAACCGTTTGGCTTACGAAAGTTAACTTCGCTGTTGTTTCTTTGCCTAAGTCCGGAAACTTAATCGTTACCAGGTCACCTTGTTTGATTGTTCCGGCATAAGTATCGGCTGCTTGAGCTACTACTTTCAGGTTATCTGAATTTACGATTCTGACAATACCCAAACCCGGAGAAGCCAACTCACCTGCACGTAGACGAACTTCGTCTATGAAACCATTCATCGGAGCCGTTACTTTGGTCATTGCCAATTGGCTTTGCGCAGTAGCCAGACGTTTTTCAAGCGACTCTACATTACTTTTTGCCTGAATATATTGTATCTCAGTTCCTATTTTCTGGTCCCAAAGGTTCTTTTGTTTTTCGTAAAATACCTTTGCCGTTTGTAGCTGTACTTCAATTTCCTGAATAGACTGTTTCATAACAGAGTTATCAATAGTTGCCAGTACTTGCCCTTGCTTTACGTAGTCGCCTTCTTTTACGTTAAGGCTTGTAATTGCACCACCTACTTGTGGAGAAACAAAGATGTTGTTTTTGGCATCTAACCTGCCCTGAAACTCAACAAAGTGTTTGAAATTCTGCGATGCAACAGGCGAAGTAGTTACGCTGATAACTTTTTCTTCTTCCTTGTTTGGGTCAAGAATATTTAATTCAGCTTGTAGTTTCTGAATTTTCTCTGAAATGGCACTTTCTTCGGCTTGTAGTTTAGCCAACTCTTCTTTCTTTTGGCTTACTTTATCACCACCACCTTTTGAGCAAGACGCAACCAATACGATAAATGCTAAGGCAAAAGCTATTTGTGAAAATCTTGTTTTAGCTCCTTGATAAATAAGAGATATATTTTTCATACTAAATGTGTTTTATTAATGCTTATAATCGTGAACTGTTGTAATTTTATAGGTTTACTCAACCAATAACTTACCCTGCGCTTTGTCTAAATCTACTTTTGCGATGAGCACATCATACAAAGCAGCAAAATAGTTGGTTTGTGCTTCTTTGAGCGCCGACTCGGCGTTGACAACTTCAATATTGCTACCAGTACCAGCCTGATACTTGATTTTGGTAACTCTGATTACCTCAGTTGCTAAATCAAGATTTCTTTGTTGTATGTTAAGAGTCTCTAAACCATTTTTCAGGTTCAAGCTAGCGTTTTGAGCCTCTAGGTCGAAAGACTCTCTTAATAACAAAGCGCTTTGGTCAAGTTTGGTTAAAGCCAAGCGTTGTTGTTGTAACTGGATTTTTCTTAAACCACTATCATAAATCGGTATCTGAATAACTAAGCTTAAAGCCGAAGACCCAAACCAACGCTCAAACGGATTAAATCTGGTGTTACTATGCCCTGCACCAAAAGTACCATTGAACGAAAACTTAGGTATTGCGCCTTTTTGTGTACGTTCGATGTCTAAAGTTGATAATTGGCGTTGAACCATTAATGTAGAGTACTCAATGCGGTTGGTATAGTCTACCGATTGTGCTTCAAGCATTGCAAGCGGTTTAGTATCAACATCTTCTAACTTATCTGTTAGTGTTATTGGCTCATCTAACTTCATACCCATCTGGAATTTTAATAAGCTTCTGCTTAACACAATCAGGTTTTTCACTTTTTGTGTTTCTGTAACCAGATTGTTGCGTTGCACTTCCAAGCGGTCGAGGTCAATTTTCTCAATAAAACCTTGCTGATTCATTACTTTCATTTCTCGGATAGTTGAGTCAATGCGGGCAATGTTTAAATCAAGAATTTTACTTCTTTCTTCAGCTACCAAAACAGAGTAATATGCTTTAGTTACATTTTCAGCTATTGTAATCTTTGTATTAGTTACAGCTTTCTTTGCAAGGTCACGGTAAACCGGAGCTGCTTTAAGACCAACCAACCAAGTAGCATCAAAAATCAACTGGTTAAGGCTTACACCTGTTTGTCCTGCCCAAGGTACACCAAACTTAAATTTGGTTACAGCACCATCAGGTGCGTTGGGGTCAAAGTTTTTGGCATCTAATAATTGCGTTGGAATGATTGCATTATAGGTATATTGAAACGACCCGTTTATCTGAGGCAAACCAGAGGCTTTGATTTGCTTGATTGTCAGCTCGGCTCCAATAATGTCTAATTCAGCATTCTTTGCGGATAGGTGGTTTTTTAATCCGTACTGTACAGCCTGCTGCAAAGTAAATGCTTGCTGTGCTTGTGCGGAAATACCACAGATTAGGAAAAAAATCAGGTACTTTATTCTCATATAGTTGATTGTTTAATTAAAATTAAATTTGCTCCGATTCAGCGTCTTGTTTACATTTTTCATAAAAATCAAGCCCTTTCTGGGTCATGATTCCTCTTAAATAATGGTCTATAAATGTGGTATGAACTTCTGTCTGGTTAAATTTCTCCGGCGGAAACACATCTCGGTTAAATGCACACTCTACTTCTTCTAATCGTAGGCGGGCAAGTATCTCTATGTCTATCTCTGCTCTGTACAGCCCTTGTGCTATCCCCTCTCTCAGGTTATTTTTTACTATTTCTAAAAAATTAACTTTGTTATACTCCTGAAACAATTGCCAGGTTTTAGGATGGTATTTTTTCAAATCATAAAATACCGCAGGATTAATCGTTGAAGCTTGTTTACGAAGCAATGTTGCTTCTCTAAAGACCTGTTCGATAGGGTTTGCCGATTCTTTGTGTATCCGTTCCGACTCTTCAATATCGCACATCATGTTCAGACGTGCTATTTCATGAACGATAGAATCTTTGTCTTCAAAGTTCTGATAAATCGTCTTTTTTGAAATCCCTAATTCGGACGCTATCTCGTCCATCGTTACACTCCTGATTCCAAACTTGCGGAAGAGTGCTTCGGCGGTCTGTAAAATTCTTTCTCTGATTTCCATTTACACTTTCTAAGTCGTTTTATTATACCATTATAGTAAGGTTATTTGAGTTAGAAACTATGGAAACTTTTAAAAGGTTCAAAGTTTTTTATAATTTTTTTTAGAACCGTTTTGATAAAGCAAAATTGGGTATGCCGAAGA
>Ga0209570_1001851_pt1 | contig 10080 bp, 7 predicted proteins | sample EBPBio172007_DNA_FD_185861 | JGI IMG/M metagenome (GOLD analysis project Ga0209570, IMG submission 185861) | Wastewater treatment Type I Accumulibacter community from EBPR Bioreactor in Madison, WI, USA - Reactor 1_9/17/2007_ DNA (SPAdes)... | ecosystem: Engineered > Bioreactor > EBPR >... | reverse complement strand
GTCGATGGTAATCTGCCCGCGTTCGGTGAATTTGAGCGCATTGCCAACCAGATTGGTCAGGATCTGGGTCAGGCGCAGCGGATCGCCGATCAGCCGCTGCGGGAGCGCATCGGCGCAGCGAATCGAAAAGCCCAGCCCCTTGCTGCGGATCAGCGCGCCGAGCAGATCGTCCACCTGCTGCAGCGGTTTGCCGAGTTCGAAGGGAATGTGTTCAATGGGCAGGCGTCCGGCCTCGATGCGCGACAGATCGAGAATGTCGTTGAGAATGCGCAGCAGCAGTTGAGCCGATTCGTGCGCCTTCTGCACGTATTCGCGGGCGCCCGGCGACAGCACTTCTTCAAGTGCCAGTTGCGTCAGGCCGATGATGCCGTTCATCGGTGTGCGGATTTCGTGCGACATGTTGGCGAGGAATTCGCTCTTGGCCCGGTTGGCCGATTCTGCGGCGCTTTTTGCCTTTTCCGCTTCCTCGCGCGCAACTTGTTGCAGGGCCTCGGTCTCCTTGCGGGCGGTGATGTCGTGAAAAACGACCACTGTTCCGTTGATTCCTTCTTCATCGCGTAGCGGCTGGCAGGCGATTCCCACGCTGACCGGATAACCTTCTTTATGGATCAGTATTTCCTCGCCGGAAAAAGCGCGTTGGTCACGCAAGGCGTCGACAAAGGGCGAGGTTTTTCCTTTGGTGGCGCGGCGGACGAATGCGTCGCCGACGAGTCCGGTCAACTCGTGGCGCGCGTAACCGAGAATGTCGCAGGCTGCCGGGTTGGCCAGGGTAATCGTGCCGTCGGCGTCGGTGACGTACAGTCCGTCGGCCATGGTTTCGGTGATGGCGCGCAGGTATTGCCGCTCGCGTTCCAGCAGGCTGGTGCGTTGTCCAAGGCGCCAGAACAGGAATGCCGAAAGCGCCAGCAAACCGGTGAGGGTCAGAATGCCGCCAAACAGCGTGGTTTCCAGTTCTGCCAGTAGCGGGGCGGGGGTATAGGCCACCACGTAGCCGGCCGGAAGCCCCTCGACGTCGCTGATTGCCAGCAGCGATGCGGCATAAACGTTGTCGCCCAGTCGTGCCTTGGCCGTCAGGCTACGGCCCTCGCGCATGGCCGCCTGAACCGCTTCGTCCTGACGCAATTGGCGGTCGATGGCCTGTGCGGTGGCAGACATCGGCGGGGTGCTTCCGGGGAGTTTCAGTTCGGGATCTTCGACCACGAAATCCGGGTGGATCGCCGAAGGGGCGTAGAGTTTTTCCTGCCCCGGCAACAACTTCTCGGCCACAGCGGACTGGCGCACAAAAAACCCGAATTCCCGTCCCGGAGCCAGGCTGAGCATGGCGCTGCGGATCGCGTTGAAATTGACGCTGGTTTCAACGCTGCCCAGATGCCGCCCCTCGAGCAGCAAGGGATAAACATGGCGAAAACCGGCAACCACCCTCCCGGTCTCGAAGCCCTGCACCGGGCGCAGCTCGCGGTTGGCGATGCGTACCGAGGGCCGCGCTGCGAGCAGCGAGTCGCCGTATTTGTCCGGTTGGTGAAAGCGCAGGAAGCTGGTGCCATCCGCGAGATGGAAATGTAACTGGCGCAGGTTGCGCTGCTGGGCGGAAGCGTAGCTGTCCTGAAGCCGCAGCAGCAGGCGCTGGCGGTGGCGGGGACGCTCGCTTTCACGCGCCCCGGCACCCGCGGCAAAAATGCGCAGCACGTCCGGTTGGCTGATGGTTTCGGTATAGAGCGTATCCATGGCCAGCCGGTACATGTTGAGGCTGGAGTGATACGCCGTATTCAGGACGATGGTGAAATGTTCGAGGTGGCTGCGCTCCTTGGCGCGATGGTTGACGAGCAGGAACGCGCCGCCCGTGATTTCGAGCAGCAGGAAGAAGACGGCAATGCGTATCCACAAACGCTGCAAGGTTCAGCCCGATGAGAAGTTTCCAGGCAAGTCTAGCATCCAATCCGCTGGAATGATGCGCCGGGCATGCTTTCAGGTGGGGGGGGAGCCGCCGATCTGGCGGAATACTTCCGCATCGTCCTCAACCAGATCGAATGCTGCGCGCAATTCTGCGGGAATCGGCACCGGCCGCCCGTTTTTCAGATTGACGCAGATCCACTGCGTTTCGGCGCGCGCCAGGATCTGGTGATCGCTCTCGCGTAGAAAAAGCGTGCGCCGCGGCGAACTGCGCTCGCTCATGCCGGCGACCCAGGTGCAGACGGTGAGCCGGTCACCGAGAAAACCCGGTCGCAGGTATTCGATGAAATGCGAGCGAACGTACCACGACGTGCCGCACTGCAAGTAGCGCTCCATCGGCCAGCCCTGGGCGGTGGAATGCTCGATGGCGATTTCCTGCATCCAGCGCAGGTATTCCTGGTTGTTGATGTGGCGGTGCACGTCGATGGCATCCGGGCCGACGTCGATCTGCTGGATGAAGATGCGCGGCATGGAAATCAGCGGGAGCTTGAAAGAAAAAGTTCAGGATCGACGGCGTGGCCGTTGAGGAACACGGCCCAGTGCAGATGCGGCCCGGTGGCTCGCCCGGTGGCGCCGGCGGTGCCGAGTTGCTGCCCTTTCACCACCCGTTCTCCCGCACGCACATCGATGCGGGAGAGATGCATGTAGGCAGTGATCAGCCCGCTGCCATGGTCGACGAACACGGTGTTGCCGTTGAAGAAATAGTCTCCGGTATTGGTGACGATGCCAGTGGCCGGCGCAGTGACCGGCGCTCCCTGTCCGACACTGACGTCCAGCCCGGCGTGCGGGGCCCGCGGCAGTCCGTTGAACACCCGTCGCAAGCCAAAGCGCGAGGAGAGTGGGCCATTGGCCGGCAGGCTGAAATCGGTATCCGGTTCGACTGGCCGGAACTGGCGCTTGATGCGCTCGGTGGTTTCCCTTTCGGCCTCGATGCGGGCCATTTCCTCCGGGCTGGGAGTGACCTTGTTCTGGGCACGTATTTGCAGCTTTTGCGTCGGATAGGCCTTGTCGTGCACCGTGAAGACGAGGCGTTTTCCCTCCGCCAAGGCAATTTCCTGCTGGCCGGGGGGCGTATCCAGAGCGATTCCGATCAGTGCCACCCAGCGATCCTGATGGCGAACCACGGCAACCGGCCGGTCGCCAAAGCGCACCTGTGGCGCGGTTGCCTGGTCGAGCGGCAAGGGCAGCACGGCAACGCCGCCGGGAACCGGCGCGTTGAGCGGCAAGGCGCCGGCGGCAGCTGCGGCCAGCAGCAGGGCGGGTGCGACGATAAGGCGCATCAGCGGTAGCGATTGATCGCGTCGCGGGTTTCGCGCGCGGCTTGCCGCGCCGCTTCGGTGAAGCCTTCGTCCTTGCCGGCGTAGAGGATGGCGCGCGAGGAGTTGATCATCAGCCCGCTGCCGGCGGCTGTCTTGCCAGCGCTGACAGTGGCTGCGATGTCGCCGCCCTGGGCGCCGATGCCCGGCACCAGCAGGGGCAGATCGCCGACGATTTCGCGCACCCGGGCGATTTCGGCCGGGAAGGTGGCGCCGACCACCAGCGCGCACTGGCCGGTGCTGTTCCATTCTTCGGCCACGAGGCGGGCGACACGCTCATAGAGCTTCTCTCCGCCAACATCGAGGAATTGCAGGTCGCTGCCGCCGGGGTTGGAGGTGCGGCAAAGCAGGATGACGCCCTTTTCCGGCCAGGCCAGATACGGGTCGACCGAATCCTTGCCCATGTAGGGATTGATGGTGACCGCGTCGGCCTGGAAGCGCTCGAAGGCTTCAACGGCGTACTGCTCGGCGGTACTGCCGATGTCGCCGCGCTTGGCGTCGAGGATGACCGGGATGCCGGGGTGTCTGGTGTGAATATGCGCGATTAGCGCTTCGAGCTGATCTTCGGCGCGGCGGGCGGCAAAGTAGGCAATCTGCGGCTTGAAGCAGCAGACCAGATCGGCGGTGGCGTCGACGATGCTTGTACAGAATTCCAGAATGGCATCGTCGCGGCCTTGCAGATGCGTCGGGAATTTGGCCGGATCGGGATCGAGCCCGACGCAGAGCAGGGAATTGTTCTTTTGCCAGGCGGCGGCGAGAGTCTGGGTGAAGGTCATGTTCTGCTGAAACGGGGAATGGCGGACCCGCCATTGTCGCATCGCGACAGGGTCAACAGCTATAGGTGCCGCGTTTGAACATGATCCGCTCGTCGAGCAGGCGCTCGGCAAAAACCCGACGATGATAATTGTCGCTGGCCGCCAGCAGGTCGGCACGACTGAGCAGGCCGTGCAACTGTCCGTTGGCGAAAACCGGCAATAGATACACGTCGCTGCCGTCCTTTTCCAGCCAATCCTCGACCAGTTCCTGCGTCTGTGCCGGGGGCGGCGGCGCACGCATTGCCGCGCTTACCGGGCTTTGCAGGCTACCCCCTTGCGCCAGGAAGCGGACCAGGTCGCGGTGGCCAAAGACCCCGCACAGTTGCTCTGCGTCGATGACCGCCAGCGTCTCGATGTCGCCTTCAGCGAGTTGCTGTACTGCTTCGCCGACCGTTGTTTCCCTGCCGACCGTCCGTAACGGACTGTTCTGGATTTGCAGGGCGCGCCCGAGTGTGGGTGGATTGACGCGAGGGTGCCGGGCGTAGGACATGACCGTTCTCCAAGGGGGTTCAACACTTGGAGCGATCAGATTCCCGGCGGTTCCTCGGCGGCTCAGCCCTTCGGCGTCCAAGAATCCTTCAGCGTCACCGCCCGGTTGAACACCGGCGCGCCGGGCTTTGAGTCGACCTGATCGGCGACGAAATAGCCGTGCCGTTCGAACTGGAAGCGTTCTTCCGGCTGGGCATCTTTCAGTGCCGGTTCGAGTTGGGCAGTAATGACGATTTTTGATTCCGGGTTGATGTCTTCGAGGAAATCGCGCCCGCCGGTTCCGGGGGCGGCGGCCTTGAACAGGCGGTCGTAGAGACGTACTTCGGCGGTGTAGGCATGCGCCACCGACACCCAGTGCAGATTGCCCTTGACCTTGACGCTGTCGGCGCCGGGGGTGCCGGACTTGGTCTCCGGCAGGTATTCGCAGAGCACGGCGGTGACGCGGCCGTCGGCATCCTTCTCGCAGCCGGTGCACTTGACCACGTAGCCATAGCGCAATCGCGCCATATTGCCGGGGTAGAGGCGGTGGTAGCCCTTGCTCGGCGCTTCCATGAAATCCTCGCGTTCGATCCACAGTTCGCGGCTGAACGGCACGGCGCGCTTGCCCAGTTCCGGTTTCAGCGGGTGGTTGGGCGCAAAACATTCCTCGCTTGTGCTCTCCGGGTAATTGGTAATGATTAGCTTGACCGGGTCGAGCACGGCGATGCGGCGTTGGTCGGATTCGTTCATCGTGTCGCGCATGCAGTTTTCGAGTTCGCTGTAGTCGATCAGCGAATCGTTTTTCGACACGCCGATGCGTTCGGCAAAGAGGCGGAACCCGGCGGCGGTGTAGCCGCGGCGGCGGGCGCCGACCAGGGTCGGCAGGCGTGGGTCGTCCCAGCCTTCGACGTGTTTTTCCTCGACCAGCTGGATCAGCTTGCGCTTGGAAAGCACCACGTAGGTCAGGTTGAGGCGCGAGAATTCGATCTGCTGCGGCAGCGGGCGCTGGAGCAGGCCGGCTTCGGCAAGGCGTTCCAGCAGCCAGTCGTAGAAGGGACGCTGGTCTTCGAATTCGAGCGTGCAGATCGAATGGGTGATGTTTTCCAGCGCATCTTCGATCGGGTGCGCGAAGGTGTACATCGGGTAGATGCACCACTTGTCGCCGGTGTTGTGGTGGGTGGCGTGGCGGATGCGGTAGATGGCCGGGTCGCGCAGATTGATGTTGGGCGCGGCCATGTCGATCCTGGCGCGCAGGATGTGGGTGCCATCCGGGAATTCTCCCGCCTTCATGCGGGCGAACAGGTCGAGGTTTTCCTCGGTACTGCGGCTCCTGAACGGAGAATCCTTGCCGGGTTCGCTCAGCGTGCCGCGGTTGGCGCGCATTTCCTCGGCGCTTTGACTATCGACATAGGCATGGCCGTTGCGGATCAGGGTTTCGGCAAATTGCGCCATCCAGTCGAAATAGTTGGAGGCGTAATAGAGGTTGGTTTCACCGTCCTTTTCCCAGGAGCAGCCCAGCCAATGCACGGCATCGATGATGGCATCGACGTATTCCTGTTCTTCCTTTTCCGGGTTGGTGTCGTCGAAACGCAGGTGGCAGCGGCCGCCAAACTGCTCGGCGAGGCCGAAATTGAGCAGGATGGATTTGGCGTGGCCGAAGTGCAGGTAGCCGTTCGGCTCGGGCGGAAAACGGGTGCGGATCTTCGCCGGGTCCAGCGGTGCCGCGGCGTGTTCAGCGGCGGTGCCGGGATGACCGGCCCAGCGCCGGGCGGCGTGCTTGCCGGCGGCGAGGTCGGCCTCGACAATGTTTTTGATGAAATTGGCGGCGGGCGGAACGGAATTGTTGGAGTGGCTCACGAGGGCTGAAACCTTTGTTGGATATCGACGTCTATTTTATCAGGCTGTTGGGAAACTCCATGGAGGCATCGTTGTGCTCGTCGATTGCCCAAGTCAGAATAAGCCGTTGGTCCGGCTGTCGAGGTATCGCGGGAGAGGAAATCCGGCCAGGCAGGAAATATTGCATTGACTGCCGGCTGCGGGCGGAAAATACTGAAACAGGCGTTTGATACCGAAAAGGGACGCGTTTTCCATGAACGATGCCTTGCCGCACGCAATGCTGAATGGCTGGACCAGCCATTCCCGGCTGCTCGATGAGGGCATGCAGCGGCTTGATATCGGCGTATCGATTTACGATGCCGATTTGCATCTGGAGGTCTGCAATCAGGCTTTCGGCCGGATTCTCGACCTGCCCGAAGATTGCCTGCAGCCCGGAGCGCCGCTGGAAAAGGTGCTGCGCCTGCTGGCCGAACGGGGCGCCTATGGCAAAGTGGAGGTTGAAGAATTCGTCGATCAGGCGCTCGTCGCCATGCGCACTGTCGCCGAGCCGTTTACCTTCGAGCGCCGCACGCTGGATGGCCGGGTATTCGAATCGCATACCTCCCGTTTGGCCACGGGCGGCTGCCTGACCATCCACACCGACATCACCCACCACAAGGAAGCCGAAGCGCGCTTGCGCGAGAGTCAGCAGGAACTGGCCGACAAGACTGCCGAACTGGAGCTGATCCTTGAAAACGCCTCGCTCGGAATCGTCACCGTTGAACCGGTGCCGGGAGGGCTCTGGCAGATGCGCCGCGCCAACCGAACACTGGGCGAGTTGCTCGGATACACGGCTTCCGAACTGGAAGGGCGGAGCATGCGCCTGCTCTTTCTGGACGATGCCGAATACGCCCGGGTGGCCGCCGGCTATTCCGAAATTACGGGCTCCGGCAAGCCGTACCGCTCGGAGCACGTGTTCACCCGCAAGAATGGCAGCACCCTGACCGGGATTCTGCGCGGATCGGCAATCGATCCGCAAAGTCCCGCCCGAGGGGCGATCTGGCTGATCGAAGATGTCACTGAACGCAAAAGGATTCAGGCGGAACTGATCGCCAAATCGGCCTTGTTGCAGGCTGGGACCGAAAACATGCCGGGGGCGATGGCGATCTGGGATGCCGAATTGCGTTATCTGTGGTGGACGCCGCGTGCGGAGGAATTTTTTAACCTGCCGTCGGGAACGCTCAAGGTGGGAATGCATCTGTCGACCGTGGTTCGTTTTTTTGCCGAACGTGGCGATTATGGTCCGGGCGATGTCGAACGGCAGATCGATGTCCAGATGCAGCCTTTTTTCCAGAGAAAATCGATGGTGACCCAGCGACAGATGCCGGATGGACGGGTGATCGAGTCCCGGCGCAATCCGCTGCCCGATGGCGGTTATGTCAGCGTCTTTCAGGATATCACTGCGCATACCCAGTTACAGCTTGAACTCGGCAAAGCCAAAGACGCCGCCGAGAGGGCGGTCGAAGCGCTGCATCGCCAGCAGAAGCAGGTCCGGGCGCTGCTTGACAATTCGGGCCAGGGTTTCTTGTCTTTCGGTCGGGACTTGCTGGTTCAGGAGGAATATAGCCGCGCTTGCGAGGGCATGTTTCAGGTGATTCCCGGCGGGGCGGATATCGTGTCGCTGCTGTTTCCTGCTGACCTTGCGGCGGCCCGGCAACTGCGTAGCCAGTTGGTCAAGATCTTCGACGAACCGGATTATTACGTCCGCAGCTTTGGAGTCAGCATTCTCCCGCGCGAATGTCAGATCGGGGAGCGTGTCTTGCTGACCGATTTCCGCCTGCTCGACGACGGCGACCTGATGCTGGTGCTGACCGATGTCACCGCGGAGCGCCGTTTCATGGCGCTCTCCAATACTGATCGCCTGACCGGGCTGGCCAATCGTCGCCGGCTTGAGGAGGTTCTCGCTGAAGAGTGCGAGCGCTCCGCGCGCACCGGATTGGCGCTGACCGTGATCATGGCCGATATCGATCATTTCAAGCGAATCAACGACACCTGGGGGCATCCGGTGGGCGATCAGATATTGGCGGCGATTGCCGGTATCCTGCGTGAAAAGGTCCGCAAGGTTGATCGCCCGGGACGTTGGGGTGGCGAGGAATTCATGGTCATTTGCCCGGATACCGGACTCGAGGGCGGGCAGGAACTGGCTGAAAAACTCCGGCAGGCGGTGGCGGGGCATGCCTTCTCGGTGGCCGGCCGGCAGAGTTGCTCATTCGGGGTGGCAACGCTGCACCCGGGAGAGAGCGTGGAATCTCTGGTCAGTTGTGCCGATGTCGCGCTCTACCGTGCCAAACATCAGGGGCGTAACCGGGTTTGCGCCAGTTTCGGAGATTAGAGATCGCCCGGCATGCCGTTGGATCCGGCGCAAAAAAAACCGGGAGTCCCGTTTCCGGGCTCCCGTAAGGTTTGCAAGGAGGGGGTTGGCAAACTCGGTTGAACTCAGCGGCTCTGCTGGAGCGCTGCGATACGTTCTTCAATGCTCGGATGGCTGGCAAACAGGCTGGACCAGGCCGACCCGCCGGCAATGCCGGAACTGGCCATATTTTGCGGCAGCGGTTCGGTATGCATGTTGCCGAGGCGGCGCAAGGCGCCGATCATCGGGCCAGGGCTGCCCATCAGATAGGCAGCGCCAGCATCGGCGCGGAATTCGCGCTGACGGGAGAAGTACATCACGATGATGCTGGCCAGGATGCCGAAGACGATGTCGCAAACGATCACCGTGACCATGTAGCCGATGCCCGGGCCGCTCGATTCCTCGCCGCGGCGCAGGAAGGAGTCGACCAGATAGCCGACGATACGCGACAGGAAGGTGACAAAGGTATTGACCACCCCCTGGATCAGGGTCAGGGTGACCATGTCGCCGTTGGCCACGTGAGCGACTTCGTGCGCCAGCACCGCCTCGACTTCGCTGGCATCCATGCGTTCGAGCAGCCCGGTGGAAACCGCCACCAGCGAATTGTTGCGGGTCGCGCCAGTGGCGAAGGCGTTGGCTTCTCCCTGATAGATGGCCACTTCCGGCATGGCGATGCCGGCACGCTCCGCCAGCCGGGCAACGGTGTCGACCAACCAGCGCTCGGTAGCATTGCGCGGCGAGGTGATGACTTCGGCTCCCGTGCTCCATTTGGCGATGGGTTTGGACATCCACAGCGAAATGAAGGCGCCGCCAAAACCCATGATGCTGCAGAACACCAGCAGCATGCCGAGATTGAGACCGTTGGCGGTCAGGAATTTGTTGACCCCGAGCACGCTGGCGGTGACGCTCAAGACCAGCATGATCGCCAGGTTGGTGAGCAGGAACAGGACGACGCGTTTCATGGTTTTCCCTCTATAAGCGGTTTGACGCTCATGATATAGGGTTGAACCTGTAGAAAAAAAGAGGGTAAAAGTTGATTTTTATTTCGTAAAATTCGAAAGATGATCCCCTCACAAATCAACTACCGTCACTTGCACTATTTCTGGGTGGTGGCCAAGGAAGGCAGCCTGAGCCGGGCGGCGGCGCGTCTGGGCGTGGCGGTTCAGACCATTTCCGCCCAGCTTGCGCAACTGGAGCGCGATCTCGGCATGGCGCTGCTGGCGCCGCAGGGCCGGGGGCTGGTGCTGACCGAGGCCGGACGCACCGCGCTGGGATACGCCGACCAGATTTTTCAGCTCGGTGCCGA
>Ga0209570_1001849_pt1 | contig 10094 bp, 10 predicted proteins | sample EBPBio172007_DNA_FD_185861 | JGI IMG/M metagenome (GOLD analysis project Ga0209570, IMG submission 185861) | Wastewater treatment Type I Accumulibacter community from EBPR Bioreactor in Madison, WI, USA - Reactor 1_9/17/2007_ DNA (SPAdes)... | ecosystem: Engineered > Bioreactor > EBPR >... | reverse complement strand
TGGCTTCTTATGATTCTCCTCTTGATGCATGAACTGATCGAATCAAATTTTAAGTGATTATGAGACCTGGGGATTTATTGCCTTAACAAATCTTTTGCCACCCTTTAGTACTATCTAAAAGATTAAGAGCTTCTGTATAATTAGATAATTTAGTTTCACAAGCTGCCCTGTTTCTATTAATCTAATGAACTAAAGGAATGCCTTAAAATTTATATTAATAATAATCATTAATTTACCTTGATAATGATTTATAAAGTTTACTAGCTTCTTTAAATTTCCCTCGATTTATTAATTACATACCAATATAATTTTGTGCTTTAAATGAATCAGGTTAACTAATATTCTTATATTTCCCTAAATTCTTTTCAATCTCACTTACAATTCTCTATAATTTCTATGCTGACTTATTTGTAAAGTATAATTATGCAAGATGAACATGAGCTATCAAAAGCATTTTACCTTATTTTATTGACAAAAACTGCTATTCAGCTTTATCAAACTATTCATTTATTCTATATGCATCACCTAACTCAATTTTATGCTTATCTAATATCTATTGTGATGGCTGTGATCTTCTTATCATCTCAAGCTTTTGATTATATATTAAAAGAGAATCTTGAAAATAACCTGACATTTGAAGAATAGTAGCTTGACTGCTTATTCTGCTTGTAACATCTTGAAGATAATCATAATTCCTCAAAAGATTTTATTCATATGGTTTTAATCTCACATTTCTCTCTTTTTATCTGATCACAGCAACCTCTGCTAATGAACCGTATTGAATTGTCATTTCTCTTGATTCTTACTCATATTCTATAATTTTGAAAACATTGTATATGTTAAAAATAACATCAGGTGCCCCTTCTTTGACATCAGAGAAAATTCGATATCCAAAGTCAAGATTTTTATCTATCTTTCCAAGAACTCCAACCATAATACGTACAAGAATAGATTTATTATTCTTTTTAAGTTCTCTCCTAGCTTATTTCTATTTTGTAAAAGCTTTAATAAATGATGTGAAAAACAAAAAGTTGTCAAAATTACACAAGATTTTCTCAAGCTATTATGAACTTGGAGTAATTACCATAAATGTCTCTGCAACTGGTGTTGGATTTGATTTATGAAGATTGAATATTGCTTCATAAGACTCTTTAAATGGAAACCTTAAATATGCTAATTTTTTTGGATCTGTTGTTATTTTAGGTAAAGTTTGAATCGATTACCAAAAAAACCCAGGTTTTATCAACCATTAAGCTGCCTGACTTAATGCTTCTTTTCCAGAAAGATTTACTTTATACATCTTATCAAACTAATTGATTTCTTCCAAACTATCAGGATAGAATTTCTTCACAAAATTCAAATAATCAGCTTTAGCTTTAGACTTCGAATTCCCACTAGTTAAAGAATGAAAGACAATTCTATATTTATTCATTAAATTTGTGTCTTCTTCAATCATAAGTAAAAGATTAGTCTTTGGATCAATACCTTGATCAGAATTTTCCTCTTGCAAAAGATGATCTTTCAATTCAACAATATCAAATTTGACCGATTTTATTTTAGGAAAATTACTCATTAAAAGCTTCGCTCTTTCTTAATTTTGACAAAAAAGATAAATGACAGGAATTCTGTCATTCTCATTTAAACGTTTATAATCTTCATCTTTTAATGATGCTGCACAAATCACCTTTATTTTTTTATATGTGTCTAAGTCTTCTATTTATCTCTACAAAAAATCAACTGTACTACATCCTTATATTTGTATATGCTTTCTTAAAAAACTTTCATATTTTTGATTCTCACTATTAAATATCTTTGGATCTATCCAAAAATATGTTTGCTACCTTTTACCTTTTAAAGTGAAATTTGAAAGATCTTACATTATGTAAATATCTTCTTTATCTTCTTCAACAAGTTATTGTTTAGGGTTCTATGTCTTTGGTGGATCGTTGCCCATTTTATAATCAAATAAGTGACAGAATATTGCTAAAATATGATTAAATAATCATATTATGAATCATCCCTTATTTACCATCATTACCCAAATCAACTTATCTATCATCCTTACTTTTTTCATTATGATGCAATTCATGAAAATTGTCTAGTTTTCAATTTTCCCTTATTTTTAAGTTACATACATTTTTCTAATTAAACCCTAAATTCTCGTTAGTAGCCTTCACAAATTTTCTTATGCTTAATTTTGCATGAATAACAAATCATTGGTTTAAATATTGTTCTGATAATCAAAGGTTATTTTCTAAAAAAATAAAACGTCTAAATTAATATTCATAATAATATGTTAATAAATCACATAATTTCTTGTGCGTAATCTTCAAACCCTTTTTCATTACCAATGTCTACATAAACAGGATCTTTATCAACGTCTCCCCAACTGCACATTTTCTAAATCCCTAAATTGTTTCTTCTCATTTGCATTCTAAAAAAACCATTTTCACCCCAAGTTGTTCCCCAAGAATTTCTACCAATCCAATATTCAATGTCATTTGAAACTCCCCAACCAACAAGAGAAATATGGTGATTTGTAACTGGATTCAATAATGCCTATGCATAAATTCCTGATGTATAATTGCTTGCAAATCTTTATGTTACTTGTATTCCGCATGTAATCGGACCTCTTGTAATAATTTCATTCTTTAATTATTATATGTTACTTGATAAAGCCCCATAAGATTTTACTCTCCAAACAGGATATCTTTTTGTAGCCCAACATGTACCATTGGAAGAACAATCTTTACATTTTTCCATATTTGAACAAGTGAAGTTTGAGTCTCTACTCATATAATTTTGGCAAGTCTCTTCAGGAACCCCTTTCATTTCGCCAATAGATTTATAAACATCAAGTGAAAATCCACCAGAGCAATTACCGCCATTTTGACAGTTGATAAGTGTTTGAGCTGAAAGTAGTAATTCTGGCCATGCTGCATTTCTAGCTATCTTGATACGATCTGCTAATGCACTTGTAGCTGCTAAAGCCCAACTACTTGCGCAAGCAGCAGGAGATTGTGAGGTACGAGTAACTGAAAGATAATTTTTAGAATTGTGATTTCTCCAATCGAATGAAGTGGGAAGATCAGATTTTGGGATAGGCGAAGCCTCAGCTTCTAAATCAGAGGAATATGAGTGAGATTATGGAGAATTTATATCTTCAATTCTATGTTGGAGATTATGATGCATTTTCTAGTTTGAAGTTGGATTAGGATCTGTTTTGTTTCTCACTTCTTAAGTCCAAGTATCCAAAGGAACACCCCAAGAGCAATTAGCCTATATTCCAAGGTTATTAACACCTCTTATCAGTCTAAAATCACCAGTTTAACCCCAATAGCTACCCCAACTATTTCTAATATGCCAAAATTTAACACCATTTTCTTATCCCCATCCAGTTACACTAATATCATGATCATATCCTTTTGTTCCAGTTTTATCATTAAATATTCCCCCTGTATAATTTCTAAGTTCATCAGTCACAGCAATTTCACATGAAATTGGACCACGATTATAAATTTCATTCATCATAGCTGTTTCTCCACCAGTTTAAAGTGTGATTGTACCATACTATTTAATTCCATAAATTCTTCCATTTCTCAATGGATTGCAACTTGTTAATGAACATTTGGCACACTTTATCGCTGCAGAACAACCTAAACCATTTCTATGACCCAAAGCCTGATAAGGTGAGCAAGTTTAATCAGTAATGTTATTCTCCATGATCCATTTATAAGCCAAAGGTGGATTACCCCCAGAGCAGCCTCTGTTTACAGTATCACATGAAAGTAAAACTTGGGGAGAAAGAATAATATCTGGCCATGCAGCATTACGAAGTATTTTTATTCGATCACTAAGGCTTGATGTCACTGCAAAAGACCAGCATGAACCACAATATTGTGGAATGTGCTGGTTGCGCTGAAGAGTAAGATAATTAGTTGAGTTATTATTTCCCCACCAAAAATTAGTAGGTAAGGTTAACTTTGGCTCAGATGTTGATGATAAAGAAAATGAAAGTATGAGAAGAGTCTGGAGCAGCAAACATATTGAAGTTTTAACAGTGTTCATAATTCCTGACAAATTATAATGAGTTTAATGTAATAATAACTCCTTCTTAATAAGTAAATCTTTCATAATGTATTTTTTAATCAACAAAATTATCAATCAAATCACTTAAAAATATTTAAAACACATTTTATGTTCTTTCATTTCTCTTTTTAAAGCCTAAGAAAATGTTTCTTTTTCAAATAACTCAGATTTTAAATTCTTAAGATCAATATCTGCTTTTTCTGCTTTCTCTTTCCATCTTCTGAAAACAGTCCTAGTTTCAATCAATAGATTTTACTTTTAGATTAACCTAGCTTTCACTTTTTTCATTTAATGACTAAACTTTTGTTCATTTTGTTCATTCTGACTAAAAACAGTTGTATTCTATGTCGATTTTGTCCTTATTTCATTTACAAGTGTTTCAATCTCAATATTTTTTACTCTTTATCTCATTTTACATTTTTAACATTCTCTCAACTTATTTTGTTGCTTCTAGGATTATCTAAAATTATACTCAAAACTTTTCCAAATTAACATATAAAAATCTTTAAACTTAACATTGTATTTCTTAATTCATCAATTATCCCAACATTCCTTTATATTTAATTTTCATGAATCTCTAATTTCTCATCGATATTCTTTATCTTCTCATTTTTATTCTAAAACTAAACATAAACTGATACATTAAAAAATCCATTAATATTTGATAATTGTTCTGAATTTCTTCCATTCTTTATATTCTTTATTGACAATTGTTATTTATTTTGATACTGTTGATAATACTATTGTATTATACTTTTTCATATTACGAACATCTCTTATCACGAAAATTTTGACTAATCCAAAATATTAAAAACAAAATTACAAAAAAATTGTTTCCAAAATTGAAAAATAATCAAAAATTAAATAAATAATCAATTTTACTTCCACATGTATTTCCACATACTCTCTATCTTTAAATTTTAAATAAACTTTTTTATAAATTTTATAATTTCATATTTTGTTTCATAACCTATTCTTACATTTTATTCATTTTCATAGCTAATTTTTATAAACCCATTTTTATCTATTTTTCATTGGAATTCTTTTATATCGATTTCTTTGTCTATAATATCTATGTCAATAAATCTGATTATTTTCTTGAAAATTATTCAATCTGTTTCTATATCACAACTGCTGATTGTTTTGAATCCAACATATTACATTATTACTAGTTACTTTGAAGTGTCTTTATATTTCGTAAACTTTTCTTCACAATTCGCTTATCATCTGGTAACTATGTTGCTGAACTAATATAACAAGGATTTGGTGTTCTTGGTAATGCAATTGTACTGTTTTTCCCTCTCATAGGAGATTATATCTATATTTACCCTTTTCTTGTTTCAATCATACTACGACGCACTTCTTTTTGTCCTGTTGTTCCCACATTCAGCCTCTTAGAAACAACAAACCCAATACCTTTTCCTTATGCATACTTTTTCATAAGTTATTGCTTTTTAGTATCATCAATAGCATTCATCATACAATAATCAGAAATAACACTCTTAATATCACTTCCCCTTAATCCTTGAATCTCTAAGCTATTAACATGTCCATAATATTCCTAGAAAATCTTGTGAAAATTATCTATCGATATTTTAAGAAGATCCATCCTTAAATAATTAAACTGTTCATAATTTTCTTCCAAAAGTTTTGATTTACAAACCTAATGAAGTTACATAAGTGCTAATTCAACTGAAAGTTCATATAAAAGAAATATTGGCAAATTGTCAAAATTTTATATACAAAACTTCGACAGTTTTATCCTATTCTCATATGATATTGGTTTCAGCATTTGGATTATACTGCTGTTATTTACATTGTATGAATTAAACAGTGTGATCAACTCCTATTATGAAGGTAATCTTACACTGTTCTATTTTACTAATTATGTCTTTCCCAATACTCTCTTCTCTTTTACATTTGATTACTTGTATAATATGTTTGCTAACTGTTCTTCAGAAGACATTTTTTGATTTATTGACTAAAGTGTTTACCAGCTCATCTTTGTAATTATAATAAAATGGCTACATAACTAATACCTGTGAAATTGGTTGTAGTTGGTGATGGCTATGTTGGCAAGACCACTATACTAGGAAGGTACAAATTATTAAACTAAGTTATGCTAAAGACTAATTCCGAGATGACTATCATCCAACAATATTTGACAACAGCTGTGTGATCGTAAAAGTGGGAAAAAATATGGTTAGCTTAGGACTCTGGTAATATTTAATTTAACCAAAGGGATACAGCTGGACAAGAATAATACAGTAGTTTAAGACCATTAGCATATTCACATTGTGATGTCTTTTTAATAGTCTTTTCTGTTTTAGATCTCACATCCTTTTAAAATGCTCGTACTAAAGTAATTTCACTTTTATTTAGTGGTACAAAGAATTATAAAGATGTGTACCTGGAACACCCAAAATTTTTGTTGGCAATAAAGTTGATTTAAGGAATCCAGCAAAACCTGATCATGTTACTTATGAAAAAGCAGAGAAAATGTTATAAGGCGGTCTAGGAGTCAAATATTTTTAATGCTCAGCTCTTACAAGACAAGGAATTTAATAAGTTTTTTTAGGTGCCATGAAAATTGTGCTACAAAAAAAAGGCAAATTAAAAAATGTAAAGTCAGATACATGTTGTACCTGCTTTTGAGAAACACAATGAATAATTTTTTATTCATATTTTGGGTTTTTTTTAAGACTTTTTTTATTCTCATATTTTAAAAATAAAAATATTTTGATAAATGTAATAGTATGTATCAAGAAGTAAAAAATCCTCCAAGTTTATTCCTAGAAAACCCAGAATTTGTTTGTCTATCATGATGTGAACCAATATTTGCATTTTATTTACCACTTTGATGATTAACAATATGCAATTATTTATTTTTCATCAATTTCATATTTTGTATTGTTAAAATATTATGTAATTGTGATATCGATGGACTTGTTTCTTATCCTAAAATTTTTATTGTTTTCTATGTTTAATATTCATTTACTTTATCAAGAATCGATTGTGTATGCTTAAATGAAGAACATGTTGATTTTAATCCTTCAATATGATCTCTCACTGGCATTTTTGGACTGTTAAAATAGTTCTCAATAGATCCACTATGACAAAATGATGTCTGTGATGTATTCATTTGAGAGTTCATTGAATCGATGCAAATAATGGAAGAAATTTATAATATAAGAATTTTAAAAGTTTGGTATTTATTTAATAAAACAAAACCCCATAAAACCATAACATATTTTATTGAATAAAATTTGCCCATCATTATTAAGAAATCTACAACCAAATTACTTCTAAAAAAACAATAATTGTTATTTTATTTTTATGAACTTTCAAATATTCACATTTTTATTCTCATAAATTTCTAATAATTATTCAACTTTTCTCATTATATTCTGTCTTACAAATTTTATTTTCAATTATGAAATCCCTTCATTTTTTACTTTTTCTGACAATCTCTTCCCCCTACAAACATTTTTCTTATTCTCTCATAAATATAACAATTTACCTTTCTTTTTTTTACGTTAATCGAAAACACTCTTTTTCATATTTTTATTTATTTCAAAAATTATTTTTTGTTCAAAACTTGATATTGTCTAAAAGCCAAATTTAATCAAAAACATTAAATATTAAAAACAAAAAGATTACCATAAAGTTTAGAAATTCTGTCAAAACCAATGATTAAAAACATTGACTGTGTTAGTTGATATCTTTCATTCAAATTTTCTGTGTGAAAAAAAATAGCTTATCTAAATCTCTAAATTAAAAATTGAAACACCAAAAAGTGTGTTCCTCCACTTTTGCAATATAAGTGTATTTCTTTTTTTTAAATAAAATTTTTAAAAATAACAGTTTTTTAATACTAAAATAAAATATTCATTTTAATAATAATATTCTAAAAACGATGAAAAAAATTAAAATTAAAAAATCAAAATATTTGAAACAATTTGTATCATTTTCATCTCTTTTTCAACAAAATTTCAATTTTTATCAAAAATTTATATATTTACACACAAAAAGTATTACACTTTTTTAACATAAAAAACTACAATCATTTTTTAACATCATCAAATATTATTAAATTTTATGATCAACATTATTCTTATCATAATCACCACAACAACACTCATTCGAACGTCAGAATGGATGCTTGATTATACATTACCTTTAACTTACCCTCAAGGCATACAATTCTCAAAGAATGATGAACGTTTTGCTTTCACTAATTCTGCCTTTATCATAGCATACAAATCTGACAACATCACAGCAAATGTGTTATCAGCTAGTTTTGGTGCAGTTTCAATCACTTTCTATCATCTTGCTTTCTCTAAATTTTACAATTATGTTGTTTTAGCTGGTAGCAAAAATACAGCTTATATCTGTCCATACCCAGCAGTGACATATTTAGCCGCACCTTCTCGCGAAATGGTTACTAACAATACAAGAATCCAATAAACTGATACTAGTTACAATACAACTCATTCCAAAATAATTACTTGTGGAGATAAATCCGTCAACATTTTTTAATGTGATGGTAGTTTCTGTATTTCATAAAAATAATGGCCAATCTATAATGTTATTAATCCAAATTGTTAATACACAAGACATGATGACTATGGATGGACCGATGGCAAATCTTTCTATCTCAAAAATAAACATCATTGGTAATATTATGCATATACAAATTTATCTCTTCCAAATAATATTGAAGATTTAAAATTTCTACAAGGAGATCGTTATCCTGTTGTTTTAATGAGTGGATTTGGAATTGTTAAAACTGCAGCAAGCCAATCAGACTGGAAAATAATTCCTTTGGATTTTTCTGCAAACACAATGGTTGTATCAAAAGACGAAAAGTTTTTAGCAATTGGAAGAAGCAATTAAAGGGTATATATTTATTCAGCTTCATAATTTAGACCTTTTAATACGTATGATTCAACTATTCCTTCAAATTACATTTTCAAATCTTAAAATTTAACAGGCCCAATTGCATACTAGTTGGCCTTTAGCAATAGCGGAAATAATCTTATAGCAACTATTCCTAAAGCAGGAAAATTAAAGATGTTTAAAAACTGTCCTACTTAACCTCATATTTTCTGGAATTGTTCTGAAACTTGTGGAGATGGCCTTATCTATAGATAGGCTTGTGATTTGGGATTTGGGATTGAATATGATGGATGTTATGATAATTGCACAGTTTAATAAAATTTCACATGCATAAAAGACTTAACAACTTATCAAAGTACTTGCTTATTTAATGGTAATTTTTTGTTGAAATTGTTAAATATCACCAAAAATCAGCCAACCATAAAATAAGCTGATATTTCTTTATTAATTTACCCTCCCCTTAATTCATTTAGGAATTTGACTTCATAACAATTAGCTTCGATTTTTGCACTTCCACCAAAATTCACAGGTCTTTCATACAGCTATGATTCAGATACAGGAGAACTCAATATTAATTTCTTAGTAAACTAGGAAATGGAAAATGAACCATTTTATATCAATTTCAATCCATCCAAAATTGGTATTCAAAAATATTTTGCAAATTCATCTTATCAAATCCAATTAACTTAAGATTAGAACTCTCAAATTATGCCATTTTATTTTTAGAACGATGAGCTGGCTTCTATTTCTCTCATGATATCTTATTCTTCTGTGTTCATTCCAATCGCGGGATGGATCCTAATCTTTCTTGGTTTGTTTTCAAAATCGCTTTCTGGTTTGTAAACAATGATGACTTTTCAATTTTGTGGTGTAACCTTGCATTGGTTGAGATGTCGATTCTTTATGGGGCTCAAATATGCCAATTCAATCAAGTATCTATCAGGCTTCAATGTAGCTTATCAAGCACAAACTACTACAGTTTCCATATAAACTGCATCAACTTACTCTATTCTTAGAACATTTGATATTGATTTCAACTTTTTTGACAGCAACTTAAACCTGGTTTTCTTGTTTTGTGTTCCTTTTCTAATCGCTGTTTTCGTGTT
>Ga0209570_1001848_pt1 | contig 10096 bp, 8 predicted proteins | sample EBPBio172007_DNA_FD_185861 | JGI IMG/M metagenome (GOLD analysis project Ga0209570, IMG submission 185861) | Wastewater treatment Type I Accumulibacter community from EBPR Bioreactor in Madison, WI, USA - Reactor 1_9/17/2007_ DNA (SPAdes)... | ecosystem: Engineered > Bioreactor > EBPR >... | reverse complement strand
CCTCCACCACCCGCGACATCGAACGCGCCATCCGCGAGTGCAAGCTCGGCCTCAACCCCGCCGCCGCGGACCGCTCCCTGCGCGTCCCCATCCCCGAACTCTCCGAGGAACGCCGCCGCGAGATGGTGAAACTCATCAAACAACTCGCCGAAGAAGCCAAGGTCCGCCTCCGCGCCGCCCGCAAGGACGGCATGGACGCCGCCAAGAAGATGAAGAACGACAACGCCCTCACCGAAGACGGCCAGAAGGACTTCGAAAGCGACGTCCAGGAACTCACCAACAAGTTCACCAAGAAAGTGGACGAACTCGCCGTCGCGAAGGAAGCGGATCTGATGAAGGTTTGATAGAGAAACAAGCCGAGAGTTCTATTCCGGAATACACGCGGGCATCACAGAAGTCACAGCTGTTTGCAATACAGCGGAAAGCCCGCAAACAAAGACCAGTCATTCAATCATACGACATTGACCGGACATTGGTTTTTCGAAATTCACCTTGCAACACGCAAAAGATTATCACTCTCCGTGAATGTCCGCCTCGGCGGACGAGGATTTTAGTAGATCCATTCCACGAAGCGGTCGGCAATGACCGCAAACATTGCCGCCAAACCGACCGAAAGGCCGGGGGGGGCGGCGGCGCATGTCCAGGCCGACTCTCCGGGGAAGGCTAAAGGCCGTTGCGGCCGACTTCGTGCGGCTCTACTAACTCCCCGTCCACCTGGAAGGACTTCTTCTCAATCCACGCCAAAGGACGGGAACAACATCTTCGTCGGCCCATGGGTCAGCTCGCTGCCGACCGATGTGGAACGAACCCGGTTGCTCGCGCATGAAATCGGGCATGTGATATGTGGAGAAGGACATCCGGATCAGGGAAGTGGAGATGCGCCGCTGGAAGGCACCGACCGGCTCGAGAGACTGATGTATGCTTACATTCAGGATAAAATATCCGCAGGGGCGCTTTACAAGAACCTGCTGGTTAAGGCGGAGTGGGACCATGCGGAGCAATGGTTGAAAAACAGGCCAAACGGAGACAACTGATGAAACATTTTGCTATTTCTGCATTGCTTACTTCCACCTTGGTTGCCGGAGAAATCATGGAGTGGACGGAAGAAAACCGACGCATCGAAGCGCGCCAGACCACTTTGTGGGAAAATAAACTGGCGGACTGGCATCTTGCTCCCATGGAAATCCAAATGGAGGAACTGCTCCTTGGGCTTCGGAACATGGGACATCGTCAACAGATCGAAGGCCACAGTCAGGCGGTCGATAGGGTATATTTTGAACTTCAGGATGCCCTGATTGCGATTCCGGGACATGCCAGAAGCATCGCCGAATCGATCGAAAGGGAGCGCGAGCAGGTGAAGGACGTCCCATTCAACCTGGGTCCCCGGATCGGCTATGACAGGAAGCGCCTGAGTGCTTTTGAAACACTGGCGCATTTGCCAAGCCCGGAGACTGTCAAGGTGCTCGGCGATTATCTGGCGGACGAGCGTGACCTGCACGAATTGACCCACGAACAAACGAAAGGCCAGAGCTGCATCACTGGAGGAAGTTCAGGCAATTCATCCTACTCGGCGAAGGCGCTTCAGACATCCGGCCTGCGTGACAAGCCGTCTCGCGAGGGTATCGAGTATGACTATGAGATTGCCAAGGCCGCCTGGCGTGAATGGTGGGAGGAGGTGAAGGCGGGGAGGAAGACGTTTTCCTTCAAGGGTCAGAGCGTGGAATACCGGTTCAGGCCGGATGGGACTTGGGAGACGCTGGCGATGGTGAATGCGCCGGATGACGGGCCGAAGTTGGCGGGGAGAGTGGAACGTCCCGGGGTCGGAAAGGCGGAGCCGGGGGCTGGTGAGATACCGCGGGGGTGGGTTTGGTTGGTTTTTCCAGTCATTCTGGCGGCGGTTTTTGGAATCTGGTTCGTCTCAAGAAAGTTCGGCAAGGGGCTTTGAGCCGTTTTGAAAGATCTTTTGGGTTCTGCATGAGCTACCTTGGCTTTCTGGAGGAATCTTGAGGCATTCAAAATTTTTGAATGCCTTGTGATTTCTTTGGGTAGGCTTGTGATTTCTTTGGGTGGGCTCGTGATTTCTTTGGGTGGGCTCGTGATTTCTTTGGGTGGGCTCGTGATTTCTTTGGGTAGGCTGGTGATTTCTTGGGGTAGGCTGGTGATTTCTTTGGGTAGGCTGGTGATTTCTTGGGGTAGGCTGGTGATTTCTTTGGATGATGGAGTGATTTTGTTTTGAGAGCTTCTGTTTTGTCTTGCAGGGGGAGGTAAGGAAGTGGTAGGGCGTGTGTGATGGTGGGAATGGCGGTGTTTTGGCTGCCACGCCCGGTTTTTTGAGATCCATTCACCTGAACTCCCTACGACAATGCCGAATATCGAACGTTCTTACGCGGACCGCCTGCAGCGCGGTCGTTCCATGAAGTCCGCCGTTGGCGGTTTTGTCCCGCCCTTCGCGCCGCCGGATGCGACGCTGCTGCCCGCAGCGTTTGACACGTTTCTGGACGGGCTGAACACACTCAATATCACCGCCGCTACGGCGGAGGCGGATTGGAAGGACGATGTGGCGGACCGAATCGCAATGGTGAAGGACATCAAGGCGCGTGCGCTGCGCGTGTCCGCCCGGGTGAAAAGCAACGCGGCTTGGAAGACGCAATTTCCGGCGGTGAAGGCGGCGGCGGAAGCCTTGCGCGGCTACCGCATCCCGAAGCCGAAGGCGGAGCCGCATCCGGAGGTGGTACAGCCGAAAGCCCGCCAGCAGGGCGATCAGAGTTTCGCGGACATCAAGAACCTGCTGGACAAGCTGACCGCCGCACTCGGCCATGTGCCAACTTATGATACGGGCGCGCCCGCGGACCTGACGATTGCCACGCTCTCGGCGCTGGCCACGGATCTGGACGCGCTCAACCAGCTCGTGGCCACCAAAGAGCAGGCGCTGATCTCCGCGCGGACCAAGCGCGCCGCCGGATACGAGACACTCAAGGACAAGATGAAGGCCATCAAGGAAGCCGCGGTGTCCCAATACGGTTCCCGTTCTCCCCAGCACACGCAGGTGCGGGCGATCCGGGTGTAGGCGGAGCCGCCGCTTGCCTCGTGGACTTCGGCTGCTAGGCTCCGTGGCATGATCTACCGACGTTTTGGCCGCACGGAAATCCAGATGCCCGTCCTCACCTGTGGCGGCATGCGCTATCAGCACAAGTGGGACGACGTGCCGCCGGAGGAGATTCCGAAGGCGAATCAGGAGAATCTCGAACGCACGATCCACCGCGCTCTCGAACTTGGCATCAACCACATCGAGACCGCACGCGGGTATGGCACTTCCGAGATGCAACTCGGCTGGGTGTTGCCGAAGATTCCGCGGGAGAAACTCATCGTGCAGACGAAGGTCGCGCCGCACGCGGATCCCAAGGATTTTCTAGCGGATTTCGAGAAGTCGATGGACTACTTGAAGCTCGACCACGTGGAGTTGCTCTCGATCCACGGCATCAACAACCGCGAGCTGCTGGACTGGACAATGCGTCCCGGCGGCTGCCTTGAGGCGGCGAGGAAACTCCAGAAGGACGGACGCTGCCTGCACATCGGGTTTTCCACCCATGCGAACGTGGAGGTGATCCGGGAAACGGTGAACACCGGCGAATTCGACTACGTGAACCTGCATTGGTATTGGGTGAACGACCGCAACTGGCCCGCGGTGGAGGATGCGGTGAAACACGACATGGGCGTCTTCATCATCAGCCCGAACGACAAGGGCGGCAAACTCTACGAACCGCCGGACAAGCTGGTGAAACTGTGCGAGCCGCTTTCGCCGATGATTTTCAACGCCCTGTATTGCCTGATGCGGCCGCAGGTGCACACGCTGAGCATCGGCGCGGCGCGTCCGGGCGACTTCGACGAACATGTGAAGGCGCTTGGTCTGTTGGAGCAGGCCCGGGAGCTCATTCCACCCATCGTCGGACGGTTGGAAGCCGAAATGAAGCACATCCTCGGCGCGGACTGGCTGGCGGATTGGCAGGACGGCGTGCCCGAGTGGGAGCAAGTGCCCGGCGGCATCAACGTGTGGGAGATCCTGAGATTGTGGAACTACGCGAAGTCGCTCGACATGGTGGAGTTCGGCAAGATGCGCTACAACTTGTTAGGAAACGCCGGACACTGGTTTCCCGGAGTGAACGCCACCACTCTGGCGGATCATGATCTCAGTGAATGCCTCGTGAACAGCCCGTTCCGCGACAGGATACCCACGGTGCTGGCGCAGGCTCATGAACTTCTGGCCGGTGATGAGGTGAAGCGGCTGGGGAAGGATTGAAGGCCGATCACGGCGAGAGGCGCTCGATGTTCCAGTCCGTTCCGGATTTCTGATAGAGGAAGCGGTCGTGCAGTCTCGCGGGGCCTCCCTGCCAGAACTCGATGGCGGTGGGAACCACGCGGTATCCGCCCCAGAAGGAAGGCAGCGGGATTTCGCCGTGCTGGAATTTGTCTTTGATCTCGGCGAGCTTCTGCATGAGGAACTTGCGCGAGGTGATGACCTCGCTCTGGTTGGAAACCCACGCGCCGATCTGCGATTCGCGCGGGCGGGAGGCGAAGTATTTCAAGGACTCGGCGCTGCTGATCTTTTCCGCGGTGCCCTGGATGATGACCTGGCGTTCGAGCGTGATCCACGGAAAGAGCAGCGAGCACTTCGGGTTCGCGGCGATTTGTTTGGACTTGCGGCTGCTGTAGTTGGTGAAGAAGACGAAGCCGTTGGCATCGAAGTATTTCAAGAGCACCGTGCGCTGATAGGGCATGCCGGTTTCGTCGACGGTGGCGAGCGTCATCGCGTTCGGCTCGTGCACGCCGAGTTCCGTGGCGTGGGAAAACCACTGCGAGAACTGCTTCACCGGATCGGCATCGAGTTCCTCGCGGTGAAGGCCGCGGTCCGAGTATTCCTTGCGGAAGTCAGCGAGATTCATGGCGAAGCGGTAACGGCTCGCGGCGCTCCATGCAAGGCGTGATGCTCACTTCACCTCGATGCTCAAGCGCGCCTTGCCTTCCTTGTCCTTCTCGGGATCGGCCTGCCAGGTGATGGCGAAGCCTTTGTAAAGCGGCGCGGTTTTTTCGTTGGAGAATTTCATCACTGAATTCGGAGTGGCGGTGAAGAGGAAGCGCATGTCCTTGTAGGCGGCGGTCTCGATGATGGCCGCCGCGATGCCGGGGCCATTGACCTCATTGGAGTTGGCATCCACGTCCTTTTCGAAGGTGAGTTTGGTCTTCTTGCCATCGGTCCACTTGATGTCGATGCGGTCGTCGGAGATCTTTTTCTCGAAGGCCTTCTCGCCTTTCTTGTCGTCCTTCTTGTCGTACGGATAGGAGTTCGGAAAATCCGGACGGATCACGAAACGGACAGGGTTTCTCGTCAGCTTGCCGGGGTCGGTCATGCGTCCGCCAAGGGAGATCACGCCGCGTTCCTGGGTGATGTGGAGTTCGAACGCGGCTTCACCGGTGACCTTGCCGCGGATGGTGCATTTTTCGAGTTTCGAAGTCTTCGCATCGGAGGACTCCAGGGTTTCCGGCAGGATCTTGCGGAGATAGCTGCGGCCTTCGGCGTTGGTTTCCTCGATGCCGTAGAGGATCGGGATCTGCGTGACCTTCGAAACCGGTTCGCCCTTGTAGTTGAGCGGCACGAGCATGATTTTGGCATTCTGATCGACGGTGAAACGGAACTTCTTGGTTTCGTAACCGACGAAGTATCCCATCCACGGCGGCTCGCCCATGGTGGGAAGCGCGGCTTGCAGAGAGCCGCTGACGAGGAAGCACGCGGAGACGGTGGTCAGAATGCTTTTCACAATCATGACCGCATCGAACAACATGCCCCGCGTGTCCGCCAGCGAAAATCCGGCGCGCTCACAGATAGGCCGTGAGCCCGTCCACCGCGTCCTGATCGAGCTTGCGGACGAGCGCGACGGTGAGGGAGACCATGTGCAGGTAGTCGTTCACATCGATGATCGCGTTGTGCGAGTGGATGTAGCGCGCGGGCACGCCGAGCACCACGCTGGGGATGCCGTGGTTCGCCTGATGGAAACTGCCGGCATCGGTGCCGCCGCTGCGCCGCACGGTCACCTGATGGGGAATGCCCTCGGCCTTCGCCACCTCGATGGCGAGGCGTGCGAGCCGCGGGTTCGCGATGGCCGTGGGATCGAACATGCGGATCTGCACGCCGCCGCCGAGACGGCCCTGGCAATCGGCGCGGGAGAAACCCGGCGTGTCATCCGCGGGCGGGCCTTCGAGCACGATGGCGACGTCCGGTTTGGAAAACACGGCCGCGGTTTTCGCCCCGCGCAGGCCAACTTCCTCCTGCACGGTGCCGCAGAGGATGAGCGTGTTCGAGTGCTTTGACTGGGCGAGGATCTGCCCGGACTGGATGGTGGCGGCCATGCCGACACGGTTGTCGAAGGCCTTCGCCATGAAATAATCCTCGCGCGCCATCGGAGTGAAGAGCGAACACGGCGCGATGGGGTCACCTAACGAAACCCCGAATTCCTGTTCCGCCTGCTTGCGGTTCCCGGCGCCGATATCGATGAACATCTGATCGATCGTCATTACCTGGCGGCGCTGTCCTTCCGGAAGGAAATGCGGAGGCTTCGAAGAAACTACACCGAGGATCTTGTCACCGCCGCGGGTGAGGACTTCGACGCGTTGCGAAAGCAGGTTGTGTTCCCACCAACCGCCGACAGGCACGAACTGGAGGAAGCCGTCCATCGTGATGTTCTGCACGAGAAACCCGACCTCATCCATGTGGCCGGCCACCAGCACGCGCGGGCCATGGTTTCCACTCTCACAGAACACCGAGCCGTTGCGATCCGTTGAGAGTTCGCCACAGGTTTCCAGCTCATCCACGAAGATCGCGCGCACCTCGTCCTCGTGCCCCGGCACCGAGTGGGCGTCTGTCAATTCCTGCAACAAACTCAACGCTTTCGTTCTCATGCACGCAGTGTGCAAGGCGGCGGCTTTCGTTCCAAGCGCCAAGTGCGGCTTGCCGCGGGCGGAGTCCGATGGTGAATTGGCCGTGTGAGCTGGACATTCAAGAGCGTGGCGGTGGTGGGATCCGGGGCGATCGGCTGGTATTACGGCGGACGGCTGGCGAATCTGGGAGAAGACGTGCGGTTTCTCCTGCGCTCGGATTACGAAGCCGTTAGAAACGGCGGCATGAGGGTCGAGAGCGTGCACGGCGACTTCGATCTGCCGCAACCGCAGGTGTTTCCCTCCGCGGAAGACATCGGCCCGGTGGATCTGGTGATCATCGCGTGGAAAGCCACCTCGAACGCGCATCTCGCCGAAGTGCTGCCTCCCCTGCTCCACGAGGGAACCCAGGTGCTCACGCTGCAGAACGGCTTGGGAAACTGCGAGGTCATCTCCGCGATCACCGGCCCTGATAGAGTCCTCGGCGGGCTGTGTTTCGTCTGCATCAACCGCATCGCACCCGGGCTCATCCGCCACACCGCGGGTGGCAGGCTTTCCATCGGCGAGTGGCAGGCGGGCATCCCCGGCCGCGCGGAGGAAGTCGCCCGGCGCTTCAAGGCAGCGGGCATTCCCGCGGGCGCGGCGGAAGACCTCCGGCAATCTCAGTGGGAAAAACTGGTCTGGAACGTGCCTTTCAACGGCCTCTCCGTCGCCCGCGGCGGAGTGACCACGGATGTGTTGTTAGACTCAGGGGAGACCGAAAACGAAATCCGCGCCCTGATGGTGGAGGTCATCGCCGCGGCCCGCGCCCAAGGCTTGGAACTTGGAGACGAACTGATCGATTTCAACGTCGATCGCACCCGTCCAATGGGACCTTACCGGACATCCAGCATGATCGACTTCGTGGAAGGCCGCGAGGTGGAGGTGGACGGCATCTGGCGGGAACCGTTGCGCCGGGCGAAGGAACTCGGCGTGCCGACGCCACGGCTGGAGAAGCTTCTGGCTGAAATCGAGAACCGGCTCGCGGCGCGGATCTGACAGAATCTGGGTGACAAGCCGGGACGGGTTCTATAGCTCGTCACGGAGACGAGCCTCCTCCTCCCACGGGGAATCGTTTGTTTCAACTCCTCAAAACCCATCATGAACCAACGACACAACCAGATTCTGTTCTGGGGCTGCTTCATCGCCCTGATTTCCACCAGCTACGCGTTCATCAGCCGCATGATTCTTTGCGGCGGGCAGTTCGTGACCGACTTCGGCCTGGACAAGGTGGCCGTGGGAGAACTCCAAGGCGCGGGCGTCTGGCCATTCGGCGTGAGCATCATCCTGTTCAGCCTGATCATCGACCGCATCGGCTACAAGACGGCGATGATCTTCTCGTTTGTTTCCTATCTGATCTACACCGCGCTCGCCGTGGCGGCGTACAGCAGCATTCAGGGCGTGACCGGCGAGGCCCTGCAAGCCGCGCAGGCAAAGGGCGTGAAACTGCTGATGTGGGGCAGCATCATCCTCGGCCTCGGCAACGGCGCCGTGGAGGCCTACATCAATCCGGTGGTCGCCACCTTGTTCAACAAGGACAAGGTGAAGTGGCTCAACATCCTGCACGCCGGATGGCCCGCGGGTCTGGTGCTCGGAGGTCTCTGCACCATCGCGCTTTCGAGCAATACCGACTGGCGCATCACGCTGGGCCTCATCCTCGTGCCGGCGTTGGTTTCATTCGTCATGCTCATCGGCAAACAGTTTCCGAAAAGCGAGCGCGAGCAGGCGGGCATCGGCTACATCGACATGCTCAAGGAACTCGGCATGTTCGGCGCTCTCGTCGGTTTCGGCTTGGTGTTCGCGCAATTGTTCCAAGTGCTCGTTCCCGCAAGCTGGGGCTGGCCGACATGGGCGTTCTGGATTCCCACCGCGATCGTGGTGGCGGTGTTCGCCGTTCTCACCAAGTCGTTCGGCCGCGGGATCCTGGTGTTCCTCATCATCATCATGATGCCGCTCGCCACCGCCGAGATCGGCACGGACGGATGGATCAGCTCGCTGATGGAAGAGCCGATGAAGGAAGCCGGCCACCATCCCGCATGGGTCCTGGTTTACACCTCGGCGATCATGATGGTGCTGCGTTTCTTCGCAGGAGCCATCGTTCACCGGATCTCGCCGCTGGGCCTGCTCGCGAGCTGCGCCACCCTCGCCATCCTCGGCCTTACCTGGCTCTCCAAGACCAACGGCGCGGGCATGGGCATCATCTTCGCCGCCGCCACGCTCTACGCCCTGGGCAAGACCTTCTTCTGGCCGACCATGCTCGGCGTGACCAGCGAGCAGTGCCCGAAAGGCGGAGCGATCACCCTCAACGCCATGGGCGGCATCGGCATGCTCGCGGTGGGCATCCTCGGGTTTCCCTTCATCGGCTTCCTCCAGGAATCCACCGCCACCTCGAAGCTCAAGGGCAGCGCCGAGGCGGTTTACGAATCGGTGACCGTGGAGAAACACTATCTGCTAGGAAACTACCGCGCGATCGATCCCGCCAAGAGCGTGGCGGTCACTGATGAAAAGAGCTCCGCCGCCATCAAGGAGGCGACCACGGAAGGACAGTTCAGCGCGCTGGGCAAAATGGCGTTGTTCCCGGCCTTTATGCTGGTCTGCTATCTGGCCTTGATCGCCTACTTCCGGACCAAAGGTGGATACAAACCGGTGTCGATCGGCGGCGACGGCGGCCATTGAGTTCTCAGGGCTTCGAACGAAAATGCTCCCACCCGCCGGCGAGGGACATCCCCTCACCCGGCGGGACGAGGGAGCCGATGGCGGTCAGAGGAAGATCGGGAAAGCGGGATTTCCAGTTTTCTAACAAACCATCCACGGCATCCGGAGCCATGGCGAAGAGAAGTTCGAAGTCCTCGCCATCGCCAAGCGCCTGATCGACTGTGCAACCCGGCGTGACAGGGATCGAATCGCGATAGATCCGGAAACCGCAGCCGGATGCCGCGGCGAGGCGCGGCAGGTCCTTCGCGAGGCCGTCTGATAGATCCATCATCGCGGTGGGTTTCTGAATTGAGACCAACCACGCGGACTCCTCGATCCGCGGGATGAAATCGAGGTGCTTGCCATGGATCGAGCCGCCGAGGCGGCCCGTGGCTAACAGAACATCGCCCGGTTTCCCGGTGGAGCGCAGCACGAG
>Ga0209570_1001845_pt1 | contig 10101 bp, 6 predicted proteins | sample EBPBio172007_DNA_FD_185861 | JGI IMG/M metagenome (GOLD analysis project Ga0209570, IMG submission 185861) | Wastewater treatment Type I Accumulibacter community from EBPR Bioreactor in Madison, WI, USA - Reactor 1_9/17/2007_ DNA (SPAdes)... | ecosystem: Engineered > Bioreactor > EBPR >... | reverse complement strand
GCCAGACTAGCGAAACGACGCCCTCAAAACGCTCCAACTCGGCAATATCGGTGCTGGCGCGCTCATAAACCAAGTTGTCGTCCAGCACATTTAGCACGGTAGCCACTCCGGCTCCCGCACTGTTCACAGAGAGATGGGTTTCGTAGATGCACGCGCCTGTCGAACGATGCCAACATCGCAAGATGTCGCCGTTCAGCCATACTGCCCACCGATCATTCATGTCGCTGGGCCACAAACCTGCGCGCAAGCGAGCCAACTCGGAGACCGAGAAAGGGTGACCACATCGGATGGGCCAGCGGGCGCCGCCAAGGGATTTAAGCTTGGCCTTCCAGGGCGCAGATCGGTCCGAAATCATACTTTCATTATGGCTCAGTCGCCTGCGTAAATGCGCCGAAGTTTCCGAACCTTTGCTGACGTGGTGCTTGCGGCCTCCCTGGTACCCGCGTTCGGAATGGGAGGTGGCACAGGCTGGCTGGAGCGCGATCAGCGGCAGGCACCTTTGCCGATTGCCGATGCAGTGATGGCCTGTCGGCAGTTCGTTGATGTCGATGCGTCAGCCATGAAGTTCGACGTCAGTCGGACCAGCGATTTGCAACGTTGACTACAAAGCCATTTTGGCAACGTGGTGCATGTGCCGGACTTGCGACGGGTTGGGTAGCACCTGATGGGCGGCCGGTTGCTGTCTACTGAAGAGGGGGCCGCGGCAAGGCAGATGTAGCAGAACAGCGCTGGCGCCCGAGCGGGATTCTATCTACTTTCGCGTGGCGAGTAGAGGGGAGAGGGTCGACGTCTGGACGGGAACCTGCTGGCCTCTTGTGGGCGGTTCCGCGCCCGCTCGCCAGCCACTCGAGAATGATCGCTGTCATGTCAGCGATATGGACGAGATGGCCGACAATTGCCCGCGTACCGCCATCTATTCACCCCGATTGAGCCACCGCGCTTCGGTTAACCCATCATGTTTTGGCCCATCCGCTCCATATCGCCGGCCGAAAAAGAGTGGCGGCCGTTAGGCCAGCGGGCATCTCACAGGGGCCCAAGCTCGGTCTGCGAGGCAGCGCTTTGCCTGTCCCTTAGGCAATAGGAAAACCATACGCTGAGGCTGCCACTTCCTCGCTGATCCGATGTTCTGCTAGGTCACGTCGGACCTTTGCGGCGCCCCGTGCAGATGGCGAACCATAACCTCCAGCTCCTGGCGTCACCACAGTAATGAGTTGGCCGCTTTCAAGTGCCGCAATTCCATGATCGCTGACCACGTCTTCGCTGAATGAGTAGCTGCCGCTGGCGCCCTCACCTCCACCAGCCAGTCCCCAAGGTTTGCTTCGCATGCGCGATCCATCCACTTTCACCCGGCAAGCTCCCTCAGCGCGGTACACGCGGCGCAGCCCCATTCCACCCAGATATTGTCCAGTGCCGCCGGAGCCGTCGACCATCTCGTAACGCAACAGCGTCAACGGGTACTCTTGTTCCAATGCTTCCGCAGGAAGATTGGAAGTGTTGGTCATGTGTACGTGCACGCCATCCAGTCCGTCCTTGGTCGCGCGCGCTCCGGAACCACCGCCGATGGTTTCCAGATACACCCACAGTTCGCCGTTGGGCCGCGTGCCGACGAAGGTCGCCGAGGCGACTGCGCCGTTGCCGGCCGCTGTGACGCGTTCGGGCACCACCTGCGCCAATGCGCCGTGCACCAGATCCACCACACGCTGACAGGGCGCGATTCGTCCGTTGACTGCAGCCGGATGACGGCAGTTGAGGATGCTGCCTTCGCGCGCGGTCACATGCAGTGGGCGGGCCAATCCGCCGTTGGGCAGAATGGTGGGATCGACTACCGTCTTCACTGCGTAGTACACGGTGGACAGCAGCGCGGTGTAGACCATGTTGAGGCCGGCACGCACTTGGTCGGGACCGTCGAAGTGCAGATGCATCTCGTCACCCTTAACTTCGACCGCGCATTCGAACTCCATCTCATTGTCGATGGCGGGATTGTCGAAGCGATCGCTGAAGGTGTATCGGCCATCGGGAATGGCGGCTATGCCGGCGCGCATCTTGCGCTCGGCGTAGTCCATCAGCTCCTGCCCGGCCGACAGCACCACGTCGCGCCCGTACTTGGCGCAGAGCTTGCCCAAGCGCTCGCTGGCCAACCGGTTAGCGGCCATCTGCGCGCGCAAGTCGGATATGCGCTCGCGCGGTACCTGGCAGTTGAGCAGGAACAGCGATTGTAGGTCTTCCTGCAACACACCCGCGCGGTACAGACGGATCGGCGGAATGCGCAGGCCCTCTTGGTAGATATGCGCGTGGCCGCGATCCTCGAAATCGGCGTGATGCGCGGTATTCACTGCCCATGCTATCAGCGCACCCTCGAAAAACACCGGCTCGGCGATGACGATGTCCGGCAGATGCGTGGCGCCGCCCTCGTAGGCATCGTTTCCGATGAAGACATCGCCCGACTGGATGTCCTCCGGGGCATAGCGTTTGAGGATGTGCGGAATGATGCCTAGGAAGCTGCCCAGGTGCATCGGGATATGCTCGGCCTGGCATAACGCCTGGCCGGACGTGTCGAACAGCGCTGTCGAGCAGTCACGGCGCTCCTTGATGTTGGTTGAATGGCTGGCACGTACCAGCGCTTCGCCCATTTCTTCCACGATGGACGCCAGGGCGCTTCCAATGACTTCGACCGTGATCGGATTGACGGGAACCCGGTCCGGAACGGGGTGGGCACTCATGCGGTGAACTCCAGGATCAGGTTGAGATAGGGCTCGACCAAGGCGGTCATGCCGGGCAGCACGATGGTGGTGGTGTCCATCTGTTCGACGATGGCCGGACCTTCGATCCTGTTGCCAGCCTGCAGCAGCGCGCGGTCGTAGATCGGGCACTCGACGAAATCGCCGTGCTCCGGCATCCACACGCGCCGGCTACCGATGCGCGCATGCGATGCATCCGGACCGGCATCGGCGGCGGGTTCGAACACCGCCTTGCGCACGCGTCCGACAGCTCCGGCACGGCAGGTGACGAGTTGCACCGGATCGTTTTTGGCGGAGAACCCGTACAGGCGCTCGTGCTCGGTGGCGAAGCGCGCGGCAATGGTGTCCAGGCTGGCTACAGTGATCGCGCCCTCAGGTACCGGCACGGCGATCTCGTAGTTCTGACCCTGATAGCGCACATCCACCGATCGGCTCAGCCCGCGGTCCTCGGGGTCAATGTCCTCCTCGGTGAACCACGCATCAGCCTGCTGTTCCAACGCAGCGAGGGCATCGTTGAGCGGCGCTACCGCATTTTCATCGAGCAGACGCAGCTGTGTGCTCGCGAAATCGGCACGCAGGTCGGTCAGCAACAAGCCCGTGGCGCACAGGATGCCGGGCGTGCGCGGCACCACCACGCGCGTCATTTCCAATTCCTTAGCCAAGCGCGCCGCGTGCAGGGGACCGGCGCCGCCGAAGGCGACGAGCGCGTAATCGCGCGGATCGTGACCGCGCTGCACGCTGATCACGCGGATGGCGCGCGCCATGTTGGCGATCACCACCGACAGGATGCCCTGCGCGGTCTCCATCACCCCCAGACCTAGTTTTCCAGCGAGGCGCTCCACGGCGTCCACCGCCAGCTGGCGCTCGATCGGCATGCGACCCGCCAGCAGATGCGTCGGATTCAAAGTCTGTAGCACTACGTTCGCATCGGTGACGGTGGGCTCGGTATTACCGCGACCGTAGCAGACCGGACCGGGATCGGCACCGGCGCTGCGAGGGCCAACTTTCAGCAATCCACCGTTGTCGACGTAGGCGATGGAGCCACCCCCGGCGCCCACGGTATGGATGTCCAGCATCGGCGCCTTGATCGGGTAACCATGTACGGTTGCTTCGCTGGCCAGTTGGCATTGGCCGTTCTGCAACAAGGCGACATCGCTGCTGGTGCCGCCAACGTCGAACGTGATCAGGTTGGCGATGCCGGTCTGCTCGCCGATGGCCTGGGCGGCCACCACACCGGTGCTCGGCCCTGACAGCACCGTGCGTACCGGCAAGCGCGCAGCCTGTTCGAAGCCGATCACACCGCCATTTGACTGGGTCAGGTGGGGCGTCGCCGCCAGACCCAGCTCGGACAGACGTTGCGCCAGGCGATCGATGTAGCGTTGCATGACCGGACCTAAGTACGCGTTCACCGCGGTAGTCGACATGCGCTCGTACTCGCGGAACTCGGGCGCGACATCGGAGGACGCCGAGACGAACGCCTCGGGGAACTCCTCGGCCACGATGCGCCGTGCGATCTGTTCGTGCTCAGGACGGATGAAGCTGTACAGGAAGCAGATTGCCACCGACTGCACCCCGGCCTCGCGCAAGGCGCGGGCGGCTTCGCGCACGGCCTGTTCATCAAGCGCGGTTTCTACGCGGCCGTCGTGATGCACGCGCTCGGGGACTTCCAAACGCAGGTCGCGCGCCACCAGTACCGGCGGCTTGTCGGCCTGCAGGTCGTAAAGCTCCGGACGCTTCTGGCGGCCGATCTCCAGCAGATCACGAAAACCATCGGTGGCAATCAGACCGGTGGATACACCGCGTAGCTGGATTAGTGCATTGGTACCTACTGTCGTGCCGTGACCGAAATAGCTCACGTCAGCCGGTGTAGCTCCAACACGTCCCAATGCTTCGGCAACGCCCTGTGCGATGCCGCGCGATGGGTCATCCGGCGTCGAGGAGACTTTCCATATCTCTGTCCTTCCGGTGCTTTCATCGAACAGGCACACGTCGGTGAACGTGCCGCCGGAATCCACGCCAATACGCCAGCTCATGTAATGTCCCTGATGTTTGATGGATAGAAGCGGCGCATGACAGGCGCTGCTCTCTTTGGTAAATGGTGGATCTTGCGAGCATTCACTGGAGGGACCTAGGAGGTCCACCATCGCCGTCCCATGGCTGCCCGTGGCCAAAGCCTCCACGCCAACCGCACACTTCTGCGGCGAACGTTGCCCCGGCCCGCATGCAGTCGGGCATCGGAAGTCCGTCAAGGTGCGCAACCAGGAACGCTGAGATAAAGCCATCGCCAGCGCCTAGTGTGTCCACAACTTTCGCCGCTAGGACCGGCTGAGGGTAGATACGCTGGCCGTCGGTACCCATTGCGCCACGGCTGCCGCGCGTAACGATTGCTCGCGATGCGCCTTTTCCGATACAGGTTTCGAGCAGACGCTCGCAGCCAATGTCATCCAAGTCTGCGCCTGACAGGAACGCAATCCCAACATTTGGAAGCGTGTTAGCTAGCAGGGCGGTATTCCAGCGATTCGAATAATCGAACGAGAGTAACGGGACAGAAGCCGCCAATCGCGGTAGGACGGGTGCCAAGTCACTGTACACGCTGGTGTGCGCGAGATGGAACTCGCCGATGTAGTCAAAATCTGCGTCGGTAAACTGGTACTGCGCGCGTACGCCGGGATGCGATCCGAGGAAATGGCGGTCGCCGTCATCGTGCGACACAAAGGCGCGTGCGTTTGCACCATGGCGCGTCCTGGCGTGGGATATATCCACGCCTTCGGCGCGCAGTGCGCCGCGCACCAACTCGCCGCCTTCATCGTCGCCCAGGCAGCCCATATAGGCAGTCACCGCGCCAAGCCGCCGCGCCAACACCGCAACGTTGACAGCATTTCCTCCGGGATACTGTGTCCGCGAAGATACATAAGTGTCAACGGTATTGTCACCAATACCGAGGATGCGGTGTGTGGTCATGGGGCGTGGCTCAGTATTCCATCTTCCACATATATCGCCGCGTGCTGAGCGGTTGTCCATGTAGGTCTGACAGATGCTCGGACAGGCGTTTGAGTGCGGCCTGCAGCACATACGGCGCCACGATAGGGCGGATGGCGGGTGCGATGCCCTTCATTTCGTAGTCCCGTGAATCGTAGATCATCACCCGCTTTGCATGCTTCTGGCAAAACCGTAATACACGGTCCATCAATGGCCGGCTGGGATCTTCGCCAAGAATCAACAAGAGTGGCGTCTTTTCGTCGACGATCTCAAATGGTCCATGAAAGAATTCTGCCGCTTCAATCGGGTAACTGTGAAGCCACAACATTTCCATCAGAATGCAAACGCCGAATACATAGGCGGGAGTGAAACCCGGGCCGGAGGCAACGTGGTACAGATTGCGATCATGCTGGTACTCGTGAGCATCATGCAGTGCGCGCGCATCGTTACTGGCGGCGGCATCAGCGATTACGCCGGGCAGCGCGGATAGTGAGGAAAGAAGTTCGTTGGCATGGGGCCAGCCATCGCGCTCCGCCAGTACGCCTCCGATGACCGACTGCATCAGCATGAAGAGGGCAACGAAGGATTCACCGGTATCGCCTGCGAGAAAGCCATGCTTCGCCAGCCCTGCAAGAGGGCTCTCCGCCTTCAGAGTGAAGCTGATTGTTTGGCAAGGCTTGTCGCGCAGGAACTCTGCAGCAGCGACGGTCTCTGGCGTGGTGCCGGACTTCGATGCCAAGAACACGAGCGTGCGCTCGTCAAGCCGGGGCGGATCTTGGGCGATGAATTCAGAAGGGAAGTATCGACGCACCTCAAGGGAAGGGCTGAAGTGCTCAATCCAGTACTGCATGCCTTGCATTGCACGATGGGCCGAACCGTGCGCGACGAAGTAAACCCGGTCAATGTTAGGTGCAAGCTTTCGTCCTAACGCCAACGCCTGCGGCAGTACTTCGACGGTTTGGGACAACCCTGCCAGGATTGCGCTGCGGTTAACGTCCGATGCCATTAGATCCTCATTGGTCTATACCAGATGAGATCTGAGTCTACACACTGGATTATCCAATCACAATAGCCCTGGCAACGTGGTTGCTGGCTTGGCTTCGCCGAATCTGCGATGGTTATCCATCCCCGACGCCCGCATCCCTATGCCAAGCGATATCGCTACTCCCCCCGTGCCAAACATCCCCATCGACGAGTCTGTACCCGTCTACAAGGCCATCCAATCGTTCGTACTGGCGCTGGTCAATGGTCCTGATTACGGTCCGGGTGACCGCATTCCGTCTGAGCGGGCTCTAGCTGAGCAGCTAGGAAACAGTCGGATGACGGTGCGCAAAGCCATTGATGGCTTAGTGGCGCAAGGCGTCCTAGAGCGCAACAGCACTAGCGGAACGAGAATTCCCCTGCCAAGGGTGACTCGGCCGATCGATGCGCGTAATTCGTTGGGCATCACTCGCATCATCCAGGCGGGCGGCGGCACGGCTGGCAATAAGCTGCTGCACTTCGAGCAGACCCGTGCTAGTCCCCAAGTGGCCGAGCACCTGCAGGTGGAAGAGGGGACCGACATCTTGGTTTTCCGCCGTTTGTGGACGGTCAACGACACCCCTTGCTGCATCGAAACCAGCCACCTGCCACTGGACTTGGTGCCTGGTCTAGCGGCTGAAGACCTTATGGCAGGTCAGTCGCTGTATGCATTACTGCGCGAACGCTACGGCTTGGGTGCGGTTACAGGCGAGCGGCAGATATCGGTGGCCAGCGTCAGTGACATGGAGACAGGGCTGCTGAACCTTCCTGCGGGAGCCGCTTGCTTAGTACTCCGACTGGAGGTCTATAACGACAAGGGGCGCCCCATTGAGTACATGCGCTCGGTGAATCACCCGAAGCTGGTGATGTTTAAGACTTCTAAAGCGGAAATGACGCCCTAAGGCCTATCGCAACAATCCTAGGCCCTCGCGCTCGCCACCTCAAAGTGGCTGGAAGCCCCGCGTCCTCCGTGTCCGCCCTTGATTGGCCTACCAATTGGACTAGTAGGCACTTGCGTATTGGACTAGACCAGTGTAACTCTTGCGTCACGCTTCTGGCCTACCGGTCTACCAGAACCGTAGCTTGGTATACACGTGGGGGCTAAGCCGTAGTGACACCCCGGCCGCCTCTTGAGTTTAGTACCGGTGTAGCGCCTAGCGGCACGGGTCGTAGACCTTAGCGCCAGGCATTCGTAACTACGCGAGGAGAGGAAAGCGTACCCATGAGTGCAAAGACATTGAGGCCTGCTGTGCTGACTGCAGCATGTTGGCTAGCGATCAGCAGTCCGTCCGTGACAGCTCAAACGCAACAGGAACAATCCGTGGCCAGCACGAGCGCCGACCAGCCCACTGAGCTGGAAACGGTAGCGGTAACCGGCTCACGTATCCGCCGAGTGGATGCGGAAACTGCCAACCCCGTCTTCACCATGGATCGGCAGACCATCGAATCGTCCGGCTACATGACGGTTGGCGACCTGTTGCAGCAATTACCCAACATCGCCGGGGCTGGCATGACCCCGGCCGACAACTCCTATGGTGGCACCGGTGCTTCCACCATTTCATTGCGTGGCCTGGGCAGTGAACGCACGTTGATCTTGCTCAATGGCGGGCGGTATTACGCCGGCGATGTCAATGCGCTGCCATCCAATATGGTGCAGCGGATCGAAGTACTCAAGGATGGTGCCTCGGCAGTGTACGGCTCGGATGCCATCGCCGGCGTGGTCAACGTGATCACCCGACAGGATTTTACCGGTGTTGAGCTTAGCGCTTACTACGGCGCCAGTGACAAGGGTGACGCTGATACGCAGAACTATCAACTGACCTTTGGGAAGGCCTTTGACAACGGTACCTTCGTCGGCGGCCTCAACTACGGCAAGCAGAAGCCGATGTGGCGCACAGATCGCGACTGGTCGCGCGTCAGCCAGTCGCTGACCTATGGCAAGCCGGTGTTCGCGGGCTCGTCGACGGTACCGAACGGACGTTTCGCCGTGGGACGCGGCACCGCAGCAGCGCTCAGTCCAGCGCTGGATTGCACCAATCCCGGTAACACGGCCAGCACGGTCTACCTAACCCGCATTGATGGTGCGGCAGGTACGTCGGCGGCAGATTTCCGCTGTTACATCGCTTCGGGCGAAGGCAACGACTCATACGAGTTCGCGGGCGAAACGCAACTGGGCACGCCACAGGATCGCTACAGCCTATTCCTCAACGGCAGCTACGACATCTCACCCTCGGTGACGTTCTTCGCCGATGGCTTCTATACCCACACCCGGTCCGACTCCACGCTCGCTTCCGACCCGCTGCTGGCTGGGAACTACGGCGTAGTCGCATCGGCGGGCAGCATCTACAACCCGTTCGGTACCGACATCACCAGCTTCAGCGTGCGCCTGCGCGATCTGGGGCCGCGCGTACGCACCTACGACCGTGACGATTTCCAGGTCACCACCGGCCTACGTGGCCGCTTGGGAAGATTCGACTGGGACACCAGCTTCACCTACGCCAAGCAGCAGCAGCGCATCACCAAGAGCGGCAGCATGTACCTGCCTTCGCTACAGAATGCGATCGGACCCTCGTTCATCGATGGTAGCGGCGTCGCCCGCTGCGGCGCGCCGGGTGCGGTGATCGCCAACTGCACGCCGCTGAACATCTTCGGTCCGCTTACGCGCGATCAGTTGCAGGCCTTCTCCCCTACGTTGAAGAATCTCTACGACGGCGAACAGACCGACTTCCTGGCCAACATCACCGGCGACCTGTTCGAATTGCCGGCTGGTCCAGTGGGTGCGGCGTTCGGCTACGAATATCGCCGGCAGAGTTCCGACTTCCAGCCCGACTATCTGCTGGCCAATCGCATGGTTGATGCCACGCCGGAGGCACCGTCGCGTGGCAGTTACGACGTCAACGAGCTGTATGCCGAGTTCAGCGTACCGCTGCTGGCTGATCGTCCGTTTGCACAGGCGCTCAACCTGACCGCCGGCGTGCGCTATTCGGATTACTCCAGCTTCGGCGACACTACAAACGGGAAGCTCGGCGTGGAGTGGCGGCCGTACCAAGACCTGCTGGTGCGCGCGAGCTACGCCGATATTTTCCGCGCCCCGACCATCGACGATCTGTACGGCGGCCAGACCGGCGATACGCCCACGATCAACGATCCATGTTCCGGCGCCGCCGCCGGTGTCGGCAACTGTTCGGCGGTGCCGCCCGGCTACATCGGCGAGCGCCAGCCACCGGCCACCAACGGCAGCAACGCCAACCTGCAGCCTGAGACCGGTCGCGCCACCAACATCGGCTTTGTGTACAACCCATCGTTCTACACGCCGCTGACGGTCTCGCTGGATTTCTGGAAATACGAGATCGAAGACGCCATC
>Ga0209570_1001843_pt1 | contig 10113 bp, 12 predicted proteins | sample EBPBio172007_DNA_FD_185861 | JGI IMG/M metagenome (GOLD analysis project Ga0209570, IMG submission 185861) | Wastewater treatment Type I Accumulibacter community from EBPR Bioreactor in Madison, WI, USA - Reactor 1_9/17/2007_ DNA (SPAdes)... | ecosystem: Engineered > Bioreactor > EBPR >... | reverse complement strand
AACTGGCCTTGCGCCGTCGGGCGGATATCGCTGCGGTACTGTTTTTTTTCGTCATCGTCGCCAGCCTCTTTCCGCTAGGTATCGGACCCGAGCCGAACCTGCTGCGCAAACTGGCACCCGGGGTGTTGTGGGTCGGGGCCCTGCTGGCCAGCATGCTCTCGCTGCCGCGCCTGTTCGCCGACGATCACAAGGACGGTACGCTGGAACAACTGGCGCTGACACCGCATCCCTTCGGACTGGTCGTTCTCGGCAAGGTCATCGCACACTGGCTGGCTTCCGGACTGCCACTGGCACTGCTGGCACCGGTGCTCGGGCTGCAATACGATCTCTCCACCGAGGCGCTGGCCATGCTCACTGCCACCCTGTTGCTCGGCACCCCGGCGCTTTCCGGCATCGGCGCGATCGGTGCGGCGCTAACGCTGGGCGTGCGTGGCGGCGGGGTGTTGCTGTCCCTGCTGGTATTACCGCTGTATATTCCGGTGTTGATTTTTGGCGCCGGCGCAGTCGATGCCACGCTTTCCGGACTCGGCGCCGATGGGCATCTCTCGCTGCTTGCCGCCCTGACCTGCGCTGCGCTCGGCTTTGCCCCCTGGGCGGCCGCCGCGGCCCTCAAAATTGCTCTGGAGTAACGATGACTAACCACGGGGTACACGGGGACCACAGGGAGAAGCGAGCAAAACATGGCGTAGGTATCGGCACAATGAACCAAGCACCAGTAGCGCCTTCTTACCCCGTGTTCCCCATGCCCACCGTGCTTTACTAGGTTTTGCGTATGAATAATCGCCTGATCAACTGGTTCAAATTCGCCTCGCCTGCCGCGTTCTATCCGCTCGCCGGCAAGATGATCCCCTGGTTCGCCGCGCTCGGCATCGCTTTTGGCGCCGCCGGTCTTTGGCTTGGCCTTTTCGTCGCCCCCACCGACTTTCAGCAGGGCGAGGGCTACCGCATCATCTTCGTGCATGTTCCCGCCTCATGGATGTCGATGTTCATCTATCTGGTGATGGCTTTCTGGGCGGCCATCGGTCTGGCCTTCAATACCCGCCTTTCGGGCATGATGACTCAGGCGCTGGCGCCGACCGGCGCGCTGATGGCTTTTCTGTCGCTGTGGACCGGCGCGCTGTGGGGCAAGCCGATGTGGGGCACCTGGTGGGTCTGGGATGCGCGCCTGACCTCCGAACTGATCCTGCTCTTTCTCTACATCGGTTTCATCGCGCTGACCGCAGCCATCGACGATGCGCGCCGAGCCGACAAGGCCGGCGGCATCCTGCTGCTGGTGGGCGTGGTCAACATCCCGATCATCTATTTCTCGGTCAAATGGTGGAACACCCTGCACCAGGGCTCCTCGGTCAGCCTGACCAAATCGCCATCGATGGCCGCCATCATGCTTTGGGGCATGCTGCTGATGGCCCTGGCGTTCTGGATGTATTCGATCGTGCTGGCGCTGATCCGTGTGCGCGGCATCATTCTCGAACGCGAACGCCACACCGACTGGGTCAAAGCCATTCTCGCCGGAGACAAATCATGATGCACTGGAACAGCCTGGCCGATTTTCTGGCCATGGGCGGCTATGCCGGTTACGTCTGGGGTTCGTTTGGCGTCACGGCGCTGATCATGATCGTTGAACCGATTCTTGCCCATCGGCGTCAAAAGCAGACTATTTTCCGCCTCAGGCGCCAGATGCGTGCCGAGGCACGCACCCCTTCCGAAGGCAGTACATGAAAGCACGTCACCAACGCCTTGCCCTGATTGCGGCCGGACTCGTCATCCTGGGCATCATCGCCGCCCTGGTGCTGCGCGCGCTCAACAGCAACGTCGCCTTTTACATCAGCCCGACCGAGGTTGTCGCCGGCAAAGCCCCCAAGGACAAAGCTTTCCGCATCGGCGGACTGGTCAAGGAAGGCAGCCTGAAACGCGAGGCCGATGGAGTCACCCTGCAATTCGCCGTCACCGATACCGAGAAGGACATCCGGGTGTTCTACAAGGGCATCCTTCCCGATCTGTTCAAGGAGGGCAAAGGCGCCGTCGTCCAGGGCCGACTCAACGCCGATGGCAGCTTTGCCGCCAGCGAAGTGCTGGCCAAGCACGACGAAAATTACATGCCGCCGGAAGCCGCCAAGGCCGTCGGCGAGGCGCATGCCCGCGCGGCCGAGAAAAAGGCAGCCACCGGCAGCGTTTATTCCCCGCCTGCTGCCGGCAAGTGAGGCATTGATGATCCCCGAACTCGGCCATTTCGCCCTGATCCTCGCCTTGTTGGTGGCGCTCGTCATCGGACCCCTGTGTCTGCTCGGAGCGCACCGGCAACACACCGCCTGGCTCGCGCTGGCGCGGCCGGGTACCCAGTTGATCGCCCTGCTGGTCGCCGCCGCATTTGCCTTTCTGACTACCGCCTTCGTGCAGAACGATTTCAGCGTCGCCTACGTCGCCAATCATTCCAATTCCTTGCTACCACTGCCTTACCGTATTGCCGGCGTGTGGGGGGGCCACGAGGGTTCGTTGCTGCTGTGGATGCTGATGCTTGCCGGCTGGGGGCTGGCGGTAAGCCTGTTTTCCCGACAGTTGCCGGAAACCATGGTGGCCCGTGTTCTCGGCGTGCTGGCACTGGTCGGCGCCGGCTTCCTGCTGTTCATCCTGCTCACCTCCAATCCCTTCGAACGCCTGTTGCCCGCGGCCGACGAGGGCCGCGACTTGAATCCGCTGCTGCAGGACCCCGGTCTGATCATCCATCCGCCGTTGCTGTACATGGGCTACGTCGGCTTCTCGGTGGCCTACGCTTTTGCGGTCGCGGCGCTGCTCTCCGGGCAGCTCGACGCGGCCTGGGCGCGCTGGTCGCGCCCCTGGACCACCGCTGCCTGGATCTTTCTGACCCTCGGCATTGCGGTCGGCTCCTGGTGGGCTTATTACGAGCTCGGCTGGGGCGGCTGGTGGTTCTGGGACCCGGTCGAGAACGCCTCGTTCATGCCCTGGCTGGTCGGCACGGCACTGATCCACTCGCTGGCGGTCACCGAAAAACGCGGCAGCTTCAAGAACTGGACAGTACTGCTGGCCATTTCCGCCTTCTCGCTGTCGTTGCTCGGCACCTTCCTGGTGCGCTCCGGCGTATTGACCTCGGTCCATGCCTTCGCTACCGACCCCAAGCGCGGCATCTTTATCCTCGCCTTTCTGGTTGCGGTGATCGGCACTTCGTTGGCGCTGTTCGCCTGGCGCGCCCCCAAGGTCGGGCTGGGCGGACGCTTCGGACTAGTCTCGCGTGAATCCTTCCTGCTGACCAACAACGTGCTGCTGGTGGTCGCCTGCGGTACGGTGCTGCTCGGCACCCTCTACCCGCTGATCATCGACGCGCTTGGTCTGGGCAAAATCTCGGTCGGCCCGCCATACTTCAACGCGGTTTTCGTTCCGGTCATGACTCCCATCCTCTTCCTGATGGGAGTCGCTCCCTTCGCCCGCTGGAAAGAAGCCTCCGTTCCCGAACTGGCACGCATGCTGCGCTGGGCACTCCTCCCCGGAGTCATCGTCGCCATTGCCCTGCCCCTGATCTACGGGCGCTGGACACCGCTGGTCGGTCTTGGCCTGCTGCTGGCCTTGTGGATCGTCGCCAGCGGCGCACTCAATTATTTCGACCGCGTCCAATCGACCCGCGCCGGCCTGCCCTTCCTCACCGCCATCTTCCGCCAGCCCCGCCACTTCGTCGGCATGCATCTGGCGCATCTGGGGGTCGCGGTGTTCGTCATCGGGGTCACCATGGTCAGCGGCTTTCAGGAAGAAAAGGACGTCAAGATGTCGCCCGGCGACACCGTCACCGTCTCCGGGTACACCTTCCGCTTCAACGGGGTCAAACAGGTTGAGGGTCCCAACTACGTCGCGCTGCGCGGCGATGTCGACCTGCTGAAGAACGGTCAGGTCAAAAAGAAAATGGCCCCGGAAAAACGCGCCTACCATTCCTCGACCATGCCGATGACCGAAGCCGCCATCGATACCGGCCTGCTGCGCGACGTCTATGTCTCGCTCGGCGAACCGATCGACCGCGACCAGCCCTTTGGCGATTGGGCGGTGCGCGTCTATTACAAACCTTTTGTCGACTGGATCTGGGGCGGCTGCCTGATCATGGCGCTGGGTGGCCTGCTGGCCATGCTTGACCGCCGCTACCGCGTGCAATCACGGGCTGCCGCAGCCGTGCCGGTGCAAGGGAAAACCGCATGAACAAATTCATCTGGCCGCTGGTCGGCTTCGGCATTCTCGTCGTTCTGCTCGCCGTCGGGCTGAGCCTCAACCCGCGCGATGTACCCTCGCCGCTGGTCGGCAGGCCGGCGCCGGCCTTCAGCCTGCCGACGCTGCACTCCCCCGGCGCCCGCTTCGGCCCGCAGGAAATGGCGGGCCAGGTCTGGCTGCTCAACGTCTGGGCCAGCTGGTGCGTCTCCTGCCGGCAGGAACATCCGGTACTGGTCGATTTTGCCAAAAAATCCAAGGTGCCGTTGATCGGCCTCAATTACAAGGAAGTGCGCGGAGATGGCAGTATCGATTCATCCAAATTCTCGCCCGAAGAAGAGCAGAGACTGGGCCTGCAGCGCGCCAAAGGCTGGCTGGCCAAGCACGGCGACCCCTATCGCCTCTCGGTGCTCGATCTTGATGGCCGCGCAGGAATCGACTACGGTGTCTATGGCGTTCCCGAAACCTACGTCATCGACCGGCAAGGCATCATCCGCATGAAACACACCGGACCGCTGACCCCGGAAATCCTCGAGCAGAAGCTGCTGCCGCTGATCGCCCAACTGAACAAGGCCTGAACATGAAGCAACTGTTTGCGGCCCTCTGCCTCGTTGCCCTGTCATTCGTGGCGATGGCCGGCGAGGCCCGCCCTCTCGCAACCGACCCGATCGCAGAAAAACGCCTGCAATCGCTGGCCGAAGAACTGCGTTGCCTGGTCTGCCAGAACCAGAGCATTGCCGATTCCAACGCCGATCTGGCCAACGATCTCAAGCGCGAGGTCCGTTCGATGATCCAGCAGGGCAAATCGGACCGGGAAATCATCGACTTCATGGTCACCCGCTACGGCGATTTCGTGCTCTACAAGCCGCCAGTCAAGGCCACCACACTGCTCCTCTGGGCCGGACCAGCGCTGTTCCTCTGCATCGGGCTGGTCGCCCTGTTCACCTATCTGCGCCGGAGGGCAAGGCTGGCGCTGGCCGACGACGCTCCGCTGAGCGTAGCGGAGGCCGAACGCGCACAACAGTTGCTCAAGGACGCATGCCAGGACCCGCCAAGCCATTCCCGTAGCGAGGAGCGCAAAAAATGAGTGACTCCCTTCCCCCTCAATTGATCGAAAAATTGCTGGCGCAATGTGCCGACGCCGTCATCTATGCCGACCGCACCGGCACCATCCGTCTTTGGAACGCCTCTGCCGAGCAGATGTTCGGCTTTCCGGCCAGCGAGGCACTCGGCCAGAGCCTGGACATTTTCATCCCTGAACGTCTGCGCGCTGCACACTGGGCCGGATTCGACCGGGCCATGGCCAGCGGTCGCACCAAACATTCCGGCCGCCCGACGCGGACCAAAGCGCTGACCCGCAGCGGCGAAACCGTCTATGTCGAGATGAGTTTTGCCGTGATCGCCGAAAACGATGGCACCGCCATCGGTTCGCTGGCCATCGGGCGTCTTGTACCACCTGCGGCTGCAATCCCCTAGCAGGCTGCTGAAAGACTCTACGGGGTTGCGGCGCTGGCATTTCGGGATGGGATGCGCGAAGGGAAGCGCAGGCAATGGCCACCCCTTGGCAAGCTTTCCGCCAAAGCAGACCGCCCGGAAAGACGTGCCCCTTCGGGTTTGCGCGAAAAATGTCCAGCTGCATTGTTGCGCTCCTTGGCTTCGTACATCGAGTACGACCTTCGTCGCGCGCCGCGCATCCGAGCATTTTTCGTGTCAAACGCAATCCACCGGTGAGTACTTCAGCAGCCTGCTAGCCCCGGCGCCTGCTTCAACGCAATCCGGCAAATTTGATCCAGCTACAGGAAATCGCCGGACCTTCTGCCTAGACTGACGCTTTGCGTCCTGGAGCGGATATGCGCGTTTCTTCGCACCCCCTGTGGCTGGCAGGTTTTCGCCCCTTTTTCAGTCTCGTTTGCCTATCCGGAATGGCGCTGCCGGTGCTTTGGGCGCTCGTCTTCTCCGGCAAGCTCACCCTGCCAGCCTCGCCGATCAACATCATTCAGTGGCATGCGCACGAAATGTTTTTTGGTTTCGGCTGGGCGGTGATGGGCGGATTCCTGCTGACTTCGACCAAAAACTGGGTCGGCGTGCGTGGCTACCATGGGCTGCCGCTCATTCTTCTGGTCATCGCCTGGCTGCTTGAGCGCATTTTTCTTTGGTACGCCGGCAGCCTGCCACCGCTGCTTTTCCGCCTGGGAAGCCAGATATTTCTGGCAAGTATCACTGTCATGCTCTTGCTCACGCTGTTCCGCCATCGTCAAACCGACAGTTACCGCAGCGACAACGTTTTCTTCCTGATCCTGCTGCCAGTCTTTCTGCTAGCCAAAAACCTGTTGCTTGGCGAGACCACGTTCGCCGCCGGGCAACACATGACCCTGGGGCTGTTTCGCCTCGCTTTTCTGGTCATGCTCGAACGCACGCTGACCCAGTTCATGCAAAGCGCCTATCAGGTTGCCATTCTCCGCCATGCCCAACTCGACCGCACCATCAAATCGCTGGCGCTGCTCTATGTCGCGGCCTACTGGATGCCCCCCGCGCTGGCAAGCGGGATCGCCCTGCTGCTGGCCGCCCTGCTCCTGCTGCGTTTTGGCTTCTGGTCTCCGCATTTGGCCATGCGCCGCATCGACATCGGCATCATGTACCTCGGCTATCTGGCGCTGACCGCCCAGCTGGTACTCGATGCCGCCAGCCTGCTCGCGCTGACCCATTGGGTCGGCAGCGTGTCGATGCATGTCTTCACCTTCGGGGTCATGGGATGGATCATTCCCGCCATGCTGATTCGTATCTGCAAGGGCCATACCGGGCGCAAAGTCGGCTTCGACCGCATTGACCGGGGAATCCTGTGGGTCATGATCGCCGGTTTTGGCTTTCGCATCATCGCGCCGCAACTCGACCCCGCGCACTATCTGCGTTGGATCGAAATCGCCGCCAGCGCGTGGTTCGTCACCTTCGCCATCCTCGCCTGGCGTTACATTCCCTTCCTGCTACAGCCCCGTGCAGACGGCCGGGAACACTAGGGAAGGTCTCATTTACACGGTGGATTGCGTTGCGCCGACGGGCGAGGGTCTGGCAAAAACGACAACACACCCCAGGAGATCCGAGCATGCAAACTCCCGCCTTCTTCGACGCTATCCCTTCACTACGAATACGCGACCCGCTCGCCCAATTCCTCGGCGCCAGCGCGGATGGACTGATCGAATATCGCTATCTCGATGCCGTCAAACTCACCGGACACTCCTGCCCGACCGTCGCTTCCGCCTACTGGCTGACTTGCCGGGCGCTGTCCTGGCTCTACGATGACGACACTCCGGAGCGCGGCGCGATTCGCGCCGAATTCCGCGCTGACCGCTGCGATGGCGTCACCGGGGTCATCGCCAATGTCGTGGCCTTGCTGATCGGTGCCAGCGAGAACGATGGTTTCAAGGGTCTGGCTGGCCGCTTCGACCGGCGCAGTCTGCTGCATTTTAACGCGCCGATTCCGCTCGACCTGCGCTTCACCCGCCTGGACAACGGCCGGCAAGTCGATGCCGTGGCAGATATCCGCCACGTCGCCGCCGCCCCGGAAATGCCACGGCTGATGCAACGCTGCTTGGCAAACCAGGCAAGCGAAGCGGAGATACAGCAGTTTCGCGATCTCTGGCAGGCCAGGGTACGTGATCTTCTGCTTCGTCACGGCGACGATCCGCAAGTCTTCCTGCTCCGCCCAGTCGACTGAGCGATTCCGCCAGGGCAATCCAGATCAAAGATTTTCTCACCGTCAGGCAACACAATCAGGTATCTGCCAAGTCGGCAGTTTGCTCAAGGAGCCACCATGCAACACGTCTGCAATCACACCACGCCGGAAGCCATCTATCCCTTTGACGCACGCGGTATCGCCAAGCGTTTTCGCCATGCTGCCATTTTCGGCGCCATCGACTCGCTGCAAGCCGGCGAAACCATGCGCTTCTGCAACGACCACGACCCGCTTCCGCTGCTGGCGCAACTCGAGGCACGTTACAGCAATCGTCTCGGCATCGTTTACCAGCAACGCGAGCCGGGCGCGATCGTCATCGATTTCGTCATCGTCGGCTGAGTCCGAATAACCCTACTCAAAGCAGGTTTGTAATTGCACCAATTTGGTGCCAATATAGACCTTGTCGTTTCCTCTGCATGCGACAGGCGGCCGGTGCCCCGGTTTTTAGCGCACATCAAAGAATGCCGCCGCGACTATGCCTAGAGTAGCGAAACGACCCAAGGAGAGAGACAAACGTGGATATGGCTCGCCGCAGTTTTCTGCGCGGCCGGCCCGGGGACAAGGCGCCGCCATTGCGGCCGCCCTGGGCTTTGCCGGAAGCGGAGTTCACCGCGCGCTGCACGCGCTGCGGCGATTGCCTGTCTGCTTGTCCGACGGGATTGCTGCATCCCGGCCCCGGCAATTTCCCCGTCGCCGATTTTTCCGCTGCGTACTGCAATTTCTGCGGCCAGTGCGCCGATACCTGCCAGCCACACGCGCTGCAACGCCAAATCGATCCGCCCTGGGAATTGCTCGCCCACATCGGCGACACCTGCCTGGCCCGACAACAGGTGGTCTGCCGCACCTGCGGCGAAACCTGTGAGCTTGGCGCCATCCGCTTCCCGCCGCGCCTCGGCGGTGTCGCGCAACCCGAACTGTCCTTCGCCGATTGCACGGGCTGCGGCGAATGCCTGTCCGCCTGCCCGACCAGGGCCATCACCATCGGGCGCCGCAGCGCCAAAGAGGAGAAAGAATGAAAATTGTCAGTCTGGTGCTGAAATTCCTGCCCGAGCGGGCAGATGAAGTCCGGGCGGGCATCGAGGCCGTTCCCGGCGCGTCGGTGGCCAACGACGCGGGCGACGGCCGCATGATCGTTGTCGTCGAAGATGGCGAAGGCTATTCCACTGCCGATTCCATCATCAAAGTGCATCACGTTCCCCACGTCATGTCGGTGACGCTGGCTTATGAATATTCGGACGAGGGCCTCGAGGCCCAGCAAATGGAGGCCCAATCATGACCATCAATCGCAGAGACTTTATCAAGGCCAACGCAGTCGCTGCTGCCGCAGCCACCGCCGGCATTCCTCTGGCCAGTGCCGCGCCAGCCACTAGTGCTGCCAATCCCACCGAGATCCGCTGGGACAAGGCGGCCTGCCGTTTCTGCGGAACGGGGTGTTCGGTGTTGGTGGGCGTGCAAAACGGACGGGTGGTCGCCACCCAGGGCGACCCGGATGCGCCGGTGAATCGTGGCCTGAACTGCATCAAAGGCTATTTCCTCTCCAAGATCATGTATGGCGAAGATCGTCTGACCAAGCCACTGCTGCGCATGAAAGGCGGCAAGTACGACAAGGAAGGCGAATTCACCCCGATCAGCTGGACTCAGGCCTTCGACATCATGGCCGAGAAGTGGAAAGCCGCGCTGAAGGAAAGCGGCCCGACTTCGATTGCCATGTTTGGCTCCGGCCAATGGACCATCTGGGAAGGCTACGCCGCCGCCAAATTGTGGAAGGCCGGTTTCCGTTCCAACAACCTCGACCCCAACGCCCGCCACTGCATGGCCTCCGCCGTGGCCGGCTTCATGCGCACCTTCGGCATCGACGAGCCAATGGGCTGCTATGACGACATCGAAAATGCCGACGCTTTCGTGCTCTGGGGTTCGAACATGGCCGAGATGCACCCGATCCTGTGGTCGCGCATCACCGACCGCCGCCTCTCGCACCCGAACTGCCAGGTGCATGTGCTGTCGACCTTCGAACACCGCTCCTTCGAACTTTCCGACAACGGCATGATTTTCGTGCCCAACACCGATCTGGCCATCCTCAACTACATCTGTAACCACATCATCCAGAGTGGCAAGGTCAATCAGGATTTCGTCAAGAAGCATGTCAATTTCAAGCAGGGCGAAACCGACATCGGCTTCGG
>Ga0209570_1001842_pt1 | contig 10120 bp, 9 predicted proteins | sample EBPBio172007_DNA_FD_185861 | JGI IMG/M metagenome (GOLD analysis project Ga0209570, IMG submission 185861) | Wastewater treatment Type I Accumulibacter community from EBPR Bioreactor in Madison, WI, USA - Reactor 1_9/17/2007_ DNA (SPAdes)... | ecosystem: Engineered > Bioreactor > EBPR >... | reverse complement strand
AAATCAGTTGAGGTTAAACGGTTATTTTGAAAAAGCTGCCGGGTTTATATTTGGCAAGTTTACAGAGGGAGACCCGGGTGATGGACCTACCCTGACACAATCCGAGGTATTTAAAGATTATATTTCACTGATTGAGAAGCCGGTAATAACAAATTTCCCGTTCGGGCATGTGGATGATCTTGTTACTATTCCTTTGGGAATCAGAGTGAAGATTGACTCTGATAATAACAAGGTTAAATTTCTTGAAGAAGCGGTTATTTAAAATTTAAATCGTTGTTTTTTTGTAATACCATCTCTGATAACGATTTTTTGAAATCGATCATTTTTTGAAGTAGTGATGAATCGGCAACAGAGAGAATCTGGACAGCGAGAAGACCGGCGTTTTTTGCCTGATCAATGGCGACGGTTGCCACCGGTACCCCTCCGGGCATCTGAACGATTGAAAGCAGAGAATCCATGCCATCGAGGGATTTAAGTTTTACCGGCACACCAATCACAGGGAGAGGTGTGGAAGCAGCTGTCATACCCGGAAGATGGGCTGCGCCGCCTGCCCCTGCTATTATCACCTTGATACCCCTTAAATGGGCGTTTTTGGCATAATCTAAAAGCAAATCAGGTGTCCTGTGTGCCGAAACAATTTTTATCTCATACCCAACTCCAAACTCTTCAAGCACTTTGGTGGCTTCTTTCATAACCGGGAGGTCAGAATCGCTCCCCATGATAATTCCTACCACAACTTCATTTCCACTCATCATAAATTCTTTCCAATATTTAATGTTTTTTCTAATTTTTCAAGTGTCGAGATAACTTGATTCACATTTTTGCCATTCATGGTAAGGTGCCCCATTTTTCTTCCTTTTCGTGACTCGGATTTTCCATAAAAATGGAGGTGCACATCGGGCTCAGTAAGGACTTCATGATAGTTCATAATCTTGCCTTCTCCGGGATTTTTGCCAAGTGTATTAATCATTACAGAACAATTATCCACCAAAGAAGTATCTCCAAACGGGAGATCAAGTATCGCCCGGATGTGGTTCTCAAATTGTGAAGTTACGCATCCTTCAATCGTATAGTGCCCTGAATTGTGAGGTCTGGGAGCTATTTCATTAATAAAGAGCTCATTATTGGCTGTAAGGAACATTTCCACGCCAAAAATCCCCTTACCTCCTACTGATTTCACGGCTTCAACTGCGATCGTTTCGACCATGCGTCGGGTTTCAGGGGAGATTTCCGCGGGAGCGATCACCAATTTACAGATGTGGTTCTCCTGAATTGTCTCAACCACGGGATAAACCGCAGTTCCCGTTGAATTAATCGCAACCATCACCGCCAGTTCTTTTATGAACTCAATTTTTTGTTCAGCCATGATATTATCATGTCGAGAAGTCAGTTTTTTCACTCCTTCATTAAAATCATCGGAATTTTTAACAAAATGGTTCCCGTAACCATCGTAACCCATTTTTCTTGATTTGAGTAAAAACTCACTTCCGAGATTATCGGAAAGAGATTGATATGAACCGGAGTCCGTCACCGGCAGAAAATCAGGAACAGGCAGTCCTTTTGATCTAAATGTCTGTTTCTGAATCAGTTTATCCTGAATTAAAGAGATAGTGTGCGGTGAGGGAAATACTTTTTTCCCAAACGACTGGAGCAGTTCTAATCGTGATGGATTTATGAATTCATTTTCCAGAGTGATTATGTCGCATACTTCGGCGAATTCTTTGAGTTTTTGATCATCGTTTATTGATCCCGGAAAATCAAGTTTTGTTAACATTCCGGCGGGGGAGTTTGCTGTTGCCTCAAAAACTGCAACCTTAAATCCAAGTTTGTAAGCTGCAAGTGCCGACATTCGAGCAAGTTGGCCACCACCCAGAAATCCAATCGTTTGAATCAACAGTTTATCTCCAATTCACTTTCATAACAGTTCCATTTTCAATTCTAAAAATTATTGCACCTTCGAGATCGGTCCTGAAAATTCTGCAATTTTGATTTTCAAGTCGTTCGATTACAAGAGGATGAGGGTGATTATACCAGTTTGCCACTCCCGCACTGATAAGGGAGTAATCCGGTTGGGCATTCATGAGGAACTCATTTGAAGTACTAAAACGACTTCCGTGATGCCCAACTTTCAAGAAATCACATTTCAAATTTATATTTTTTCTGATTAACTCTAATTCACCATCTTTTTCAAGGTCACCGGTGAAGAGAATTTTTTGATTTTCAAGTGTAACCATAAGAACCGCACTTCTTTTGTTAGAGCCCGATTTCTCCGGAATTGCCTCAAAATCTGTAAGTAGCTCTATTGTAATATTTTCTTTTGAGAAAATTGGACCTTTTTTGATTATTTCAAAATTTTCGTGATTTTTAAGCAGGTTAAAAAGAGTAAGATCGTCAACATCGGTTGTGTCGGGTGGTGGAAGATAAAGTTTTCCTAAAATGCCTTCCCGGATAAGTGAAATCATTCCGCCGGCGTGATCGTTATCGTAGTGCGAGACAAAGGCAGCATCTATTTTATCGATTCCAAGTTTTTTTAGAACAGGGATAACAGTCATTTTCCCTGCATCAAAACTCTTTTCAAGGTCACCAGCATCAATCAGGATTGTCATATTCTCCGGAGTCCGCAGCAGGTAACAATCTCCCTGTCCCACATCAATTGCCATAATGTAAGAATATCCCGGTTTAAGAGGCGGAGAAGCTGAAATCAGATGGGAGGAAGTGAATACCATTATCGCGGAAATCAGAGCTGCTGAACGCCATATCATCTTGTTGTTCCTTAAAAAGATAATAATCAACAAAACAATCAAAAGATAAAACACAACTGCATCATAAAATGTGAATGATCCATACTCAATTATTCCAAAATGTAATTCATCGAGTGAAAAAATAAAGGAGTTTAAGAGATGATTTGCAAAATCTGAACCGGCTGCAAATATTGATGCAACTTTTGTGGAGAGAGGAGAAATTATTAATGTAACCAATCCATTAACAAGCAGGCCTGATGAAGTTGGAATTGCCACCAGATTTGCAGGAAGTGAAAGGAGAGAAATTTTTCCAAAATATATGATCAAAAAAGGGAGCATACCAAATTGAACAAGAAGAGTTATCAGAATCAATTCAAACGACTGCTTCAAAATCCATGAATCAGAAATCCGGGTAACAATCTCTTTAAAAGCTCCGTTGTTCAGGCCTGCAATTTTTGCGTTTAAGTTAAAGATTATTCCTGAAACGATGTCTTCAGCCACAAAGAGACTTCCAACCGCAACTACGGAGAGTTGGAAACTAACCGAAAACAGGTCTTGAGGATTAAACACCAAAATAATAAGTGCTGTAATCGCAAGGGTATTCCATCTGTTATTTAATCTTCCTGAATAAAAAAGGAGAGAATGTACTGTGAACATCAATACAGCCCTGACAACAGTCGTCTGAAACTGCGTAATAACAAGGAATAAAAAAAGCACTAAAAGTCTTAAAACAAGTTCAAATAAACGATTTTTATGCCTGAATTTTTGTAATAACAATAGGGTAAGAAGGTAAATAATTGCGACATTAAAGCCTGAAACAGCGAGAATATGGGCGATGCCGGTGTTTACATACCCGGTAATTACATCTTCATCAATTTCAGTTCTGTCGGCGATTATCAACCCCCTCAGGATTGCAGCGGTTTTCGGAGAATGAAGTTCATCAATCTTCTCTCCCATTGCCTTTCTCAGCAGGTAAATATTCCCTGATAAAAAAGAATATTCACCTGTGATTTCAAGAGTTGAATCTCTATCAATATAAATGAGACCTGAAATTTTTTGCCGATAAAGGTAGTCCTGATAATCAAATCCGCCGGGATTTCGTTCTTTTGGTGGAATGCTAAAATTACCGGTAAGGTTTATGGTTCTGCCGGGGATAAGCTCCTTTCTGAAAATTCTCAGAAGGGAGTCGCCGGGTTCCCGCAGTTTAAAGATGAGTTTAACATCTCCCAAACACTCTTTTTTAATTTTTATTCTGTTACTTCTGCGTGTAATGGAATCTTTATAAGTTGAATCGTATGATGCTGTAATTACACTTCCTGTAAATTCCACCTTTTCTGAATTTATTTCATTGATTTTATCCACGCTTGCAGATAATTTCATGTGGCTTATCTTTTTTTGATAAAAGGGTTCAACTCTAAAATCGCTAGTTGAGAATGTGTAAAGAATTGAACCGGTGCAATAGCCCAATAAAAGTGAAAGTAGAGGAATAAGGCGTAATAATCCTCTTCTTTTCAAGAAAAAAATTAATAAAAATGTTAAGGACGAAACAGAAAGGAGGTAAAATATGGGGATCGGGCTGGTATCCTGAACAAGAATCCCGAGCGAGAAGGCGATAACAAACGGGATCGCCGGATAATATTTTAAATCATCAAGTGAGAGACTTTTCATTCTTCTTTAGCAGTTCCAGAATGACGGGCATAATTTTGGATAAATTATCCACCTTTGACTTTATCAGTCCGGCATATTTGCCGTAAGCGATAAATAGTGAGGGATTTTTCGTATGGGTTTTAACCGAAATGTCTTCAAAATTTCCATGATCCGAGCAAACCATCAGAGTATCATTTTCAAAATCAAAATTTTTCATGATATAAAACAAAAAGCGATCGAGAATTTCGCAAATTTCTTCAATCTTACCGTCGTATCGCCTGTGTCCTGCATAGTCTGTCAAATAATATTCGAAAACTGAAAGATCATTTTTGTGCATGATTCTTAAAAATCGCTTGCCTGCTTCTTCGGGTGATATTTCAGGCACTTTTGAGCCTAATTTTCCTCTCCACCTATAGTTTGTAATTTCAGGTGTAAGTGCTTGTTTATCATACACTTCACGCGATTTATTAAAAGGAATGGCTGAAGAGAGCATACAATGGGCGGTTACATTAAGTCTTTTTGGTTTTTTTCTGAGATGATTAAAAAATGGTCTGGGGTATGCGTTTATAAATTTAAATGCATATCCTTTTTTGGTAGTATCCATAAAGAGATTCGATTTATAGATGTTTTCAACCACTGAAAGCGGGGCGTAAGGACCAAAGTGACCGCCGAAAGCTTTTATCGCGTCAAAACCACCAAAAATAGAGAGTTGTCCCGTTCCGCTTTGTGGGTACCCGGGAAATCCATGTGCTGCATCAACAGGAAAAAGTTCACCATGTTCGCAAAGCAAGGGGACATTTCCCAGCCAGGGAGTTGTCTCAAAAATTTCATTGAATATTTTAAAAGGATACGAAAAAAAAGGGTTTTTGGTTGGATCATTTTCCCCGATTCCAACTCCATCGATAAAAAAGAGTGCGATCGAACCTTTGCACTTTTTAGTCGGGGTCATTATTTTGACTCCACGATGAGAGTAACAGGACCGTCATTTATGATTTTCACCGACATCATGGCGGCAAAAATACCTGTTTTGATTTTTTGTGCCCCTAGATTTTCTTTCATTCTCTCAACAAAAGCCTCATAAAGTACATTTGCGGTTTCAGGTTTGGCAGCAAGTGTGAAAGCGGGACGATTTCCCCTGGCAGTTTCTCCATAAAGGGTAAATTGTGAGATAATTAAAACTTCACCCGCCGTTTCTTTAATCGAGATATTCATCTTCCCGTTTTCATCTTCAAAAATCCGAAGATTTGCGCATTTATCTGCCACAAAAGTTACATCCTGAATTGTGTCACCCTCCTTAACCCCGAGTAAAATTACCATTCCTGCTTTTGTTTCGGCAGAATAAACGGGATCAGTTATATATACTCCGGCTTCGGTAACTCTTTGGACGAGTGCTCTCATTATTCCTTTATTCCTCTGATAAATCTTTTAATTTTGTTGTAATCACGGTACACTTCGATATTCGAATATCCCGCTGAAGCCATCATATCTGATAATGTTTCATCCTGACCGAGAGCCATTTCAAGATAAACTTTCCCTTTTTGATTGAGATACATCAGAGAGTTTGAAATTATTTCTGAATGAAATTTATATCCATCGGCAAAATCGGTAACAGCTATAGAAGGTTCGTACTTAAGCACTTCCTCCTGAACTTTAAGATAATCGGAGTTTGAAACATAGGGAGGGTTCGAAATAATTAGATCGAACAACTCACGTGTTTTACCATTTCCATAGTTGAAAAAATCGATGACATCAGATTGGATAAAACTGATGTTTGCAACTGAATTAAGCGAAGCATTTTTTTTCGCTGTTTCGATTGATGCTCCACTCACATCTATCGTGGTAACTTCCGAACCGGGAATCATTTTAGCGAGTGAAATAGCGATATTACCGCTGCCGGTGCCGATATCAAGGATTTTCAGTGCTGAACGATCTTTATTTTCCTGAACAATTATATCCACGAATAACTCAGTTTCCTGTCTTGGTATCAAAACTGAAGAATTAACTTCCAGGGTTAATCCAAAAAATTCTACATTTCCAACGATATACTGGAGTGGCTCAAATTTGATTCTTCGTCTGATACACTCCCGGTAGGATTCAAGTTCGGGTTCCTTTAGCGGTCTGTCGAACATCATGTAGAGATCAAGTCTTTTGCATGTCAAAACATGAGCCATCAACAGGTCGGCATTTAGACGCGGTGATTCAATTCCTTTATCATCTAAAAATTTTGTGGATTTGTCCAGGATTTCCAGTACTGTCGGCATGATAAATTTTTCAAAAATTGGATAACTAAAATAGAATTAATAGATTTGCAGGGAAGAAATATATGAACAAGAGATAGAAAATTTGCCATGCTCCTCCGGAAATCTCAAATAAAGAAAATATTGTTGATTAAATTCAGGGGTATTGGTGATGTTATTCTCAGTACTGTTGTGCTTAAAAACATAAAATCGCAGTATCCTGAAGCTGTTATAGATTTTCTGACTGAAAAGCCTTCAGCTCAATTGTTAAAAGAAATTCCACTTATAAATGAAGTATTGGTTTATAATTTTTCAAACAGATTTGAAATTGCGTCGAAAATTCTGGAAATAAGGCGACGAAAATATGATTTGGTGATTGATCTTTATTCAAATCCAAAATCAGCACAAATCACATTTGGAAGTGGAGCAAAATTCCGGGCGGGATTTCCATACAGGGGGAGGAGATACGCCTACAATCTTTATGGTCCGGCTGAGAGAGGAAAACATCATGCAGGAGAACTGCATCTTTTATTTCTTGAAAAGATCGGGATTGAAGTAAAACACCGTGATCAGTATCTTGTAGTCTCAAAAGAAGCAACGGAAAAAGCCGCAAGATTTTTTGATTCACATAGTGTAAACTTAAAATATTGTGCTCTTGTTCCGGGGGGAGGATGGGAATCAAAAAGGTGTGATCCGGTAAAATTTGCAGAGATCGGGACAAAAATATATGAAAAATATCGATTAACTTCTTTAATTCTCTGGGGAAAGGGAGACTTTGATGAAGCTGAAGAAATTAAAAATATGATGGGCGATATTGCTGTCTTATCCCCTGAGACATCTTTTATGGAGATGGGAGGAATGGCAACAGGCTGTGTATTTGCTGTTGCGAATGACAGCGGCCCCATGCATTTTATTTCTGCTTTATCCGTTCCAACTCTTGCTCTTCACGGTCCGACTGACCCTGCCCTTCAAGGACCTTATGGAAAAAAACATCAAACAGTCAGGTTGGATGAACTTGATTGTATTTGCTGTAACTTACTAAAATGTAACCGTAAACATGAGTGTTTTCTTAATCTTCCTGTAGAAAGAGTAATGTCAAAAATAGATTTGCTATTGACTCAAAATGGAATAAACATTTAGTCGATGAAAAAGATTGAAATTTTCTTCAAACGGTTATTTCTGCGTTGGATACTGTTCTCCGGGAGGAGAAAAAAAAGCGATGCTCGAGTTAAGTTGAGCAAGGGTGATAAAGTATTATGTATCAGACTTAACAGGATTGGTGATGCGTTGGTTGTTACTCCTTTTCTGCATCATTTGAAGTTGGCGACCGGGTGTGAGATCACTGTTCTTGCAGACAGGCATAATCATTTTGTTTTTCGCAATAATCCCGATATTGACAATGTTATTATTTATGAAAAAGGGGCTGATGGGACCGGAAAACTGCTTAAAAAGATCAACAAATCGGGCTATAAAGCTGTCTTTGATTTGCATGATGATGTTTCGGTAACCGTAAGTTATATCCTTAAAAAGTTAAAAGTGCAATATGTAGCCGGATTGCGGAGAGCCAATGCTCAACTTTTTACTCATGTTATCGATAAACCTGATTCGACAAAAATTCATGTTATCGACCGCTGTTTAAGACTAATCGAACTTGTTGACGGTGTTCATAAGGTGGATGGTTTATTAACCACTCCATCAATCAGATACTTTCCATCAAAAGAAGATATCGAAAATGTTAACCGTTATTTTGCCGACAAATTCACCGGTTCGGAGTTTGTTGTCGGAATCAATATCTCCGCCGGAAGTATGGCTCGCTATTGGGGAACCGAAAATTTCAAAAAACTTGTAGAATATCTCAAAGAAAAAAAAATAGAATATCTGTTGTTGTGCTCAACCAGAGATATTAAATTAAGTTTGGAAATTGATCCTTATTCGGAGAGGACTTATTATACCCCCGGGTTTGGTGAATTTTGTGCGATGTTGGGGAAGATCAATTTGCTGTTTAGCCCTGACACTGCAACTGTTCACCTGGCATCAATTTATAATATTCCGGTATTTGGATTATATGTAAAATATGCAACAGAAGACATAATCTGGTATCCATATAATACCCGATATGAAGCAATAGTAACCTCATCACCAACACTAAAAGATGTAAAGTTTTTGAAGGTGATGGAGAAATTTGATCCATTTTTAAACGATGAATTAAAAAGACATGAACATTCCTGACTGCAAACATTTTAACGGATACAAACCATGTTTCCCCGGGCACAATTGCCTTGAACAAGGATGTAAAGAAGATTCGCCCATGGGAGTTAAGATTCTCATAATAAATCTTGATGCCATGGGGGATGTGCTGATGACCACAGCCCAATTGCCTTTACTGAAGAAAAAATATCCTGTCTCATCAATCTACTGGGTCACAGAAAAAATATCTTCACCTCTGCTTGAAAACAATCCACTGCTTGAACAGGTTTTTATCTACAATTTTGAATCCCTTAATATTCTGAGAAATATTCACTTCGATATTGCAGTTAATTTAGACAAATCACATAAAGCTTGTGCCATGCTAAATTCGATGCACGCATCAGAAAAAAAAGGATTTGGCCTCGACAAAGATGGTAAGATCATACCTGTAAATAGCGGTGCATATTATAATTATCTGCTCGGTTTGGATGATAATCTTAAATTTAAAGTTAACCGCAAGACGAAGCAGGAGTATGTGGCTGAAACTCTTGATCTGGATTATGAACGGTTGGGTTATGTCTTTTCGCTCACCGATGAGGAGAAAAAGAGGGCGACAGCCATAAGGAAAAGGTATGGATTTCATAAAAAAGAGCTTATTGTAGGATTTAACACCGGTTGTTCAACTCTTTTCCCAAACAAAAAGATGAGAGTGGATCAACACATCCAATTAATCGACAGATTGTTAAAAGAAACTGATCTTAAAGTTATATTGCTCGGTGGTCCGGAGGATGCAGAAAGAAATAATGAAATAGCCAACACATTTCCTTTGGAGATCATCAGTACACCAACTAATGAGGGTGTGAGAATGGGTGCCGTTTACGAATCGCTTGCAGATATTATAGTTACAGGTGATTCTTTTGGTATGCACCTTGGTATCGCATTGGAAAAATATATAGTTTCATGGTTCGGATTAAGTTGCTGGACAGAGATTGATCTCTACGACAATGGAGTCATGTTTTATCCGGAGAATCTTGAGTGTGCTCCATGCTGGAAAAAAACATGTCCATATAATCTGGAATGTATTGATCAGATAAATATCGATGGAATGTTTAATGCAGTGGTGAGAGCTGCGGTTGAGATTACATTAAATCGTGCATAAAGCAGGATAACAGGTGACCTTTATAAGATGAAATTAATAATCAACTCACTTTCAAAAATAAACTTTGGGCTGTTCATCACCGAAAAACGGAGCGATGGATTTCATAATATTGAAACAATTTTTTATCCATTACGGCTAAGTGATGAGAT
>Ga0209570_1001833_pt1 | contig 10151 bp, 11 predicted proteins | sample EBPBio172007_DNA_FD_185861 | JGI IMG/M metagenome (GOLD analysis project Ga0209570, IMG submission 185861) | Wastewater treatment Type I Accumulibacter community from EBPR Bioreactor in Madison, WI, USA - Reactor 1_9/17/2007_ DNA (SPAdes)... | ecosystem: Engineered > Bioreactor > EBPR >... | reverse complement strand
CTCTGCGGGATTTCAAGCGCGACGCGGCAATTGGACATGTTGTAGCCATCGGGGACGGCATAGTTATCAATGATCAGCCAGCGGCGCGCTCCGTCCGCGATTGTTTCCCACTGATAGCCCGAGGCATTCAGAAAAGCATCGTCACCAGGCAATAGCGTGAACTCTCGCCGCCGGAGGATCTGGCCGTCACCGTTATCGACCTGTCGCGGGCGCAACCACAGCCGTTCGATGCCGGGCTGCTCGAGATCGATGACATCGATGAGCTTGACCTGACGATGAGGCTTACCCTTCACCTTCAGCACGATCGTCCATTGCTTCGCCAGATCGATGCCCGCCTTGATGAGTGCGTCGCGAACGATCACATCGGGGCGATCCCATTCAGTCGGTTCGCCCTGGACGTCCAGTCGCCAAGTCTTCTCACGCGTGTACAGGCGCTCGACCCCCGCAGGATCCAAATCCACCAATTGTCCGTCCTGCAGGAGCACGTCGGGCTCGTCGCGCCGTTCCAGCCAGACCTGTCGGTCGGCGGGAACGCGGCCGATACGCCGAATCGTTTCGAGATCGAGGGGGCCTGCCCAAGCGTAACGATCGCCGTCGAGGACGAAGTAAGTAACGCGATCCGCTCGCATGGCGAAGAACTCCAGACCGGGCCCATCCTTGGGTACCCGCGTCACTTCTTCCAACCCGATCTCGCGGGTGGGCCCCACCGCCGGCCACAACAACAGGGCGAACTCGGTATCCGGCCGCAAATTGGCCGCGGCGAGTACCTGCCGCCCAGTCGGGGTATGGTCAGTCAGGGGGACGCGTTCGCCGTTGACACGGACCTCCAACTGACGGTGGGAGGCGTGATCGACAGGGGCTTGTTCAGCTTCGATGGTATTCATGCGCAAGTTCTCCAAATGATAATTTGTTCGTTCGTAATACCGAACGTCGGCGAGAACTCTGTCGCATCTTCTTTGTCCTGTCAACCATTACAACTTCGTTTGTTATACCGTACAATCGCTGACCCCCTCGGAGGCACGCATGGCATCACCGCTCGGAGAGAAGATCCGCGCCCGCAGGGCCGAACTCGACTTGAGCCTGGATCAATTGGCCAAAGCCACTGACTCCAGCAAGGGCTACCTGTGGGAGCTTGAGAACCGGGATAAGGCCAATCCTTCGGCCGATAAGCTCATCAAGATCGCTTTTGCACTTGGTGTCACGACAGAGTTCCTGCTAGATCACTCTGCTGAAGTCGAGCCCGAGACAGGCGTGCTGGATCAAGCTTTCTTCCGTCGCTACAAGGAACTTGATTCCAAGCGGAAGGAGAAGGTTCGCAAGTTCTTGGAGATGTGGGACGACGAGGGCTGAGCATGGGTGCGAAAAGGCCGATGGCAGAGGCCAACAAGATTTCGCAATTGCTCCGTGTACTTCCCGACGACGAACGCTTCCCTGTGGACGTCGAGAAAGTAGCCCTAGAGCTAAGCCGCGTTCGTTACTCAGACGACCCCATCGTCTCGATCAATACTTTTGATATAGATGGGGTCGAAGGTCTCCTCGGTCGGCACCCCACCGACAGGAAATGGAAAATCGGCTACAACCACCGGATCCAATCTCCAGGAAGGATCCGTTTCACGCTGGCCCATGAATTCGGACACTACATCTTGCATCGCGAGATGAAGAGCGAGTTCCGGTGCTCATTGCGTGACATGCACGAGTGGGATCAGCGGGACATAGAAGCTGAAGCCGATGTCTTTGCTTCTTATCTACTCATGCCGCTGGACGACTATCGCAATCAGGTTGCCGGCCTGTTGCCCTCGATAGAAATGCTTCGTCATTGCGGCAACAGGTACGGAGTATCGTTGATGGCCGCGGCTCTGAAATGGACGGAAATCGCAACGAAACGGGCGGTCGTGGTTGCAGCTCGGGATGGCTTTGTTCTGTGGGCACGATCGAACAACGCCGCCTTCAGATCGAGGGTGTACTTGCCCGCCAAGAAGCTGACAATTCCAGTTCCAGAAGAATCAATTCTCAACCAAGTCAGCGTCAGGAGTGGGCCTGTTACCGCAAAGCAACGAGCCAACCTGTGGTTCGAAAAAGAACCTGGCGACATTGAACTGGTAGAGCACGCGCTCGCAATAGGCGGAGATTACCCTTACACATTGGGTTTGCTGTTGCTACCTGATGCAACACCCCTCTGGGAACTGCCAGAGGATGATCTCCTCATCCCGGTTGACCAAGCTCTTAGATGGCGAAAATAGACACGCCTTGTAATCTGCAGGCTATGGTGCTTCGCTAGCAGATCTCATCACTCTGGCAAATCAGTTTCCCTGCGAAATCTCCGGAACCTTTCGATTCGCGCATGCAGAGAAAAGACTTCCAGGCACCTTATCCCAAGCTCTACGTAGAGATGTGTCGATTCTTGCTTCACATCGATTATCGAGTGCAGGATCTCGGGTAGCTGAACCCGCCCATCCGAAGGTCGCAGCGTTAGCTCTCGATAGCGATCGTGAAAGGCCCTGAGCGCTTCATAACGGTCAGCGGAAGGGCGCCTGTCTTCGTCCTCCTTCTCCATGTCCCGGATCTCTCGCTCCAGCTCGACTAAACGCGAGTCGACGGCTCCTTTGTCCCACAGCCTCAGCCGACCGGTCTCAACAACCTCAGCGACCAACTGAGTGGGGCCCTTCGGTGCCTCCCAATCCAGAGCCGCCAGCAGGGCTCGCGGCACCCTGAATCGCCGTCTTGGATCCAGCAGAACAATCCCGGATGCGGTAACAATATTTGGGTCGGTATGGCCCATCTTCTGATCTCAACAGACCCTCATTGAAGTACCACTTGTTGTTACCCGATCCTAGGAAAAGCCCGATATCTTGGGCTTGTGGACATGATCTGGCAAAAGGTTTAAGCTGCCTCAAAGGCCCTACAAAGGCCCTGCTCGAACAGCCATCGATCTCACTTGCGTCGGAACCGCTTCGAGCTTGTGGGACAACCAGTTTGGGCCGAAATGGTCTCTTGCTCAAGTGACCCTCACGGAGATCTTTATGAGTGATCCCAGCCTCCAGCTGCGTAGCGCCGAATCGATCAAGTACGGTTTGCTCGCGGCGCGGTCGTCCGAAGCCATCAGCCGGGCTGAGGCACAGCAGGCGTTGAGTAGAGAGGATCAGGACATCCTGGGAGAGGCGGAAGAGTTCCTCAAGCAAGTTGCCGAGGGTGCCGCGTTCATCTCAACCGGCACGCACTCCCGAGGCAGCGTCATCAACTCAACGTACGTCTTCGGCTTCGCGCTTCATCCAATTGAGTCATTGGATCTGCTCAAGGATCGCCAAGCGCCAGAAGTGTTTGATGGTCTGGCAAAGGCCGTGCACGAAATTGCAGCAGGGCAGGCCTCCACCTTGAACGAGGCCGATATAGTGAACGCTCGCGCCTTCTTCGATCGGCTCTATGCATCCATACTAGAGCTCATCGAAAGCAATCGTCTCCGGCCTACCGCTGTCGGTCGGAGCGCACTTCTTGGCCAACTCATCTAATACAGCGTTTCGAACGCTCGATCATCATCGGCTCCGCTCGGCGGCGCTTTGCTTGGCGTTGCAACGCCGGTTTGAAGAACTACGGTCTAGAGACTATCCGGACGAAGGAGCGGGCGAGGCGCTTGAGCTTCTAGGCAAACTACTTGTCATAGTAAGAAAGCGCATTGAAGGCCTCACCGACGAACGAACGCTGGTTATGACTAGCCGGGCGATCGTAGAGTTGGGCGAGACGCTGAAGTATTTCGACAACGCCGGAACAGATCAAACGCCTCGAGGGCTTGTTTGCCTTCTGCGCTCGCTGTACGAACGTCTTAATCGCCAATCCAAATTCCTGGCATGGCCTCAGGCCGATTACAACTTCACGATCCGCAGCCTGATTGAGACTCTGAAAGTACTCTTCAGGCACTTGGGTGCCGACGCAGAAGTGTCCGAAGTGTTTGCGGAGTACACGGGACCGCACTATCTAGTTTCCTTCCCTCGCGTTGAAAGAGACAACGTTTCTATGCTCGCCATATTTGGGCATGAACTAGGGCACGAAATTGCCAACGATTTTCTCCAGAAGGAAGGTGGATCTTCAGAGCGTCAGGCTAGGGAAACGCAAGCACGCCTAGACATCCTCCAGGCGCTGGGAGGCAAGCCCTCGCTTACGGATTTGCATGAAGCGATGCAGGAGGTATTTCAACTAAGAGAGAGAGCGCTAGAGGAACTCATCTCTGACATGGTTGGCGTGTATCTGTTCGGGCCAAGCGCCATCTTCGCTGGCTACGAAATCTTCATGTGGAACAACTTGAATGCCATTCCATCGGATCAGAATGGAGGCTATCCGCCGGGAAGAATGCGCATCCGCGTATCAATGGAAGCCGCTGAGCGTGAAGGGTACATCGGCGTAATGAGAGACATGGCCGCTGACCCCTCCATAGGGACAACGGTCTCGTACGCAACCTTGCTGTTCGAGCATCTGGAAAACCTAGTCCAAGACAAGTCTGATGAGCAGCAGATAGCGACTTCGAATGCCGCGAGAATTGCATACGATTGGGTGGCGGCAACGTTGCCCAGTGCCCAGGCATTTGCGCGCAATGGGTTCTACCCCGACACCACGGACGGTTGTGAAAGGGTGGAGAACTTCAAATCCTGCCTGGCGGTCCTTCGCCGCATCCTCGGGTTGTGGAACCGCTCGATGTATTCGAACACATCCGCTCTTGCCGCATCGAGTGTCGGGTACTTCGTGCGATAGATCCGTTCGCGCTTGAGCATGCCGAAGAACCCTTCGCAAGCGGCGTTGTCGCCACAGTGGCCGACTGCGCTCATCGAGCAGATCAGTCCGTTGTCCTTCAGATAGTTCTGGTAGTCACCGCTTCGGAATTGGCTGCCGCGATCGGAATGCAGGATCACTGGGCCGGTGCCTTGTCGCTGCCAGACCGCCATCTGCACCGCCCGGATCACCATGTGCCGGTCCTGCCGGTGATGCATCGACCAGCCCACCATCCGCTGGTCGAACAGGTCCAGCACGATGCACAGATACAGCTTGCCTTGGCCGGTCTTGAGCTCGGTGATGTCGGTGACCCACTTGGTCTCCGGCTCCAACGCGGTGAAATCCCGCTCCAGCAGGTTGCGCACGCCCGGGGGCGTCACGACAGGGCGGCCGCGCTGACCACGACGCTTCGGACGAGGCCAGCCCTGCAAGCCGTTGGCGGCCATCAACCGGGCCACCCGGTTCAGGCTGGCCGTCTCACCTGCATCGACCAGATCATCGTGCATCCGGCCAGCCCCCAGCACACCACGACTATCCTCGTGCAACTCGCGGATCCGCCCGAGCAGTCGTTGGTTGTCGCGCTCACGGGCACTGGGCAAGCGCTTGCTCCAGTCGTAGTAACCGCTGGCCGACACCCGCAGGCATCGGCACATCAGTCGAATCGGAAACTCGTCGCGGCAACGTTCGATCACCTGATACCTCAGGATGATCCCTTGGCAAAGAACGTCGCCGCTTCTCGCAAAAAATCCCGCTCCTTCTTCACCCGGGCCAGCTCGCGCTTGAGGCGGGCCAGCTCCTCGTCCCGCGGCGTGCCGGTGCCGCCGAAGGCCACCGCCCCCTGGCCCTGGGCCTCCCGCTTCCAGCGGGTCAGCAGGGTGTCGCGGATCCCCAGTTCCCGGGCCACCTGGGCGCAACTGACGCCCGGCTGGCTGGCCTGTTCAACCGCACCACGCTTGAACTCCGCACTGAACTTCCTTCGCTTCGACATGAACACTCCTCAGGGCCTCGATCGGCCTTCTCGTAAGTGTCCGTGATAACGGGGGTGAACCCCCCGGCGTCACCCTGCTTGAGGATCGAGACGATCTGGGTCTCGCTGAACTTCGACTTCTTCATGGAACCTCCTGGCTCAAAAGATGCCAGAAAGCTCTACTTCTCGGGTGTGCGGAATCAGGGGGAGCTTACGGAACCCTCGCCGGAACAATCGACAGGAGCTATCGACACGGCAATCGCGGGGTGTTTCTCAACAGCCTGCTAGAGTCGTTCTGAAGGGCTGGCAGGAAGTGGTGAGAAAACACGCTAAAATCGTTCGCTGCGGCTGCGTTCTCTACAAGTAGCGGCCAACTAGTCGATCAAGGAGTAGGCCCTTGCCAAGAGAATGTCAACAAGATCAGATGGTTGGGGCGCAGTCCGGCGTCCTTGGGAGCACACCTATGTGTGCACAACCTTTTTGACGGACGGCGTTCGTCGCGTTTTCGGACTTGATGACAGGAGTTCTCGTGCCGACTTGGCTCGTGACCGGCGGCGCCGGGTTCATTGGCGGAAATTTCGTCCTCGATGCGGTGGCGCGCGGCGTTCGCGTGGTCAACCTCGACGTGCTGACCTACGCGGGCAACCTCGATACGCTGGCGAGCCTCGACGGGCACCCGGGCCATGTCTTCGTCCAGGGCGATATCGGTGATCGTGCGCTGGTGTCCAGGCTGCTGGCCGAACACCAGCCGGACGCGGTGGTGAATTTCGCGGCCGAGAGCCATGTCGATCGTTCGATCGACGGCCCGGCGGCCTTCATCCAGACCAACGTGGTCGGCACGCTCGGCCTGCTCGAGGCGGTGCGCGACCACTGGAAGTCCCTCGAAGGCGAGGCGCGCGACCGTTTCCGGTTCCTGCACGTGTCCACCGACGAGGTCTACGGCACGCTCGGCGAGACCGGGAAGTTCAGCGAGACCACGCCGTACGCGCCGAATTCGCCGTATTCGGCGTCGAAAGCGGCGTCCGACCACCTGGTGCGCGCGTTCCACCACACCTACGGGCTGCCGGTGCTGACGACCAACTGCTCGAACAACTACGGGCCCTACCACTTCCCCGAGAAGCTCATCCCGCTGGTGATCGCCAAGGCGCTGGCGGGCGAGCCGTTGCCGGTCTACGGCGACGGCAGGCAGGTGCGCGACTGGCTGTTCGTGGCCGACCACTGCGAGGCGATCCGCACGGTGCTGGCGAAGGGCCGCGTCGGCGAGACCTACAACGTCGGCGGCAACTCGGAAAAGCAGAACATCGAGGTGGTCAAGGCCATCTGCGCGCTGCTCGACGAGCGTCGTCCCCGCGGGGACGGCCTGCCGCGCGCGTCGCAGATCACCCATGTTGCGGATCGCCCGGGGCACGACCGCCGCTATGCGATCGACGCTTCGAAGCTGCGTGACGAACTGGGCTGGGAGCCGAAGTACACGTTCGAGCGGGGCATCGCCGAGACCGTCGACTGGTACCTCGACCACCAGCCCTGGGTCCGGCGCGTGCTGGATGGCAGCTATCGCCTGGAACGGATCGGGGTGGAGGCGTGACCGCGCGCAAGGGCATCGTACTGGCCGGCGGTTCCGGCACGCGGCTGTATCCGATCACCCAGGCGATCAGCAAGCAGCTGCTGCCGGTGTACGACAAGCCGATGATCTATTACCCGCTCAGCGTGCTCATGCTGGCGGGCATCCGCGAAGTGCTGGTCATCAACACGCCGCACGAGCAGGCGCTGTTCCAGGCGCTGCTCGGCGACGGGTCGCAGTGGGGCATGCGCATCGAGTACGCGGCGCAGCCGAGCCCGGACGGCCTTGCGCAGGCGTTCCTGATCGGTCGCGAGTTCCTGGCGGGGGCGCCGAGCTGCCTGGTGCTGGGCGACAACATCTTCCACGGCCCGGGCCTGACCACGATGCTCAAGCGCGCGGATGCGCGGGAGCAGGGCGCGACCGTGTTCGGGTACTGGGTGTCGGATCCGGAGCGCTATGGCGTGGCCGAGTTCGACGAAGCGGGACGGGTGATTGGCATCGAGGAGAAGCCGGCGAAGCCGCGTTCTCACTATGCAGTGACCGGCCTGTATTTCTACGACGGGCGCGCCAGCGATTTGGCGGCTTCCCTCAAGCCTTCCCCGCGCGGCGAGCTGGAAATCACCGACCTCAACCGCTGCTACCTCGACCAGGGCGACCTGCATCTCGAACGCCTGGGGCGCGGCTATGCCTGGCTGGATACCGGTACGCACCAGTCGCTGCTGGAGGCATCGAACTACATCGAGACCATCGAGGCCCGCCAGGGCCTGCGCGTGTGTTGTCCCGAGGAGATCGCCTGGGACAACGGCTGGATCGACGGCGCGCAGCTGGAGGCGCTGGCGAAGCCCTTGGCCAAGAATGGGTACGGCCAGTACCTGCTGGGCCTGAACGCGCGCGGATACGTGCCATGAAGTGGGTGGAGACCGATCTCCCCGGCTGCGTGGTGATCGAGCCTCAGGTGTTCGGCGACGATCGCGGCTTCTTTTACGAATCCTTCAACCACGACAAACTGGCCGCGCACGGACTGTCGCCTGCATTCGTGCAGGGCAACGTCTCGTCCTCGGCCAAGGGCGTGCTGCGGGGACTGCACTACCAGTGGCCGAATCCGCAGGGCAAGTATGTGTCGGTGCTGGAAGGCGAGGTGTGGGATGTCGCGGTCGACATCCGTCGCGGTTCTCCGCATTTCGGCCAATGGACGGCGGTGCTGCTGAGCGCGGAGAACAGGCGGCACTTCTGGATACCGGAAGGCTTTGCGCACGGCTTCGTGGTGACGAGTGAGCGCGCCTTGTTCACTTACCTGTGCACGGCCACCTACGATCCGGCGGCCGACGCCAGCATCCGCTGGGACGACGCCGGGCTGGCCATCGACTGGCCGATCGCCGAGCCGTTGCTGTCGGGCAAGGATGCGAAGGCGCCGTTCCTGGCCGACATCCCGCCCGAGCGCCTGCCTCGCTACGTGCCATGAAATTCCTGTTGCTGGGCGCGAACGGACAGGTCGGTCACGAACTGCGTCGCTCGCTCGCCGGGATCGGCGAACTGGTCTGCACGACGCGCAGTGGCGCGCTGGGGGATGGCCATGCGTGCGAGGTTGCCGACTTCGACCAGCCGCATTCGCTGCCGGCGCTGGTGGACCGTATTGCCCCGGACGTCGTCGTCAACGCCGCGGCCTATACCGCGGTGGACCGGGCGGAAATGGAGCGCGACGCCGCCTTCCGCGCAAATGCCGAGGCGCCAGGCGAACTGGCCAGGGCCTGCGCGCAACGCAATGCGCTGCTGGTCCACTACTCGACCGACTACGTGTTCGACGGTACCGGCACGCGCCCCTATCGCGAGGATGATCCCACCGCGCCGCTGGGCATCTACGGCGCCAGCAAGCTTGCAGGCGAGCTTGCCATCCGCGACAGCGGCGCGCGGCACATGATCTTCCGCACGGCCTGGGTCTACGCGACACATGGCAGGAACTTCATGCTGACCATGCTGCGGCTGGCGAAGGAGCGCGACGAACTGCGCGTGGTCGCGGACCAGGTCGGCACGCCCACATCCGCCGCCCTGATCGCCAACGTGACTGCTGACGTCCTGTCGCAACCGATTAAGGGCTCTGGACTGTGGCACCTCACCGCGCGCGGGAAGACCAGTTGGCATGGCTTTGCTAGTGCGATCATGAAACAGGCACAGGTGGCCGGTCTGATCGGGCGGGTGCCGCGCGTCGTTCCGATCGACACCTGGGAGTATCCGACGCCGGCACGACGGCCCGCGTATTCCTGCCTCGATACAGCATGCCTTTCACGCGACTTCGGGGTAACGTTGCCCGACTGGAAAGAGGGTGTGGCGGACGTCCTCGGCTAGGTCGGGTGCCGGTGGTCGATCCTCCCGAGTTCCAGGAGGAGCATTGGTTCTGAGTGGTAATCAGGCAGACAGGGAGCGATCAGATGGGGGTGCTGAAGAAGGTCTTGGCGGCTATGGCCGCCGGCATGGTGGCCGCCGGTGCCCAGGCGAGCGCGGTTGACGTCACGCCGTTCGTGAAGCCGGCGTCGTTCGAGGACATCAGAATTTCGCCCTCGGGCGAGTACTACGCGGCCACGATTCCTTTGGACGACCGGACCTCATTGGCGATCCTGCGGCGTTCGGACAACAAGCTGACCGCATCCGTCAGTCTTGGCAAGAACACCGGTGTCTCTGGATTCTGGTGGGTCAATGACGACCATGTGTTGTTCGGCGATACGCGCAAGTTCGGCTCGCTCGATCGCCCGCAGTTGGCGGGCAACCTCTATGTGGTGTCCGCCGTAAATGGAAAGGCGGAGATCCTCGTGGGGCAGCACGTCGACGTGCAGAGTGTCGGCAGCAACATCCGTGGCAAAAAGGTGGAAG
>Ga0209570_1001829_pt1 | contig 10162 bp, 12 predicted proteins | sample EBPBio172007_DNA_FD_185861 | JGI IMG/M metagenome (GOLD analysis project Ga0209570, IMG submission 185861) | Wastewater treatment Type I Accumulibacter community from EBPR Bioreactor in Madison, WI, USA - Reactor 1_9/17/2007_ DNA (SPAdes)... | ecosystem: Engineered > Bioreactor > EBPR >... | reverse complement strand
TGTCACCCTCCCCATATACTGAACACGTTGTCTAAGACAACAGTGTAAAATAACTAGTAAGCAAGGAGTTTACATAATATGTCAGGATTTAAGCCCATCGATCCGTCAATTAAAGCCACAATATTAGACCAAGTTCGCAACCAGGGCGTGACTGTGAGCGAGGCGGCAGCCTCGCACAGTGTCAGCACTAAAACCATCTACAATTGGCTAAGAGTTGGGGTGGTAGATGGAGACAAGAACGTAATCCTAGAGAATAACAGACTCAAAAAAGAACTGGAGCAAGCCTACAAAGTACTTGGCAGGCTCACTGCTGAGATACAGCGCCCAAAAGGCTAGCCGCTCTGGATGAGGTCGACCCAGGCTGGCGGACACAGTTTGCACGTCGCCTAAGACTTGGCCGAACCAGTTTGTATACTCGCCCAAACAAACAAGCCACTAGTGACAGCCAGGCTGTTACTAAACTACGAGCCGCCCACGAGCTACACCCCTTTTACGGCGTTGACCGGCTTGCCCTGCATCTAGGTTGGAACAAAAAGAAGACAAGACGCATACGCAATCTAGCTGGGGTGGTTATCCCGATGTCGACTAAAAAACGCCGTGGTAACCGATCTGGCAGGGCAGAGATCGCTGCCCCACTCAATATCTTGGGGCGTTATGCTAAGCTCCGTAACGAACTGCGACCACAGGACGGTCTAGATTACAGAGATATGGTAGATGCCCACGCCTGGGTGCAGGACTTCACCTACCTGTGGTTTAGCAACCACATGCACTACCTGGCTGTCATACTAGACCTCAAGACGAGACAAGTCGTAGGCTGGCGGCTGGGGCTGCGCCACAGCAGCGAGCTAACCCACGCAGCACTACTGGATGCTCTAGAGCAAACATGAACGCCCAGCCATCCTGCACAGCGACCAGGGCTCAGAATACCTGAGCTACAAACACCAAGAACTGTGCCTGAAGATGGAGATACAGCTTAGTGCTAGTAACAAATCTAGTCCGTGGCAAAACGGCTTCATGGAGCGCTGGTTCGGTGGGTTTAAGCGAGAAATGGGCAATCTCGCTCAGTACCAAGATTTGAGCCAGCTACACGAAGCCATTGCTATGCAGATTTATTACTACAACCACAAACGTATACATAGCGCATTACGCATGAGTCCGGCGGCCTACGCCGCCCAACTGAAGGTTATGACTATCTAAGACAAGGTGTTCGTTAAATGGGGAGGTTGACACTACTCCACCAGCTAAGTCAAGCCAAGCATCCCCCAATTCAAAACAATCGAGTCACTATACCACTATCGCGGACTCCGCAATTATTGCACTAGAGCAGCTTACGCTTCCTCAGCCTACAAAATCTAACCTGCCACCACATAATCCAACTGATACATCAAACCAACGATCTTCTGGCGATGTCCTGTATTCAGTATTGACGTTCTTTTGTCTGCTGATACCCGCATTAGCGTGGCATGCGTATCGACGAAAGAGTAATCGCCTAACGCGCCCTTAGACGCGTTCGTAGCTACAAATCTTACTACAACACCAAGTAAAAAGGCCTACGACAAGCGTAGGTCTCTTTACTTGGAGGGCCCAGTGAGACTTGAACTCACGACACCCTGCTTAAAAGGCAGGTGCTCTAACCGGCTGAGCTATGGGCCCATATAATAATGGTGACTGTAATGTACTATCGGGCCCACATCAGTAGACTTTAGACAGTATACACCCCTGTAGGCAGCCTGTCAATCACGGTATGATCGATACGCCTCGCTAAGTTTCACCTGCTCCGCGATCGATTTCTCGGTATGTGCAATAGCCTGCTGGAGCCGTAACAGCGCATTCAGTTGCTCCATTACCTTCGGATCACCCTGCGCTAAGGCCATGCGGTTTCGCACTCCAGCCGCAAACTGCTCGAGCAGCTCTGGTGTCGCCTGATTACGGCTGGCCAGGTGCTCTAAATGGCTCTCAATAATATCTGTTTGCAGCTCCATATCGGGGTACGGCAGTAGAAAGGCCAGATCAATATGCTCACCCGTACTCGCATAATGGTCAATCATAGGCCATAATATTTCAAGTATTTCCTGCAATTTGTGCCGTAGTGGCAACTCATTAATCGCATCAATATCTGTCTCGCCCGAGGCCGGATCGCGGCGATCGGCATAGAGCGCCAGCAGCTCGGCAACTTGATCGGCTACGGCGTCACTTAGCGCCTCTTCAAAAATTACGTCAATACTAGGCATAAATTCGTGTGATGACATATAACTTTAATTATAACACAAACAGTATTTATAGTCAAGCTATTTGCGCTTTTCTCCCTTGTGGTGGGGGTTGGGGCGGGTTGCCCAAATATCAAGCATCGCGAGAATGACGCCAGTAGTGACAATCACGGGCCGGTACTGTTCGACCGATCTAATTACGATGGTCGCTTGCGCATCGGCAACGACGCCGGCCAAAAACGCATCGAATGTCAGCACGCCTGCCAGCAGCGCAAATAGCAGCGCGTTGACACTCCGGGCCATTCGGCCGTGTACTTTTGGCGCTTTGGGCAACAGAATCAGCGCCGGCAGCAGTGTCAAGGTAATCGCCACCAGACTCAGCAGTGGCGGCTGTACAATTACCAATCCCGTGCTTGCGACGACTGGCGTCAGATCTGGCGCCCAGAGCTTCGCGAGCAGCGCTCCGGCCACGAGCGCCAGGCCGAGCAGCCCAAATCCCCGCCGCGCAATATACACGATCAGCGCAAGAACCGCGAGATAGCCACCGAGCACTGCATAAAAGGTCATGGCCCTATTATACCACTAGCGGTGTGCGTACGAGACAATGGCTCACCAGCCTCTCATCCCCGCTATTACGCGCCAATTTTGTCTTTTTTGTGCTTGCGCCCAGCGTTGAGCTCGATGTATTCGATAATCGGCGTCGCAACATCGCGGCCAGTTACCTTTTCGATGCCAAACCCTGGGCTGGCATTGACTTCGAGAATAAGCGGTCCGCGCGCCGAGCGCATCAGGTCAACACCAGCAATGTTCAGCCCCATAGCCTTAGCGGCTTTAATCGCCATCTTGCGCTCTTCTTCGGTCAGTTTGACCACCGTACCTTCGCCACCCTTGTGTAGATTTGACCGAAAATCATCATCAAGACTCTGGCGCTTCATGCTCGCTACCACTCGCCCACCGACCACAAAGGCACGAATATCAGTACCGGCCGATTCCTTTACAAACTCCTGCAGTAGCACGTTGGTACCGTCTTCATTACTTAGATAAAACGCCTGCAGAACAGATTTGGCAGCTTTCTTGCTCTCAGCCAGCACCACACCATTGCCATGCGTGCCGCGTGCAAGCTTGATGATCACAGGCGTGCCGCCAAGCTTTTCGATCAAGTCATCGATGTCGGTAGAATTACGGCTAAACACCGTCTTCGGAATACCCACACCGGCCTTGGCAAGCAGCTGCATGCTACGTAGCTTGTCGCGGCTACGGGTAATCGCAATCGAGCTCGATACCGTGTAGGCACCTTGCATCTCGAGCTGGCGCACGATGGCGGTGCCGTATTTTGTCATGCTGTTAGCGATGCGGGGAATAATCGCATCATAACGGCTCAGGTCTTCTCCACGGTAACTCACGGTCGGGTTATTTTTTTCGATACTCGCATAACACTCGCGATATTTGATCACCTTTACTTCGTGACCACGTGCCAGCGCAACTTCCTTGAGCCGTTTGGTCGAATAGTTGCCGGTGCCATTACTCAGAATTGCAATTTTCATCGTGTGTTTTCTCCTTCGTCATCTAGATCTTGATTGATGCGGACATCGACCATTAGGTTATTTTCGCGCAGGAATCGTCGACCAATCAGGACTGGCCGCTTCATATCTGATCGATCGGACAAGCCGATACGGATCGGGTAGATAGTACCACCGATAGTAACCTGGGTGGCGATCACGTGGCGGCGCATACGGTGGCCGGTTGCCGATCGTATGTATGTACTGTCAAAGTCAGTAGCTTCAGTGACGAGCATTGGATTGCCAAGTGGTATAAATTTGAGCACTCGCCGGCGCAACACACCGCGACGTACCACTCGAATATCGGTCGCGTGCAGGGCACCCGAATAGGCACCGGTATCGATCTTTGCTTCGATACCCTTAATACCAAGTGCCGGAAACCCTACGTTTTCCATCCAGCCAATGATAGTAGGTTGTTGTTTAATCATTTATGCATGTATCCTTTTTTCGATCGCATCCGCCAGTATTGGCACGATATCGATATGATTGCCATCACGACAACTGTAACACAATTTAAGCACGGGCGCATTATTAAATTCATTGAAATACGTCCCATGATCTGTCATTGGCTGTATATAATCGGTAATAAATATGTCGACTGCCACAAATCCTATACCAAAACTTTGCACAAATGCCTCTACCGCCGCCACATAGCTGGGATGAATGGTCTTGAGAACATCGTACATGCTCGCGCCGTCTTTGATCATCGTTGCCTGGCTCAGCTCTATGACCTCACCCCAGATAGGAACACGGTCCATCTCAACCGCCGCGTCACACATGTCGGGCGTGAGCAAAGGGTAGGCTACCATCGTATCTTGCAGCGTGTCGCGCGCATGGTTCTCGCGCTCAAGTAATGTAGCAATCGTGCTCCTGCCGTCACCAATGAGCTTTGGTTTGTCGCGCAGCAGCGCGCCGACTACCTGGCCATTCACCACAATAAATCGAATCTCTTCGCCAACAATTTGCTGCTGGATCAGTATTTTCGCACTAGCCTGGACGGCCGCCTGAGCATATTCGATTGCAGAGAGCAGCTGTGATGCCGTGGTGATATTGCGCGTCAGTCCACGTGATAACGAGGCAGATTCAGGTTTTACAATTACACACCCTCCGCACTGACGAATGAGTGCTGCAGCTTCATGGTTGCCTAGTAACTGGTGATTGTCGACTACGGTTGTCTGGGCCACCGAAAACCCCTGATGTTTGGCGAGCTCGTACGACAGGTATTTGCTGCGCACAATATTCGCATGAAATCCCGTATTAAGTGGATAAGATATTCTATCAAGCCGCGTCAGCCATGTCTTGCCATGTGGTGAAACAAGCGACATAACAGGCTCGCCCGCTAACTCGAATGCATCAAAAATAAACCCACGATTCTGTAGTTCGCGACTCAGTAGCTGATACGACGCATGCGGGTCTTTGATAGCAATCATATCTATTTATTCTAGCATCTTTTGTGCAAATTGTCAATTTTTTGATCTGTCGCAAAGCTCTGCAGCATGGGTGCAGTGCAGTATTTCATGCCATAAATGCAGCACGGTGTAAATCTGGTTGAGGTTCTAGCAGATTCAGGCAAGTGTTCGGGCTTAGATTAAAACAATCCGCGTTTTTTGGTGCTGCTGAATTGTTCCAGGAGTTCGCGCTGGGTTTTGGTAAGCTTGGTCGGTGTGTCGACGATGATCTGGACGATATGGGCGCCACGACTGTCGCGGCCCATGTGTGGCACGCCGTGGCCCGACAGTTTGAAATCGGTACCGCTCTGCGTGCCGGCCGGGATTTTCATGCGGACGCTGCCATCGACTGTTTCGACATCGATCTCGGTGCCGAGCGCGGCATCGACCATGCTAATATGCTCCTCCGAAAGCACTAGGTCGCCCTCACGAGTGAATTTTTTGTGGGCTTTGACCCGAATATGGACATACAGGTCGCCACGCGAGCCACCGCCAATAGCCTCGCCGCGCTCGCGTAGGCGAATCGTTGCGCCGTCGTCGATACCAGCTGGAATCTTGACAGTGATGGCCTGTTCGCGACGCTCCACGCCCTTGCCATGACAGCGGGTGCAGACTTTTTCGGGTACTTTGCCGCGGCCGCGACAGGTTTCGCAGGTGACCGCTTGCTGAATGGGGCCAAACATTGTGTTCATGACGCGAGTTTGCTGGCCAGCGCCCTTGCAGGTGTCACAGGTTTTCATGCTGTGGCCCGGCTCGACCGTCGTGCCTTTGCAGTGGGTGCATTCGTCGTCCATGGTGAGGTCGAGGCGGCGTTCGATGCCAAATAGCGCCTCCTCAAAACTCAGCGTAATAGAGGTCTCGACATCGCGGCCATGCGTAGGGCCGTGCGTGCGCCCGCCGCCGCCAAAAAACTGCCCAAAGATATCGCCAAGCCCACCATCACCAAAATTAAACTCAAACTGCTGGCCCTGACCGCCGAAGCCCTCGAATGGATTGCCGCCACCACCGGCCGATGCGCCACCGACGCCGGCATGGCCGAATTGATCGTAACGTTGGCGTTTTTGCTGATCTTTGAGTACTTCGTAGGCTTCGTTGACCTCTTTAAATTTGGCCTCATCGCCGCCCTCTTTGTCTGGGTGAAACTTAACCGCCGCCTTGCGAAAGGCTTTTTTGATCTCGTCGGCAGAGGCGGTTTTGGCCACACCTAGCACTTCGTAGTAGTCGCGTTTGCTCATATGAACCTATTATACTAGCCTAGCACTCGACGTGCAAGAGTGCTAATACGTCAGTCGGGATTAGATTGATTCGACATCAGCGATATGGGTAGCATCATTCATGCCAGCACGCTGCATGGCCGTAATATGGCGCTGCTCTGCCACTAGATTGTGCGCCAGAATGCGGATTACCATGCCGTTTGACACGATCACCGAGCCGCTGGCGCCAAACGGCAGCAACAGCTGGCTAATTGTGCCAAGGCTACCAACCGACTCCCAGACATTGGTCATGGCCATCGCCTCTTGAGCGGCATTGTTGTAGTCGTAGGCAGCTGCCGAGCCGACCCCTGGAATATCTGTGGGCGAGACGAGTCGAGTGCGTTGCCGCTGACGATTGATCAAATGTAGATTGACCGCACCAGAACCTACGGCGATGGCGATATTAGCGGGCTTAGGCACTTCGCCGTCGTACAGCAGATGCGCACTCTCGCTAATACCGTAGGCTGCCAGGCCAATATGCGCCAGATAAATCACCTGGCGCAGTCGCGCGGCACGAATGTGATTGCCGGCACGATCGTTGCGCTCGGCCAGGGCAATACCAATGGGCATGACGACGTCGCCAGTGTCCATCACTACACTATTGATACTCGGTGCGCTATGGCCCACGCCAAATTCACTGGCGTAGCTAGCAAGCAGGCTAAGCACATTCACCGCGGTTAGCTCGCGCAGCGTTGACCGAAACAGCGATTGCTGCTCACTAGTGATCGTGTGGTTACTCTCCGCCTTCATAGCCCTATTGTAGCCTTGCGGCGGGCCATTGCAAACCACAAGCAGTTTGGCGATAGAACGCCGCATGCTACCATAGAGTAATGACATACGAAGGAACCAAACTCACAGATTTTTCCCCTCTCGAGCGGGTCGAAAAGCTCGAAATCATCGACGTAGTGCCCGGTACCGGCGCCGAGGCGCCCGCTGGCGCCACAATTACGGCGCATTATACTGGTGCGCTATGCCGTAACGGCGTGATTTTTCAGAGTAGCCACGACATGGGCCGGCCGATTACGTTTGGCCTGGGCCAGGTGATTGCAGGCTGGCGCGACGGTGTACCCGGCATGAAAGTTGGCGGTATGCGCCGGCTGATCATTCCTGCCGAGCAAGCGTACGGTGCCAGTAGTCCAGCACCGAATATCCCCGCCAATAGCGACCTAGTATTTGATATCGAGCTTGTCGAAGTCAAATAATACCTCGGGATAGCAAGCAGGCCGCCGTATTGTGGCCTGCTTTTTGTCCTACTTTCGCGCTATCGCTACGCGATCTTGAAACCTTCGAATGCCGAATAGTTAGCAGCCATAGCGAAGGTGAGCGCTGAAGTGGTGTAATAGTAAATCTCAACGTAATCATTGAGCGCCAATGACACCAACGACGAGCCACCGACGCCATACACGTCAGTAATTGATGAGCTACCACGACCCAAGAGTCGGTATAGTGTACCGTTTTTGTAAACAGCAACGATTAGCTTGTCGCCCGCCGAAACGTTTTGGCACAACTCTGCACTAATTTGCCAAACGCCAGCAAGCGCTGCAGTGGTGCACGTAAATCGCGAATTCGCCGTGCTATAAGCGTTGTCGGGGTCAAAGGATTTGGTATCAAACAGCGTCGCCTTGGTCCAGGCATTCGCTGTTGCCGCACCGCTAGCTGAGTTGCGTACCGCAAAGTAATGGGGGGTTGCGGCAGAGCCGCCGCCCGATGGCGTCGTCCATGCCAAACCAGTTGTCGCTGCTGCAGATACAGTCAGCACCTGACCTTCGGCGCCTACCGGCAGGCGCGTATCAGTACTGCCAAACACATACACGTCGCCCTTAGTCGTCAGGGGCGAAATCGCTGTGGCGGCCGGGATTGTCACCGTACTACCATTTGGGCCAGAGATTGTCAGCTGCGAACCGTTGATGCTGAGCTTCTGATCGCCCGTGTTATTGCCCTTTGATTCAATCAGATTCGTGTTGGTGCCCGCCAGCTGCACTTCGGCTAGCGTGTTGTTGCGCGTATCGTTGACTGCCAGCATCATATCAGTAGTCGTGCCTGTACCGGCCTGTTCGATACCATAGCGCGCATTACCCCAGAGTTTATTGGCTACAATGCCGATCTTACTCTGGGCGGCATCGAGGTAAATAGCGCTAGCGCCACCGGCGGTAATCATATTGCCTGTAATATCGATGCTACTACCTGTCGTCGATATCTGCACGCCATGACTTGCGGTCTGATTGATAGTGTTGCCGCTAATTGACAGACGGTCAAGCGAGGTGCTCACCGCAGCAATCTTGATACCATTGCTGCTGCCACCACGAATATCGTTGTCAGCAATCGACAAGCTATCGATTACCATGCCGCCAAACTGAACATGCGCACCGGTGTTATTGCGTAGTTTGTTGGCACGAATCGTGTAACTACGGTACGATGCGTTGACGTCGGCAAAAATACCACAGCCACCGTTATCATAGAAGTGATTGCCGATGATTGACACGTCTGAAGAGCTGGCGTTGGCTAGTTTGAGCGCGTGGCTCGCACAGCCATACACAACGTTCCCAAACACACTAGTGTTTGTGCCGCCGATCACCGCCATACCGCAGCCGCGGCCGTTTTTGATGATGTTGTTTGACATAATGATACCGCGCGGCGTATAGTGCTGGGCCAGGTTACCGAAGATAGTCTGATCTTCGACAAAGATACCGTACTGACCAGAGTTGATGGTTTCACAGTTGACCACGCAGAACATCTCGTTCTCGAGGCCACCCGTACCAATACCGATACCCGAGCCGCCATTTTGACCGGTGGTCCATTTTTTGCCACAGTTATACACCTTAACGGCATCGATCACAACATTATCTAAATAGTCAGCACCAAACCCAGTTGCCACTGTGTCATGAATGTAAATATCACGAAACACCATGTTGCGGCAGTACTGAATAAAGATACCTTTGTTTTGTACATGGTAGGTCGGTAGGGTCTGCATCGAGCCGTCGATCTCGAAGTTCCTAAACTGGCAGTTAATCATTGGGCTGGTATAGCTGACGCTGGCCGCGTCGTAGCCGATCGCCGAAACTCCCGTAAGAGTGCCTTGATCATCGGGCAATAGTACCGACACACCGATGCCCTCGCCTTCGAGTGACACAAGCGATTTCCACTTTACCCCCCCTGACTAAGCGGTAGCGACCCTTTGGCAGATAGATCACACCGCCGCCGCGGGCAGATACCAGGTTGATAAGCGCCTGGAATGCCGGAGCGTCATCAACAACGCCGTCACCCACTAGGCCATTGGCTTTAGCATTAAACACGGTGTTGTCGATAGCATTAAACGAAGTATTGATCTTATCGAGTAGGGCGTTCGTGAGATCGTTAGTTGACAGGCCTTTGCCTGCTTCGACATCCACTTTGGCTGCGAGGTCGGTCGTGAGGTTGGCGATATCGCTTTCAACCAACGCAACGTCGCCTGTCTTGCCGGCAACGCTCGTGACAATACCACCGCTAACAGTTTGGTTTTTCCATGCCGCACTCGTGGCATCATACACCAAAGCCTGCCCAGTAGTTGGCGCAGTAACGGCAACATCTGACAAAATCGTTAACGTCGTAGGAATAGTAGGCCTACCCGCAAGGTCAGCATAGCTGCCACTAATAGCTACGGCAGCCAAGCTCCCTGGCTGCACGGCGGTGTCGGCTTTGGCGCCTTGCGCGGCGGT
>Ga0209570_1001828_pt1 | contig 10167 bp, 7 predicted proteins | sample EBPBio172007_DNA_FD_185861 | JGI IMG/M metagenome (GOLD analysis project Ga0209570, IMG submission 185861) | Wastewater treatment Type I Accumulibacter community from EBPR Bioreactor in Madison, WI, USA - Reactor 1_9/17/2007_ DNA (SPAdes)... | ecosystem: Engineered > Bioreactor > EBPR >... | reverse complement strand
CCCATCGCAAAGGTTAAAGCAAAAATCTTAACCCAGAATTTTGTCATCACCTCATACATTTTATTTCCCGTCTTGAGATACATCCCCTCCATAATTACAAGGATGATACCGAGCCCTATGGACAAGGGAGGGTAGATATAATGAAAAGAGATAGTGAAGGCAAACTGGAGCCTTGCCCATAATTCTGTTGTCATATTCTCATCAATTTCTTTTTGGCAGAGTTAATTTAAAAGTTGAGCCAAAACCCTGTTTTGAAGAGCAACTGATATTACCTCCCAATAATTTAAGGAGCATGTAAACTATTGAGAGGCCAAGTCCTGTTGATGACTCTCCTGCCGTTGGTCTGCTGCTCAATTTTGAAAACTTTTTAAACAAATTTTTAATTTCATCAGCCGGAATACCCACACCACGATCTTCAACTTCCAATAAAACTGTATCCTCTTCCTCCGTGAACCTGATATTTACGGTGGAATTACTATAGGAATATTTAACTGCATTGGAAATCAGATTATCGATAATCTGATAGACGAGGTTTCTGTCGGAATTTATGTAGAGTTTCTCACCCGGAGCATTAAAATGAATGTTGATACCTTTCCTTTTGGAATGGGGCAGGTTGCTCTCTATTGTTTCTTCGATAAGATTGATCAGATCAAAATCATGGAGGACTACATCAAGTTTCCCTTGCTCCATCCTGTCGATATTTAATAATTTATTTATAATATCGAGCATGGAAGTTGAAGAAATTCTGATATTTTCTGCATATCTGGTGATTTCTTCCGTTTCAAGCTCATTCACTTCATCACTGATAATTTCAGCAAAACCGAGTACTCCTGAAAGAGGATTTTTCAGATCGTGCGCAACGATCCCCAAATACTCACTTTTTTCTCTGTCAAGTTGTTCAAGCTGTAAGTTGGTATTGATCAATTGTTGGTTTTTCGAACTAAGTTCGGTGTTAAGGGAAAGCAGTTTTCCTGTTCTCTCATTCACAAGTTTTTCGAGACTGTCGCGTTCCATCACAAGTAAACTGGTTCGGGTTTTAATGATTACTATTACAATAGCGAACAAAATCAAAAAATAGAGGAAATAAGCATAATTGTTTGCGTACCAGTAGTTCCTGATTTTAAAATGAAATACTTCGTCCGGGGTGGTGAAGCCCGAGGGGAGGATGCTACGCACCCTGAATTTGTAGTTACCCGGAGAAAGACTTGCAAATTCTCTGAACGAATTTTTGTTTAATTGTTGCCATGAGGTATCGATTCCTTCCATGTAGGTTTGATACAGCACGCTTGACTCATCTTCAAAAGAGAGAGCAGAAAAATTTATTGTGATTGAGCTTCCGGGAGAAAGTTTAAGCAATTCTTTGCCCGTGGATACTCCACTGAACCAGGCTGAATCACCAATCATCACACTCCTGACAAAAGTCTTGATTTCTGATTGAGTTTCTCTTTTTGAAAGATCAAATTTTAAGAGACCGGTGCTCGTGGCAAGCCAGAGAGAGTTTTCATCAAGGTTTTTATCTGCGTAAATTTTATACACATTAAATGCGTTAATTCTTCCAATTCGTGTAATTAAACTACTGTCTTTTTCAGGGAAAATTTGAATCGAATAAATACTTCCCTCGAGAAAAACTATCAGCGTATCGGGGCAGTAGTTGGTTACAAGTGGAGAACTGTATGGGTCTCTCGCACGCAAAGTCAATTTTGATTTTAGTTGAGTGAATGCACCACCCGCCGGATCAAATTTTAGAAGTCCTGAGGTTGTAACAACAATTGGAACTCCTTTTGGATTAAGAGTTGCGATTGCATTTCCAATTTTTCCGGATTCATATTTATACCAAAAAACTTCCGGTTTCTCAAAATAACCATTTGTAAATCTGACTCTTGCAAGGGTATGTGGTGAAATTTCGAGCCAAAAATCTCCTTTTGCCAACTCGGTTATATTTCTGATTTCTCCTGTAATCCCCGCCACCTTAATTGATTGAATTACTCTGTTCCCGGCAGGATCGAGCCTGACAACATTCAGTCCATCATCTGAAGCGAGCAGGACGATGTCGGTGGAATCACCTGGTGAGAGTGCCATAAAACAATATTTGTCTGTAAGCCTGATTTCCTCATTGCCTTCGATCTTGTATAATCCTGTTGAAGAAGTAATATAAAGTTGATCTTTGTGGTGAAAAAAGCTCCAGGACTCGTCAAGATCAACATTGTGTCTTTCAAAAATGTAATCAGAGGCTATCCCTGAAAAATTGATACTGAACACTCCAAAAGTAGAGGATACAAACAGTCTGTTGTTAAAAACGGAAACATCTGCAAGAGCACCAAATAGCTTGAATCTTCTGTCGAAAATAGAGATGGGAGAATTGATATTTATCCTGGCAAGCCCTTCCTCGAGGGTTATCCAGAGATTCTTTTGTCTGTCTTCATAAATTGAGTAGGCAACATTATTCCCAAGCCCTGTTTCTTCATTTAATGACTGGATAATGGTTCCCTCTTCATCGATAATAATCACGCCCATCGTAACCGTTGCTAAAGCAATAAGTCCATTCGACAACTGTTTGACATCATAAACACTTCCTCCATTTTTAAGGATCGGAAGATCATCCCTGACAGCAGAAACTTTCCCGTTTATAACCTCATACATCGCTCCATTTTTTGTGAAGAGAAATAAACCACCATCAGATTTTGGGCATAAAGTTATCCTTTCTGCATTCGACAGGATATTATTGGTAATGAAAGGGATAAGCTTTGTTCCATCAAAAATTTCGGGGTTTCCATCGCTGAAAGCAACAATTAATTTCCCGTTTGCATTAGCAAGACTGCTGATTGACCTTTTGGAGTTAAATGTATTTAAAAGCTTTCCATCCCAGCTAAAGATTTCAACATAGGTTGAGAAGTAAACTTTACCGTTAAACCAGGCAATGCTCCATACATCAAGAAAATCTTTTTCCTTCCCTGTCATTTTCGATTTTAGAGAAGTGTATTCCGCATTTCCTGTTTGGGTATATGAGATGTAGCCAATTTCATTAAATCCTGCTACATAAACTATACCGTCAGGAGCGAGGTAAAGAGCTCTGCATGTTACGCCGTTTGGTAGTCGGATGAGCCGCCATTTTACTCCGTCATATTCAAGGATACCGTCGGAGTTGGCAAAATAGATAAGCCCGCGGGCATCTTGAACCGCACCCCAGTTTTGTGAGTGGAATCCATACATGATGGGAGGATAGTTATAGATAATGGGAAGACCAATAAATCTGGAGTTTTGCGAAAACGCAGAATTTATTGGAAGAAAAAGAAGAATAATAAACGAAATGATTACAGGAAGTTGTAACAAAAAATAGCCTGTGTGCAAAAAATCAAATTTCTATTTTATATATTAGTAAATTACAATTAGATAATAAAATCTGAGACAAAAAAATGCTTGATCAAAACCCTTATCCACCGTATTATGTGCCCCAAAAAAGGGGAGCAAAAGATTTTTTTATGATGATGTTTGCTTCGATGCTTGGTTTTATAATCGCAAGCATTGCATTCTCATTTTTATCCTTTGGTATTATGTTACTTATCTTTGGATTGATAGCGAGCTCTGAAACTGCAGTTGTCAGTCCCGACTCGGTTTTGAAGATAACGATGAATGAACAAATTGTTGATTCACCGCAAGCTGAAGACGACATCTTTGCGGAAATTTTTGTTGATGAGATTGGGAAAAAATTAAGTCTTCAGGATTATGTTAATGCAATCAACGCAGCCAAAGATGACGATAACATCAAAGCAATCTACCTCGAATTGAGTGACGCCAATGGTGACCTTGCAAACCTTGACGAGATATGGAATACACTCAAAGATTTTAAGAAGAGTGGTAAAAAAGTTATCGCATATTCCGATTTTCTCGGGCTCCGCGGGCTTTATATGGCGTCTGTTGCCGATAAAATTTATTTAAATCCGAGGGGTGGCATACTTTTTAAGGGGTTGGGTGCAGAAGTTCCGATGTTTAAAAATATGCTTAATTCAATCGGAGTTGAGGCACAGGTTATTAGAGCGGGGAAATATAAAAGTGCGGTTGAGCCATTTATTGCAAATGAACTGAGTGTTGAGAACAAAACCCAGTTGAGAGAATATCTCGCAGGGCTGTGGGGTTCAATTTTGGAAAAAATCTCCGCTAAAACCGGTTTGGATGTTTCTAATTTAAACATGGTTGCCGATTCTCTCGCTGTTTTTGATCCATCCGCAGCTTTTAGCCGGGGAGTGGTTGACGGTCTCGTATATCGGGATAAACTTGATTCAGTGTTGAAGGCAGGTTTTGGATTACAAGACGACTTAAAATTTATTTCTCTTAAAAAATATCTCAAAACCGGTGCCGGACATTTTGATTTTAACGGCAGCGAATATGTAAAAATCATCTACGCCGAAGGTGATATAGTTATGGGAAAAGGTGGAGAGGAGAATATCGGTGCAGATCCGTTTGTTAAAGCTGTCAGAGATGCGGCAGAAGATGAATCTGTTAAGGCAGTTGTGCTTCGTGTTAATTCGCCCGGTGGAAGTGCCCTGGCGAGTGATATTATGTACCGTGAATTGATGAAACTAAAATCGAAGAAGCCATTAGTGATTTCGATGGGTAATTATGCCGCTTCCGGTGGTTATTATATTGCAGCCCCCGGGGATGTAATAATTGCATCAAAAAATACTCTTACCGGATCAATCGGAGTTTTTGGATTGGTAATGAATACTCAAAAGTTATTCAGGGATAAAATCGGGATATCTTTTGATACTGTGAAGACAAACCTTTATGCTGACTTCTTTTCCGGGGTAAGACCCATGACCACCTACGAACTTGGCGTGATGCAGATGAGTGTTGATACTACTTACGAGGCATTTTTGAGCTGTGTCTCCCGTGGCAGAAAACTTACAAGAGATGAAGTAAATGAGATAGGACAAGGAAGAATCTGGTTTGCTCCGGCTGCCAGGGAAAACAAACTTGTTGACTCGCTTGGTGGGCTTTTTGATGCAATAAAAATTGCAGCTGCCAAGGCAAAACTTAAAGATTATTCGGTTTCTTACTCTACAACTTCTGAAACTTTTTTCGAAAGACTTATGAAAAATCTTGAATCAAAATTAAGTTTCAATTTTGGTGGATCAGAGACAACTGAAAGATTGGGCAAATATGTGAAAGAAATTGAAAAAATTTCCAAATCCACCGGTGTAATGATGGTAATGCCATATCATTTTGTTTGGTAATTTAAATAAAATAATTCGCATTTTAAAAAACAACTGAACGGTTTTTGATGAATTATCATTAGTTTTATTCGTTTCTTTAATATTATTTTGGAGCCGGTATGAAACGAATTTTACCAATGATGTTGTTTGTTTTGATTTTGTCATCGGCTGTAAGTTCACAGTCGATGACAGAGACAGTTCAATTGCTCAAAAAGCCAATTGTTCCGGGAAGTTTTCGGGCATTCAGCAAGGTTAACAATACAATTTTTGCAATTGGTTACGACCTTGATGTAAGCAGCCATTGCAGTAAATCCACTGATGGTGGAAGCTCATGGCAGACCACTTCATTTCCATTCACACCCGGCGACAACATCAATGGGGTTTCATTCGTAACCGAATCGATCGGGGGTTTCATTCGTAACCGAATCGATCGGTTATGTTGGTGGTGATGCCGGTCTGGTTCTTAAAACCACCGATGGTGGATTTAGCTGGACAAACAAGTCTTCATCAGTTTATACCGGTGATGTTAATGTCATCCATTTTTTCAACGAAAATGTTGGATATGTGGCAGGTGGAACTGCCAACAGTGTAAATATTGTTAAAACCACCGATGGTGGCACTACATGGACAGCAGTAACCACCCCGTTGCCAAGCCGTACCTTTTATGACATGCTTTGGATCAACCAGACTGAAGGCTTTGTTGCAGGCTCAGGCAGCCAGTATGCCCGTACGACAGATGGTGGTGCCACTTGGACAGCAGGAACAATGCCGGGGCTTTCAACCACTCTTTACAGAATCAGACAAGCGGATGCATTGACCTTTTACGCAGTTGGAACTGCGGGAAGAGCATTTAAAAGCACCGATGGTGGAGTCACCTTTTCACTTCTTACAACACCCACAACTGCAGCACTTTATTCGTGCGAGTTTTACGACGCACAGAACGGTGTTGCGCTTGGTTCCAACGGTATTTTAATTAGAACCATAAACGGTGGAACTTCATGGACAACCATTCCCGTTTTTTCAACCGAAGTTATCCGTGCATCGCTGAAAGATGGAAATACAATTCTTGCCGGTGGTTATGAGGCTAATCTGAGTATCTCAACCGATGCCGGGGCTACCTGGAGGAATGCCGGTTCTACAAGCAGGGATTTTTATGGCATCTATGCAGAATCACCATTAAAATACACGGTCGCCGGCGATAGAGGTGAACTTCATCAAACAACCGATGGTGGGGTCACATGGAGAAAATCTACCTTTATGATGGGTGATTTCCTCTACGATGTTTACACTTCAGGTGACAAAATATATACTTGTGGCAGACTTGGTGCCTATTTCACTTCAACTGACAATGGTTCAAGTTGGGCAGACCGATCGGTGGGTTCATCAACGACCAGAAATTACAAACTCAATTTCTCAGATGATAACACCGGCTACATGGTTAACAATGAAGGTGGAATTTTGTTCACAACCAATTCGGGAACCCTCTGGAACACTCAAACCACAATTCCTGCCACAACACTCTACGATATCAAAATGCTCTCTTCCACCACCGGTTATGCAGTTGGATCGGGAGAAAGAATTTTTAAGACCACCAACGGAATAAATTTTGCTCATGGCACAATGGTGGTGCCTGCCGGTCAGATGACAGGAGTTGCGATGGTAAATGAGAACACCGGTTTTATATGTGGTGAAAATGGAGCTTTCTACAAAACAACTGATGGCTTCCAAACAGTCACACTGCTCACAGATACCGTAGCTCTGCAAGGAAAAGTGGTTCACGATATCGTTATCTTCTCAGAAGACAATGTGTGGGCGGTTGGAAGAGGTGGATTGTTGATTCACAGAACAGGTGGAGTAACATATTATGACACCACTAATGTGGGTATCGATTACCTCGGTGCTGTAAAAATCAGTAGTTTCGAGTTCATTGTTGCAGCTTCCGATGGCAGAGTATATAAAGTTTCCGACCAGACCGTTCCGGTTGAATTTGTCTCCTTTACTGCTCAGGCTATTGGTAATCAGGTGGTTCTTAATTGGACAACTGCTACTGAAACCAACAACAAAGGATTCGAAGTTGAGAGGAGAATTGATGATTCATGGCAGGAAATTGCATTTGTAAGTGGAAATGGAACAGTCGCTTCTCCTGTAAGTTATTCATTTACAGACATAATGGTATCGGGCAAGAGTGTTTATTATCGACTTAAACAAGTTGATTTCGATGGTTCATTCCATTATTCAAATGAAGTTGAGGTGAATCTTGGAGCTATCTCGTTTGAATTGATGCAGAACTTCCCAAATCCATTTAATCCTTCTACCCTCATCAACTTTAGCATACCCAATGCGGGGCATGTATCGCTAAAAGTTTACGATATAACAGGGATGGAGGTTGCGACTCTCGTAAATGAATTTAAATCACAAGGCTTTTATTCAATAAATTTTGATGCTTCAACTCTTTCCAACGGTATCTACTTTTACAAACTGGAAGCGGGTCGATATTCAGCAGTTAAGAAGTTGAGTTTTATCAAATAGGGTGGTTTGAATTCCGTAACTATCTGATGAAAATTGCATATATTTAAGGTTTAAATATTCAAGATTAGGCAATTGGAACAGGCAAACATCAAAATCATAGTGAGAAACAGAAAAGCTCACTTCGAATATGAAATCATCCAGTCCTTTGAGGCAGGGATAGCACTACACGGAACGGAAGTAAAATCACTTCGCGCCGGAAAGTGTAATCTCACCGATGGATTTGTTGAAATCGTTGGTGGTGAAGCCTGGTTGAAGAGTGTTCATATCTCTGAATATACACAAGGAAACATAAATAACCACGATCCTTTCCGTGACAGGAAACTCCTTCTTAATGGTATTGAGATAAAAAAACTCAACCAAAAAGTGAAGGAAAAAGGGTACACTATTGTGCCTCTGTCATTATATTTCAAGAATGGCAAAGTAAAAGTTGAGATAGCTTTGGCAAAAGGAAAGAAACTCTATGACAAAAGGGAAACGATTGCCAAGAGGGATTTGGAACGGGATAAAAAAAGAAACAATTATTAGTTCATTTTTGTTTTAGACGAAAAACAGGAAGGAGAAAAAGGTGTTCGTACCTTCTCGGATATTTTTTACAAAAGGAGTTGGCAGGCATAAAGATTATCTTGCATCATTTGAACTTGCACTTAGAGGTGCCGGAATAGAGATGTGTAATCTTGTTACTGTCAGCAGTATTTTTCCACCTGATTGCAAGAGAATTTCAAAAGAAGAGGGTCTTAAATATCTTAAACCGGGGCAGGTCACTTTTTGCGTAATGGCCCGTAATCAGACCAATGAACCAAATCGTCTCATAGCATCATCCATAGGAGTTGCCATTCCCGCAGATAAAAATCTTTACGGATATCTTTCAGAGCACCACCCTTACGGTGAAACTGAAAAAGTTTGTGGTGAGTATGCAGAAGATCTCGCAGCTACCATGCTTGCAACTACACTTGGTATCGATTTTAATCCTGAGATCGACTGGAGTGAACGAGAAAATATTTATAAGATGTCGGGCAAAATTGTACGCTCTTTTAATGTTACTCAGTCAGCCGAGGGCCACAAAAACGGATTATGGACAACAGTTCTCGCTGCCGCAATCCTTCTCCCATAATTTATATTTAATCCGGTTGTTATCTTTGAAATAAGGATACAACCGGAATTTTTTCCACCAGTAACGGAGGGATATGGCACCATATCTTATTTATATTCTTTCCATAATGAGTTCTTTAAACTCAGCACCCCCGGGTCACAATTTCATCACACTGCACAGGGAATATTTCGAAAATGTTTATAAACTTCCGGAAGGAATGGTTATAAACGATGAATTTAAAGTTCCTGATAATTTTTCCAATCAGGCTGCCGTAAATAATTTGTTGTCTCAGGCAAAAAAATATTTAGGGTACCCTTATGTTTGGGGAGGTACTACGGAACGGGGTTTCGACTGTTCAGGTTTTATGTATTTCCTTTTTAATAAAATTGGCAAACCCATACCCAGAATGCCTGCCGACCAATGTATCCTGGGACCGGATATTCCTTATTCAAAAATTGAACCCGGCGATTTGATCTTCTTTGGAGGGGGTAACCCAAACTCAAAATGGATCGGACATGTCGGATTGGCTTACGACCGTGATGCCAATGGAAATATCAGATTTATCCATGCAGAAGGACGAAAAACCGGAGTGGTTATTACACTTCTTGACAATCAATATTACAAAAAACGCTTTATTAGAGCCACACGAATTCTTAATTAATCGGAAAGCACATGAAACAAATTTCAAGATCACTATCGGTCTTATTTTTTATTACAATTTTAATGGCATCACTAACTTTTGCTGCCTGCAACAACAATACCAACGCCGGTGATAAATCACCCGTTGTTAGTGATTCTGTTAAAAAAGACTCAATAGCGCAAGTTAAAGATGAAAATGGAACCGGTGAGCCGTATGATGCTTCAAAATATAAGAGCACTTATGACGACATCTCTAAATTCTTTGCCGGGATGACGGTTGACTCTACAAGCGAAATCGCACCCCTTTTTAAGACCAATGCGTGGAAATCATACTCTAAAGGATTTTCCGGCAGATGGGACGGTCTTGAAAAGAAAAGACTTGCTCCGATTAGAGAATGGGCTGCTACTGAGCTAAAAGATATCTCAGCAGATTGCAAAACTCTTTTTTACCCTTTTGGTGGTCCCGATTTTCTTTTTGCAAATACATTTTTCCCTGCATTCGACAATTTTGTCCTCATTGGTCTTGAACCGGTCGGGCAACTTCCAAATTTGAATAAATTGCAACCAAATGTCTTAAATGCATATTTGAACAGTCTTCAGACTTCGTTAAATACGCTCACAACCGGTGGTTTTTTTAAGACGATTGACATGGCATCCGACTTTCAACAGGGAAGAGTGAACGGAACAGTTCCTGTCCTT
>Ga0209570_1001821_pt1 | contig 10217 bp, 7 predicted proteins | sample EBPBio172007_DNA_FD_185861 | JGI IMG/M metagenome (GOLD analysis project Ga0209570, IMG submission 185861) | Wastewater treatment Type I Accumulibacter community from EBPR Bioreactor in Madison, WI, USA - Reactor 1_9/17/2007_ DNA (SPAdes)... | ecosystem: Engineered > Bioreactor > EBPR >... | reverse complement strand
ATTCTGTACTTGAGTGACTTGAGAAACTCGAGAAACTTGAGTACTTTACAACTTCAGAACTTCGGTACAAAAATCCGCGAAAATCCGTCTAATCTGTGTGTATCCGCGTCCCTAAAATACTTCCGCAGCAACATACTCACTCTTGCCAACAAATACTATCGCAAATGTCCTGCAGATAATTCCCTCGGCTGCGAGTTCTGTTTTATATTTCGAAACCTGTTCAACGGCTTTGTTCTTTGCGACTTCAAGATCGACTTTACTGCTCTTTTTCAGATATTTAAGTTCTAAAAGGAAATTTTCTTTACCGGGATTAAGCTGGGTGGGAATTAACAAAAGATCTGCATACCCCTCATTATTTTCGTTTTCACTTTTAACAAAATAGGCATTGTTTCCCATCAGAAGTGTCATAAAGATCATTTTTATGTTCTTCTCACTGAACTTTTGCAGATCACGGTTTGAAAGATTTTTTAAGATAGTATGAACATACTCAACAAGCATCTCGATCTTTCCCTCAATGAACATCTGCATTATAGATCTGTCGATTTTTGTATTATCGTACCGAAGTTCCTTCTCCATCGTAAACTTGTAACGGAAAAACTCCCAGTACATCTGCTTCATTACATAATTTGGAATTACATAGTTATACATACTTACAATAGCACTTTCAATGGTAAGCAAACCATTATAAAAAAGCAATGAAACCGCTTCTGTTTTTGTGTATGGAAGTTCAAAGTTGTATTGTATTGTCAGTCTTTCAGTTATTCTGTCCGTATTCAATACTTCTGAGATAATATTGTCAGAGTCGTCATGAGATAACGGGGCAAGTATATTTGCTATTTTTTTGTAATCGGAAGTAACATTTATATCTGCCATTTCATCAGGATATATAAACCTGTCGGAGAATTTTGCCAAAAATGAAATGACCATCTGAGGATTATATAATCTTTCATTAGCATCCTTTGAGAATTTACTACCGTTATACCAGGAACGCATATCGGAGACGATAGCATTAATATCGAATTTACCTTTTTCATAGACAGTATTTTCGATCATTCCCTTAAGTTCAGCTTCAGTAAAACCTGCCATCGCATGAAATCTGTAATCGAGCGTAATATTTTGAGCAACATTAAACCCACTTGTCATACTGTCGAGAGTTACAGGGGTAACACCTGTGGCAAAAAAACGATCAACTATTCCTTCTCCCATGTACTGCTTAATTACTTCATAAAACTTACGTACCCAGCCGTTTCGGGACACTACATCTTTAAAATGCACTCTATTGAACGAAAATAATTCGTTCGTAAAATGGTCGTATTCGTCAATAAGTATATAAACCTTCCCGGAAGGAACAATTTTTTTGAAGAGAGTAAAAAACTTCCGCATAAGATCGGGACTTGACAGATCACCTTCAAAAACTCGAGAATCCTCTTCAGTCCCTATGGAATAAGTATTTAAAAACTTAAATATTTGTGATGATACTTCTGAATTAAATTCCTTCTCTATATTCTCCGGTTCTTGTGTCTTTATACCGCTAAAACTAAAATTCAGGATGTAATAGCTGCTCTTGAGCGGAGTAGTGTTACCGGGTTTGCCTATAAAATATTGTCCAAATAGCTCATCAAATTTGTCTTTGTGTTGAATGCCGTAATAATGCTCAAGCATCGAGAGGTGAAGCGATTTACCAAATCGGCGGGGACGGAGAAAGAAGATGTATTTATCGCTAATCGACTCAAGCGTTTCTATATACGCAGTTTTATCAACATAATAAGCATTCTCTTCTATAAGACTGGCATAATTCGATGATTTTGATGGGATTCGCTTCTTCATTTTTTGGCTCATAAATTTCTCTGAATCAGGAAGGAAATATAATAAAAAAAAACCCGGCTCATCACCGGGTTTAAATTACTATCTGATTCTGAGGTGCAGTTCCTTCAACTGCTCGTCGGAGACGAGAGAGGGATTGTCATCCATAAGTGAAATGGCATTTGCAGTTTTGGGGAATGCAATTACTTCGCGGATCGATTTTTCTCCGCAGAAGATCATACAGAGTCTGTCAAAACCGAAAGCTATACCACCATGAGGAGGTGCTCCATATTGAAAAGCTCCCATAAGGAAACCAAACTTCTCTTTTGCATCCTCTTCCGTGAAACCAAGAGTTTTAAACATTTTGGCTTGTAACTCTGAATCATGAATTCTTATACTTCCGCCGGCAATCTCGTTACCGTTAAGTACCAAATCATACGCCTGAGCCCTGACTGCAGCGGGATTGGTATCCATCAGTGCCAAATCCTCCATGTTGGGGGAAGTGAATGGATGATGCATGGCGTAATATCTGTTGGTCTCTTCATCCCATTCAAAAAGTGGGAAATCTTTAACCCAAAGAAGTTTTGGTTCCGTTTCATCCGTAACCAGATTTAATCTTCTGGACATCTCAAGACGAAGGTTTCCCATCAATCCGAGGGTTTTATATTTTTTACCACTAAGGATCAGGATCAAATCACCCGGTTTTGCACCAAGTTCTTCAACCATGGCGATTTTTTCTTCATCCGTGAAAAACTTCATGGTAGGAGATTCGAGACCGTCTTCTTTCACACGAATCCAGATGAGTCCACCTGCACCCTGTTTTTTGATAAAGTCAGTAAGCACATCAAGCTGATTCCTGGTATAGTCGCCACAACCCGGGGCTACAAGTCCGGTGATAATTCCTTTGGTCTCAATGGTATCTTTGAAAACTCTAAATTCGGTGTTTGCAAAAACTCCGTTTAAAGTTGACATTTTGAGATCAAATCTTAAATCGGGTTTATCAGAACCATACCTTGTCATCGCTTCTTCAAATGTGAGGCGCGGAATTGGAGTTTCCAGTTCTTTTCCCCAAATCTCTTTGTAGAGAATCTTCATAAGTTTTTCAAAAGTCGAAAAGACAAAATCCTGATTAATGAACGACATCTCAACATCTATCTGGGTAAATTCCAATTGTCGGTCAGCTCTAAGATCTTCATCTCTAAAACATTTTACGATCTGGAAATAGCGGTCGTAACCGGCAACCATTAATATCTGTTTATACTGCTGAGGAGACTGTGGCAGAGCATAAAACTTCCCTTTGTGCATTCTGCTTGGCACAAGGAAATCCCTCGCCCCTTCAGGGGTGGATTTCATCAAAATGGGTGTTTCAATCTCAACAAAATTGTTTGTATCGAAGAAACTTCTCACAACCTGATACATTCTGTGACGAAGAAGCATATTCTTTTGCATCGCAGGACGACGAAGATCAAGGTAGCGATATTTTAGTCTGAGCTCTTCATGTACATCAATTTCATCTTCAATTGGGAAAGGAGGTGTTTTGGCACGATTCAGGATCGACAATTTGTCAACCATTACATCCACCATACCCGTAGGCAGAGTGTCATTTTCAGTACCTTCAGGTCTTTTCCTGACGGTTCCTTCAATAGAGATTACATATTCTGATCGTAACTCTTTTGCCTGTTCATGCGAATCTGCATTAAAAGTATGCTCAAATACCACCTGGGTGATACCAAACCTGTCGCGCAGATCGATGAAAATAACCCCGCCGAGGTCTCTTCTCACTGCTGTCCAGCCGTTTAGTACAACTTTTTCTCCAATATTGCTCTCCCGCAACTCACCACAATTATGTGTTCTTAACTTAAATTCCATCAGTCGTTGTTTGCTCTTCGTTTATTTCAAAAAATATGACTTTAAATTTACTTAATAATGAATTGATGGAAAAACCGAAAAATTCCGACAAGTAAATTTCCCGCTCTTGTTTATTATATTAAAATCAACTTTTCACAAATTTTGACACGATTATGAGAAAATTAGCTACGATCCAAATAGTTTCGGATGTGCAACCTATTGAAGGAGCCGACAAAATTGAACTCGCTTCAATTCTCGGTTGGAAGGTAGTAATCAAAAAGGGTGAGTTTGAACCAGGAGACCCCGCGATCTACTGCGAAGTTGACTCCTTGCTCCCCGTAAAACCCGAATTTGAATTCCTGAGGAAGTCTTCTTTTAAAAGAATGTCGGATGGTAAAGAAGGTTTTCGATTAAAAACAATCAAATTAAGAGGTCAAATCAGTCAGGGGCTTCTCCTCCCGATTACTGCCCTCGGTGCACATGTTATTGATCTTGTTCCCGGAACTGATGTTACTGATCTGCTCGAAATCGTGAAATATGAACCTCCAATCCCTGCTAAGCTTGCCGGTGAGGTTAAGGGTCCATTCCCCGGATTCCTTAGTAAAACTGACGAGGAGAGGGTGCAAAATCTCCTGGACGAATTACCACAGTATAAAAATTCTCTTTTTTATGTAACTGAGAAGGTTGACGGAACTTCAATCACCATTTATCTTAAAGATGGGCAGTTTGGAATCTGCTCAAGGAATCTTGAATTAGTTGAAAATCCCGAAAATACTTACTGGAAAGTGGTAAGAGAACTCGACATTGAGAATAAACTGCGTAATCTGGGACGAAACATCGCGCTTCAAGGTGAGCTACTCGGTGAAGGAATCCAGAAGAATATCTACAAGTTTAAAGGTCAGACAATTAAATTTTTTGATGCATTTGATATTGATTTATATCGATATTTCGATCGCAAATCGTTTTTTGAAATCATGAATAATTTTGGTCTGGAGACAGTACCGGTGGTTTTTGATGATTTTACCCTGCCCGAAAGTATCGACGAAATTCTTCAGATGGCAAACGGAAAGTCACAATTGAACCCCGATGCCAATCGTGAGGGATTGGTGTTTCGCACAACCGATGATAAACGGTTTTCGTTTAAGGCAATAAGCAACAATTTTTTATTGCTTGATGAAGAGTAACTTTAATTAAATAGTATTTAAAATCAACCGGAGATTAAAAGATGAAAATTGGGATCCTGATAGAAACCAAAGAATTTGAAAAAGCATGGAACGCTTTCCGTTTCGCTGTGACTGCAAAAAAACAAGGACATGAAACAAAAGTGTTTTTGATGGGTGAGGCAGTTGAGTGTGAAGGCCTGACTCACGAAAAGTATAATGTTGATGAACAATTTAAACTTTTTCAGTCCCTTGGTGGTGAAATCCTGGCTTGTGGAACCTGTTTAAAATCGCGACATCTTGATGATTCAACATCGTGCCCAATTTCCACAATGATAGATTGCTTAGACATGGTTACATGGGCTGACAAAACTGTAAGTTTTTGATCAAGATTTATGCTAACTGAATTCCTTCAGCCCTGACTCCATTTCCTGATGTATTGTTCGGTGTCAAATTTTCTCTTGCAACCGTTGTAGTTCATATATCTGATTTTCCCGTAAACGGGGCGTTCTGTCCAGGCACGGTCGTGAATACCGCCGATTGACCACGCAATACCGGTGTAGCCATTAGGATCTCTCCCGTCCAATGAGTACTTGTCGTTCAGATATATTGCAATATTCATTGCTTCTTCAGGACTTCCACTCCATTCAAGAATCTTTTTTGCCCAATACATTCTCATATAACCGTGCATTTTCCCTGATTTTACCATCTGCATCTGAGCAGCATTCCACAAATCTTCGTGTGTCCTCGCTCGCTCAAATTCTTCAAGTGAATATATAAACTCCCTCTCATCATTCCGGTGTTCGTTTAAGGTCTTTTTACTCCAATCTTTTAGTCCTTCAAAAGAATCATATTTTGTGTTAAAATAGCAGAAATTATCAGATAACTCCCTTCTTACAATCAGTTCTTCGAGGAAAGCATCTTTCGCCTCACTGTTTTTAATTCTTGTGAAAGCTTCAAAAGCTGCCCTTTGGGGTGCAATTTGCCCAAAATGCAAATAGGGTGAAATGTCCGACTGATACTCCTCCGTGGGATCATTCCTCTTTTCGTTATACTTGTCGATTTTTTTGATCAGGAATTCCTGCAGCTTAAGTTCAGCCGCCTTTGAGCCGGGTGTAAATTGGGCACTTTCCTTCACTGAAGTGTCTGTGCTAAGACTTTGAGCCACCGCAGTCCAATCCACCATTTCGCGCATATTTTCTTTTACAATCGGCTCTGATAGATTTGGGAATGAAGTTAAAAATTCGGGCAAAAGCCTGTGGATTTTTGGTCTGATCGTATAAGCTCCAAATTCTTCCTTATCAGAAACATGAAGTGCAGGAACAACATTGTGGGCATCCACTTCATAAAATGGAATAGTGATATTTTTTGCGACATCCCTTTTCCAGATTCGTTTAATCTTCAACGGATCAAAATCTGCCACAAGAGTTGAAGCACCACACTCCTTCAGGAATGTTGGCAGAACATCTTTTGGTTCCCCTAAAAGTACCTTAAACGGGATGTGATAACCGCGGAGCCTTCTCTCAGTCTCTGCAAGCCCCTTTAACATAAAATTGTATTGTCTTTCGGTTGCCTCCATAAATTCGGGCAAGAGAGTAAAAACCACCATCAAAGGAAGCTGCCTTTTGTCGGCAATTTGCAGTGCATACAACAATGCCCAGTTGTCTTCAGCCCGCTGATCACGACTCATCCAATAAACAACGACACCCTTTTTGTTTGCTCCCTCCTGAAGCAGTCTGATTCTTCTTTCATCAACAACAATCTGTTTATACATTTGAGTCTCCCGGAACTGTCTTATTCCGTTGTCTTAACTTTTTTGAGTAAATTTCATTTTTACTTACATAAATTTCCCAATAATGCAGCACTTTGAAGATAACTTTTGGCACTACCAAAATAACAAACTATTTTGTGAAAACATCCCCATAGAAGAAATTATTTTAGCAGAAGGCTCCCCTGCCTATATTTACAGCAAAGCTTCGATAATAAAAAGATGTAGAGAATTCACCGACGCATTCGAAAAAGTGAATCATAAAGTGTTTTTTGCCGTAAAATCGAATTCAAACCTGAATGTCATCAGAATAATTTACAATATGGGCTTTGGCCTTGATGTAAATTCGGGTGGCGAGTTTACCCGGGCAATAAGGGCCGGAGCTCACCCCAGTCGCATGATAATGACAGGTGTAGGTAAAACCCTCGATGAAATCAGAATGGCAGTTGAAAACGACATGATGATGATTAAGGCTGAATCAAAAGAGGAAGTTGAGCAGATCAATCGAATTGCGAGCGAACTTGGGAAAATTGCCCCTGTTGCCCTTAGAGTGAATCCGGATATTGTGGTACAAACTCACCCCAATATATCAACAGCTAAAAGCGGTGTGAAATTTGGAATGGACCCCGCACCTGCAATGGACTTATACCTGCACAGAGAAAGATATCCAAATGTTGAGTTTACCGGTATCGATGTACATCTTGGCTCACAAATTCTCTCTTTCGATCCCTATTTTGTGACTCTTAAAAAACTCCATACTTTTGTGAAAAGATTGGAGGAACATGGACTTAAACTCAAACATGTTGACCTTGGTGGTGGTTTTGGCTCCCCCTATCACGGAGGAGACAGGTTTCATATTAAGGAGTTTGGAATACAGGCTGCTCCTTTAATGAATGATTTTGGATGTGACATCTTTTTTGAACCGGGTAGATTTTTAACTGCAAACTGCGGAGCAATTGTCAGCAAAGTGCTTTACACAAAGGAAAGCGGCAGCAAAAACATTGTGATCCTCGATTCATCGATGACGGAAATTTTAAGACCAATTCTCTATCAGAGTTACCATGAAATCCTCCCTGTTGAAAAGGATGATTCACGCGAGAGAGTATCCTATGATGTTGTTGGTCCTGTCTGTGAGTCAAGTGACTATCTCGCAAAAGGAAGAGAACTCCAAAAGGCGATGCCCGATGATCTTTTGGCTTTAATGTCCGCAGGTGCTTATGCATCCGTGATGTCTTCAAACTATAATGTCAGAAGAAAACCACCTGAAATAATTGTGGATGGTGATACTTGGCATGTAACCCGAAGCCGCGAAACTTACGATTATCTTCTCTATGATGAGAGGGTAATTGATGACTTGACCGCTATACCCTGAATTTGTTTAAATTGTATCTGTGATATTCAATAAAATTGACAATAACAACCGGTAAAAAATGAAAAAATTCCTTTTGATCCCAACAATTATCCTTCTTTTAGTCACCGCTCAGGGTTGCCTGCTCGTTGAAAAAATGAGATATGAGATAACAATTAATAAAAACAGTGACACTTCGGGCGTGGCAACTCTTTATGCAGAAGGTATCTATTCCGATGCTCCCGGCAAAAAAGAACTCGAGCAGGATACAACAATCCTTTGGGACATCTATTTCCAAAAAGATGAATTCCTTGGTTACATGGCAGAATTTGGGAGAAAAGTTATAGGCACAGAGTTGGATGTTGTCAACAAAAAACTCTCCGGTTCCGTTAATTTTTCTTTCACCTCGATCAGAAATGTGGAATCGATACAGTTTGATGGTGAATACTACTACTACACAAGTATGAATAAGGATTCGGTAGGATTTACAAACGGCACCCTGATTAAAAAGCCGGAATATACCAGAATAATTTGGCCCAAAGATGAAAAAAATCTCATTTTTGAAATGGTCAGCAAAAAACCTCAGACAAAAAAAGACCTCATCCCTTACTTTGAGAAAAAAATGAAACAATGAGTGAAGTCCACTCTCAGATGACTAAATGAAATTTATAGAAGTCGCTTTCCCGCTTCCCGTTGATTCCCTCTTCTCGTATGCAGTTCCCATGGATTTGTATGACGAGGTGGAAATCGGGAAACGGGTGGTGGCACCTTTTGGACAAAGAACTCTGACCGGATTTATCGTCTCCATTAGTAACAATCCTCCCGAAACTGAACTTGATAAAATCAAAAAAATCGTCAGAATTCTTGACAAACACCCCGTTTTTGACGAAAAAAAACTAAAGTTCTTTACATGGCTATCATCCTATTATCTTAGTTCACTTGGTGAAGCTCTAAAACTTACCGATCCCTATGGCACTTCAATACAATCGGAAAAACAGGTATTTTCCGACAAAGAAACAGTCTCCAAATTCATCGAAAATGAAAAAAACCGGAACACAAGCCGTTATAAAGTGATGGAACTGCTCCTCAAAAAGGACAGATATACCTTAAAACAATTGCAAAATCTGACAGGAGTAAAATCAATTCTTGTACCACTTAAAAAGATGGAGCAGGAAGGGATTTTAACAATTGAAGATGGACTTGCAAAACCGCGTGTTAGGACCAAAACTGAACGATTTGTAAAACTTGCTCTTCCACTTGAAGAGATTTATGCCATTATCCCCGAAATAGAAAAACGCTCTCCAAAACAGGTTGCACTCCTCCTGAAACTCGCTTCATTTCGTACAAAAGAGGCACCTACAGCAAAACTTCTAAAACTGGCTAACATTTCATCTTCCGCGCTCAATTCCCTTGAAGAAAAGGGGCTTGTTGAATTTTATGAAAAGGTTGTTGAAAGGGTTTATCAGGAGACTTATACCGAAACCCTTAAAGATATTAAACTTACCAAAGACCAGGAAAATGTAATTGAAGCCGTCTCCGAACATATCACCACCAAAAATTTTAAAACATTTTTACTTCATGGTGTCACCGGAAGTGGTAAAACTCAAGTTTACATTGAACTCATTAAAAAAGCTTTAAATCGAGGCGAAAATTGCCTTTTACTTGTTCCTGAAATCTCCCTTACGCCGCAGATGACCGCCAGATTAACGATGAATTTTGGTGACAAGGTGGCTGTAATCCACAGCAGGGTCTCCCCGGGTGAAAGACATGATGCATGGATGCGGATCGCTTCCGGTCGATGCAAAGTTGTGACTGGAGCAAGATCTGCTCTGTTTTCACCGATGAAAAATATCGGATTGATAATTGTGGATGAGGAACATGATTCAAGTTATAAACAAGCTGAATACCCTCCCAAATATCATGCAAGGGATGCTGCAATTGTATTGGCGAAGGAGTGCAACTGCCCTGTCGTCCTGGGCTCCGCTACCCCTTCAATCGAATCGATGCACAACACAAAAAATGGGAAATATAATCTCCTGGAACTGCCCGAAAGAGTGGATGGAGCAAAACTTCCAAAACTTGTTCTCGTAAATACTACCGAGATGAAAAAGAAAGGGGAAATGGAAAATGTTTTTTCAAAAATGCTCCTTTCTGCAATTGATGAAAGAATCAAAAAAAATGAAGGTGTAATCCTTCTTCAAAACCGAAGGGGATTTGCCACACAGGTTTATTGTGTTGAATGTGCCCACCTCGAAAAATGTGAAAACTGTTCGGTGGGGATGGTATATCA
>Ga0209570_1001818_pt1 | contig 10262 bp, 8 predicted proteins | sample EBPBio172007_DNA_FD_185861 | JGI IMG/M metagenome (GOLD analysis project Ga0209570, IMG submission 185861) | Wastewater treatment Type I Accumulibacter community from EBPR Bioreactor in Madison, WI, USA - Reactor 1_9/17/2007_ DNA (SPAdes)... | ecosystem: Engineered > Bioreactor > EBPR >... | reverse complement strand
GTGCGCTGGCGCCGGGCAATGCCAGCAGGCCAGCCATGCCGGCGGCTTTCAATAACCCGCGCCGCTGCTCGAACAGGGCTTGGTCGGTGATTTCCGAGGGCGTGGGCGCGAAGGGGTCGTGACGGCGGATGAGCATGGTTGGGGTCTCCTGTGCCGATTGGGGAAAGTCCGGGTCAGCGGCTACGCGAGTGCATGGCAACGTTACGCGGCGTTGGCTAAGGTCGCTGCTTCAGACCTTCCTTAGACGGCTGGCGGCCGGGAATCCTTACACCGAGGGCAAACATTGCTCGATTTCATCGGCCAGACTTTCCGGGCTGGCGGTGGGGGCGAATCGCCCGACGACATCACCGGCCGGGCTGACCAGGAATTTGGTGAAGTTCCATTTGATCGCCTCGGTACCCAGCACCCCGGGTTGCGCGGCTTTGAGATGCCGATAAAGCGGATGTGCGCCTTCGCCATTGACCTCGATTTTGGCGAACATCGGAAAGCTGACGCCGTAATTGCGCTGGCAGAAATCGCCAATTTCGGAATGACTGCCTGGTTCCTGCGCGCCAAACTGGTTGCAAGGAAATCCCATCACCACCAGACCGCGGTCGCGATACTGGCGCCATAGTGCTTCCAGCCCGGCGTATTGCGGGGTGAAGCCGCAATGGCTGGCCACATTGACGATCAGCAGGGTCTTGCCGGCGTAATCCCCGATTTTGCGGCGCTCGCCGTCGAGGGTCTCGATTTCGATTTCTTGGAGCGTGCTCATGTGAACTCCCGGGGCATAGTTGAACGTTCGAGCGTTCCGGCGCCGAGAGGTTCGCGAGAATCAGCCTGCGGTCACCACCAGGTTGCGGCCGCATTGCTTGGCCTGATAGAGCGCGCGGTCGGCGCGGGCGATCAGGTCGCCGGTTTCTTCCGGCGAGGAATACTCGGCGCAACCCGCCGAGATGGTGAGCGAATAGGTGCCGCTGGCCAGGCAAAACGGCGTTTCGGCAACCACGCAGCGCAGGCGCTCGGCGAATTGTCTGGCCCCTTCCAGGGCGCTCATCGGCAGGATGACGGCAAACTCTTCGCCGCCATAACGGCAGACCGTGTCGATTTCGCGGGCGACCTGGCGCATGCGGTTGGTCACCTCGACCAGGGCCTCGTTTCCGGCCGGGTGGCCATGCTGGTCGTTGAAAATTTTGAAGTGATCGATATCGATCATCACCAGCGAGAATGGATGGCCATTTTGCTGTCGCTCGTATTCCTTGATGCGTCGCTTCAACTCCTCAAGGAAGAAACCGTAGTTATAGGCGCCGGTCAGGCGGTCGCGCGTGGCCAGTTGATTGAGCTGGTCGTTGCGTGCCTGCAGCGCCAGATTGAGTCCTTCGATCTCGACGTTCTGACGGTTGATGGTGCTGTACAGCCGGGCATTGAGAATCGCGGTGCTGACGAAGGAGCAAAGATGTTCGATGGTGGCCAGATCGGCCTCGCTGATCGGAACCGGGTTTTCCAGGCTCCACAGCCAGAGAATGCCGATCGGCGTCTCGTCGCGGCGGATCGGCATGCAGACGAAGGTGCGCGGGGTTTTGAGGATGTCGAGGACTGCACGATCCTTTTTCGACATCGGCAGGTGAATGACCTCCAGCACGTCGTGAAAATGAAGGTGGCAGTTGCGCAGAAAGGCTGCGGATGAGGCACCATCGCTGTCTTCAAGCAGATAGCCGTTGTCGGCGGCATGTGCGCGCCAGCGTTCGAGCATTTCGCCGTAGCGTCCGGTCTGGTCGGTACAGTTCTTGATCACCAGTTCGTTGCCTTCGCGCATCAGGATCGAGGCGACATCGAAGGAAAAACGGTGGAGAAACTCCCGGGTGATCAACTCGTAAATCTGGTTCTCGTCGGCCAGGCTGTTGATTTTGATCACGAAATTTCGGAATTCTTCCTGTTCGTGCTGCTGTTGCAGCACGTAGCTTTCGTGGGCTTTCAACTGGGCGTAACGCAGGGCATTGCGCAACTGGTTGGCGTAGAGCGCGGCTCTGGACTGCACGCTTGCGGCGGTGGATGGGGTGATTTCGCCGGATGTCTGCCGGATCAGGATGATGGTCCCGATGGTTTCCTCGCCGGCAATAATCGGCAGAACGACCATCGACGACAGATCCCAGTTGCGGAAACGGGTGACGGTCATGCTCGGGAGTTCGGCGAGATTGTCCCGATTGATGAACACCGCGCGTCCATGCACAAAACAATCGATATTGGTGTCGGTCAGGGTCAGCGGGTAGCGGTACTTGAGCAGTGTGCTTCCCATCGAGGCGAAGATGCTGGGCAGGGCGATTTTTTCGCAGACCAGATATTCCCCGGTTTCGTTGATCAGATTGATCGCATAACCTTCGACTTGCGCCACGCCCTCGATTTCGGCGCCCAACCAGTCAAGCAACTCGGAAAGATCGATGCTCGAGGTGATCTTGTCGAAGAAATCCCGGCTGACCGGAAGCGGTTCGAAGTGTGCGCCTTGCGGAATCATGGTTGCCGGGGGAGTAAGGGTTTTTCGGAGTTGTTGCGGAAATCATATCAAAGCCGGCCGGCGCATGGGGTACGGCGATAATTATTCTTGCTGCCGCGTGCTGCGCAGTTGCCGCAGATCGAAATGTTGCTGGCTCAAGCGTTGCATCAGGGCAGCGTAGGCTGCGGGGTCGACCTTGGGTGTGCGCGAGAGAATCCAGAGATATTTTCGCCGGGAATCGCTGACCGCTGCCAGACGATATTCCGGGTCGAGATCGATGACCCAGTAGTCACCCCAGACCGCCGGGATGAAAGACAGCCACGCCGGCGCGAAACGCACTTCCAGCCTGGGCGAACCCGGGCCGCCGTTGAGGCGCGCGATGCCGATCGCCTCGGTGGTGCTGCCGTCCGCGACGCGGCAGCGGTTGATCACCTCGACCCGGCCGTCTTCAAGGGGGTGGTAGCTGGCGGTGGTGAATCCCAGACATTTTTCCTGGAAGATATTGGGGAAACGGGCGATTTCGTACCATTGACCCATGTAGCGCGGCAGGTCCAGCGCGGCGATGGTTTGCGGTGGCGGCGGGTCGGACGTTTCCGCGGCAGCCAATCCGGGCATCAAGCCCGTGGCCAGCATCAGGGTCATTGCCAGCGCACGGATTCCGGCGGTAATCACTTGCGGACCCAGGCGCCAGAGGCGTTCTGCAGATAGTTGCCGGGCAGCGTGCGTTCTGCGGCTTCGCGGGCAAAGACCTTGGCGGCTTCTTCCGGCGGGACGCCGTTCTTGGCCGCGATCTGGGCGAACTGTGCCTTGCGCTGGCCGTTGACCGAAGTGACCAGGGCCTTGACGTCGGCCGGGGCATCGCCCTTGACCAGGCCCAGGTAACCGTCGCGTTGTTCACCGATCAGACCTTGTGCCTTGGCGGAAGCCAGGTCGGCGGCGTAGGCGATCTGCCCGATCAGCATCAGGCAGACGATAAGGGTTTTGATCCAGTTCTTCATGGCTTCTCCTTCAGCAAAACCGGGTGGGGTAATCAGAACAGGCCCTTGTTCGAATCGAACAATTGCTGCACTTCCTTCTCGACCTTGACCAGAATCTCGTGCTTGATATTGACGGTCATGTTGATTTCGATCGGCTTGTCCGGCGCTTCGATGCGTACGGTCGGCGAACAGGCGCCGAGCAGCGGCAGGAGGCAGAGCGAGACGATCAGGCGGGTATGACATGACATGATTGATCTCCCGAAAGTGGCTTCCATCTTAGCGAAGTTTATTGCAGTTTGCCCGAGCGCAATTGTTCCAAAATGTGTCGGTTGAAATCGCCGGAAAAAACTGCGGCGCGCAGCAAGCCCGGCAGCGCGCCGTTCAGGTTCAGACCGAAACGGATCGGATAGCCGCCGTAGAGTTCGGCGTTGCTGCCTTCGAGGGTGGCGCGAATCCGGTAATGGCCGTCGATATCGTACTGCAGCCCGAGATCGAGTTGCCGATAACGAAAATCGCGCAATGCGCGCAAACCGATGTTGTCGCCCAGCGGAACGGCCGGCGCGTAGCGCAGTACGCCGGGAACGGTGCCGCTGAGCTTGCCGTCGCGTACTTCGCCGCCATGCGGGTAAATGGTCAGTGGCAGGCGACCCTGCAGACGACCGCTGCCGGAGAGACCGTTGACCTGAAAGGCTTGCAGCAACTGGGCCAGATCGATTCCCTCAAGGTCGATCGGGATCGTCCAGTGGCCGGCGTTGCGCGCCAGGCGTTGCGGCTTGCCGGAAATCTCCCCGCCGAAGATACGGGCGCCGAAGTTTTCCAGCGAAAGCGTTTCACGGTCGAGGTCGAGGGTGAGGCCGGCCTGGCTGACTTCGGTTCCGGTGGCAAGCAGCACGCGTGGCAGACGGAATTCCAGACGCCCCTGCAGCGGTGAAAGCGCGCGCAATTGCAGTTTGAGGGCCAGATCTGCGGCCTGTGCTTTTTCCCAGCGCAGTGCTGCCTGGTCGATTTGCAGGTGACCCTCGCCAGCCAGTTGCATGGTCGGCCGGGAGCACCAGCGCAGGCGCAGCTGTCCGTCTGCCGTGCCGGCCTGCCATTGCAGTGCGCGGATGGCGGCGGGGCGGGGCTGCACGCGCGCATCCAGCGCTGCCAGTTCGGTCTTCATGGCTAGCCGGCTTTGCCCGCAGCCGCTGGCCAGCGCATGCTCACCGGAGAAATCGATCAGAGGAGATTGCTGAAGCAGCAACGCGCCGTCGATCCGGGCGCGTCCATCGTCGAGGCGGACCCGCGCCCGAATATCCGGAACCGGCCAGTCGGCAAAGCGGCTGTGGCGGATGCCGCGGGTTTCGATCAGCACTTCGCCCTGCTGTCGGGCCGGATCGAACCGTGGCGCCTGCAGCCGCAAGCCGCCAATACTGACTTTGTCGCCGTCGGTCAGACTGGCCTGTTGCGGACCGGCATTCAGCTCGGCGCGTAGCCCCTTGCCCGTTTCCCAGAACAGATCGAGGGTGGCGCTGGTCTGCCACTCGCGCAAATGCAGCGCCTTCAGATAATGGCGCGGCAGGCTGCCCCGCAGTTGGAGCCGCATCTGCGCCGCGCTTGCCGGCCAGACCGGAGCACCTTGCCAACTGGCGTGGTTCAGCGCGATTTGCCAGCGTCCCCAGGCCGGGGCGTCGATGTTGATCGGCAGGCTGCTGCCGTCTTTGGCCGGTTTGTCGCTGGCCAGCGCAAAGGGGGCATCCAGCCGGCTGGAAACGCGCCAGGGCTGTTCCCCTGGGTTCTCCAGGCTCCAATTGAAGCCGGGCTGCAGGGTCAGTGCAGCGGCATGGCGGTCTGCCTGCCATTGGATCGTGCCGGAAAGCTTGGCCGAAACCTGCTGCTTTTCGTCGGCGTAGTGCAGTTTGCCGCCCTCGACGCGCAATTCCCCGCTGCCAGCGCGCAGCTCGCCGGTGTGCTCACCGGCGTTGAAGCTCATTTGCCCGATGATGCGCCCTTCTGCCGCGGCGGCGGGCAGCGGGCCATGCCAGAACTCCGCCCAGGGGCGGATTCCGGCGAGCGGCCAGTCGATGGTCAGACGGGCCGGGCTGGCCGCGGGCGAACGCGCAATCTGCAGGCTGGCGCTGCCCGATTCGCCGCTACCCGGCAGCCAGCGCAGTTCTGCCTGCAAGGCTTCGCCCGGCTGCAATTGCAGCTGCAGACGGTCTTGCGGGCGGCGCAAGTCGATTGTCCAGGCGCCGTTACTTTCCTGCCGGAACTGCAGTGCTCCGGATGCATGCAGTTGTCTACCGCCTGGCAGCAGGGTTTCGATTTGCAGCGTTTGCACCGCGAGTGTGTCAAGTGGCAGACGGGGCAATTCCAGAAACGGCCAGGGGGAGGGCGCACTTTCGCCGCCGGTTTGATGGCGCAGGCGGGCTTCGGCGATGTCGATATTCTCGAGATGCCGACGCAGCAGTGAATAGCGCAGCATGATTTGCCGCAGCTGGATGGTGGTTTCCGCCCCGGAGGCCGTGCGATGCGTTGCCGCCAGCGAACGCAGATGCGCGCTGCCCGGACCGATGGCTGAGAAATCGGCCTCGATCTTGACCAATCCGGGAATGGCCAGCCAGTGCCCGACGATAACGCCGGCCAGCGAGGGCAGTGCCAGCCAGATCAGGAACAACAGAGCGATGCCGCCCGCGATCAGCAGACGGAGGCGCCGGCCCAGCGATATGCGTTTCATGGCCGCAGCATAGCGCGTTTCCTGGTGGTCGGCGATTCAGCGCGACAGTTTGACCCGGTTGCGGCCGTCTTGCTTGGCGCGGTACAAGGCTTCGTCGGTGCGGCGGAACAATTCGTCGATATGCTCGCCGGGCCGGTATTGCGCGGCCCCGAACGAGCAGGCCAGTCGCTCGATTTCGGCAAACCGGTGAGCGCAGATTGCCGCCCGCAACTTTTCTGCCAGTTCGGCGGCGCCGTCGAGATCGGTGTCCGGGCAGATGACCATGAACTCCTCGCCACCCCAGCGCCCGACGGCATCGATTTTGCGAATGCCCTGCTGCAACAGTTGGGCGAGTTCGACCAGAATCCGGTCACCGACCTGATGACCGTGCTCGTCGTTGATTGCCTTGAAGCGGTCAATGTCGGCGACGATCAGCGAAAACGGCGTTCGGGTCCGATTGGCGCGTTCGTGTTCGTTGGCCAGCAGATCGTCGAGCTTGCGCCGGTTGGCCAGGCCGGTGAGGCGGTCGGTCATCGAAAGATCCTGGAAGCGCCGTTTTTCGGTGGCGTCGGTGAGGATGGCCATCATGCGGCCATTGGCGAGCATGCGGAAATCCGCCTCGAGAATCCGAGATTCATGCCGGAATTCGGCAGGCAACTGCAGTAGCAGGAAGGCCCGTTCGCTGGCGTCGGTTTCGGTCATTACCCCCAAAAATTGCTGGCGAAGCCGCCTGCGCGCCTCCTTGTCCTGTGGCAGCAGGAGCGCGCTGATATCCCGACCTGCTGGCGAATCGCCAAAAAATGTCCGGCAAGCCAGGCTGAATTCGCTATCCACACGAAAATCCGGCCCGAAAGAGAGAAAGCCCTGTCCGGAACTGTCGAGCAAGGTGGCGACCTGTTCCTGTTTCTGGCGGAGGATGGCGGCAGTATTTTCGGCTGCTTCCTTGGCGGCGCGCAGTTCGCTTTCCATGCGCTTGCGGGCGGTGATGTCCTGAAAAACACTGACAAAACCACCATCCGGCAAGGGGTTGCGGCGAACATCCAGAACCGAGCCGTCCGGCATGTAACGTTCGATACGCATTTCTTCGTGCGCGTAGAAGGGCCGCATCTGCATGGCGATCTGCTCTTCGATATCGCCCGGGCCGAAATCTCCACGTTCGGCAAAGTAGCGGGCCATGCTTTCCATCGGCAGGCCTATCTGCAGCGTGCCCGGCGGCAGGTTGAAATAGCGCTCGGCGCGCGGAGTCCACCACAGATAGCGCAATTCGCGGTCCCAGATCACCATCGCGCCCGGCATGTTTTCGGTGCCAGCCTGCAGCAGGGCGGTCTTGGCGACCAGTTCGGCCTCGATGCGCTTGCGTTCGGAAATGTCCTCGATCAGCCAGATGGCGCCGCGGCCGCGATCTTCCGGGTCAATGGCCGATCCGCGAAGGATGCCGACCAGGGTGCTGCCATCCTTGCGGGCAAAGATATGCTCGGCCTGATAGGTTCCGCCGCAGCAGACCACGTCGTTGTATCCGGCGCTGACGGCGGCGTATTCGCTTTCGTTGGGATAGAGCATGCGCGTTGCCTGGCCTTCCAGTTCGCCATGGGCGTAACCGAGCAATTTTTCCAGCGCGCGGTTGACCCGTCGCATCAGGCGCCACTCGTTGGGGCCAGGAATCACGGTCAGAATCCCCAGCGAGGCGTTTTCCAGAATCAGTTCGAGTTCCTTGGTTTTCTCGGACAGGATCGCCTGGTTTTCGCGCAGTTTTTGCTCGGCTTCCTTGTGATGGGTAATGTCGGTATGGATGGTGATGTAACCGCCGCTGGCCAGACGCGAGGTTTGGGATTCGAAAATGCGTCCGTCAGCGACCCGCCGCTCGAAGACGAAAGGGCAATCGACCTGGCGCAACGCAAACAGCGCCTGATTTTCGAAGGCTTCGGCGTCGACCGGGCCGTAAACACCTTGTTCGGCCAGATGGCGCAAGACCATTCCCAGCGGCGTGCCGGCTTGAACCATGGCTTCGGTCAGTGAAAAAATTTCCCGGAAGCAGGCATTGCAAACCACCAGCCGAAGGCGGTCGTCATAGATCGAGACGCCGACCTTCAGTTCTTGGACGCCCTCGAAGAGCAGTCGGTAGCTTGCGGCAATATCGTCGGGAGCCGGAGTGCTGGAATTGCTCATGATGATCCATTCTGGCCCTGGATCGCGGGATTCGCGAGGCGAATTTGTCGGGCTGGCGATTTCCATCGGCCAAGACTTCCAGTGTAGCATTGCGATGTCAAAGAAATATCCGTTTGGCGTTATCGACATCATCGAACAGGGAGGCTCGGATGAGCAAAAAACACATGCTGGCTGCGGCGTGCCTGGCGGCAGCACTCGCCGGAATGGCACCGGCTGCGCAAGCACAGCTTAACTCGCAGGAATTGAAAGATATCGGCATTGAAGCCTATCTTTACCTCTATCCGCTGGTATTCATGGATTTGAGCCGCCGTCAGGCGACCAACGTCGATTCGGCCGAACGTCCCGGATTCGCGCCGCTCAACACTTTCCAACATGCGCGCTGTATCGGCGATACCGTTGCCCGCGAACCGTTCCGTCCAAGCCTGGATACCCTGCGCTCGACTGCCTGGCTCGACGTGGGGCGCGAACCGGTGATCCTTTCTCTACCGGAGGGCGGAGCGCGTTACTACTACTTTGCACTGGCCACCCCGTGGTCAGAGACCTTCGCTGCGCTGGGCAGCCGGACGCTGGGTGGAACTTCCGCGCATATCGCCCTGATCACACCGGGATGGAAGGGTACGCTGCCCAAAGGGGTCGAGCGGCTGGAGGTTCCCGCGCAGCATGTCTATTTGAATGGGCAGACCCTGGTCAAGGGCAGCGAGGATTGCGCCGCGGCCAATGCATTTCAGGATACCTATCGTCTGACCCCGCTTTCGCAATGGCAGAAACCGCAATCCACCAATGCCAAGCCGGCAAAATTCAAGGCGGATCCAAAGATCGACATGGCCACGCCCGTTGTTGAGCAGATCCAGACCATGCCGGCGACCGCCTACTTCAAGCTGGCTTTTGAACTATTGCAGAGCAGCAAGCCGAATCAGACTGACGGAACCATGCTCTACCGCCTGAAAAAAATCGGCTTCGACTCCGGTAAGCGTGTGGATATCAGCAAACTCGACGGTTCCGTGCAGATGGCGCTGAACGAGGCGGCAGGGCCTGCGAATCAGGCCATGCAGTGGCGTACTGCGACGCCGGCCCGCAAGTCCAACGGCTGGGCGATGCCCGCCGAAACCCTGGGCGCCTATGGCAACGGCTATTTGCGACGGGCGGCAACCGTGCGTGAGGCGCCTGCAGCCAGCCCGCTCGAGGATGCGTTCGTGGCCACGCTGGAAACCGATGCCGATGGTTATGCACTGACCGGCGACAACGAAACAAAGTATTTGCTGCGTTTCAAGAAAAGCGAATTTCCGCCGGCGGGGTACTGGACCATCACCCTGTACGATGCCAACGGGCAACCATTCGCCAATCGCCTGAATCGTTTCCAGGTGAACACCGCGACGCCGTTGCAGGCCGATCGTGACGGAACAGTGGACGTCCTCATCCAGCACAATACGCCGGGCAGCAGCGTGGAAAGCAATTGGTTGCCGGCGCCCAAGGGGCCGTTCTCGCTGGTGATGCGTACCTACCTGCCGCAAGCGGTGATCTATGACGGGCAGTGGATGCCGCCGCCGGTAGAACGCGTCAAGAGCCGGATGGGCTTTGGCGACTGATCGGTGCATGCCTGCGGAGTACGCTCAGTCGGCGTGCTCCGCAAAGAACTGTTGCTTGATGCGCACGCAACGGCCGCGAAACAGCGCGATCAGCTTCCCATGCTGGTCGGATACTTCGACATCGTAAACACCGCTGCGTCCGCCTTGCTGGCGCATCTGGGCGGTTGCGGTCAAAGTGTCGCCAAGAAAGGCGGGGGCGATAAAACTGATATCCGCCCCCCCGGCGACCGCGCGCTGGTTCCGGGCATTGCAGGCATAGGCGAAGGCGGTATCGGCAATGGCGAAAAGATAGGCGCCATGACAGGTGCCATGGCCGTTAACCATGTCCTGACGCACGCCCATGCGTAGCGTGGCGGAGTCGGCAGTCA
>Ga0209570_1001815_pt1 | contig 10267 bp, 8 predicted proteins | sample EBPBio172007_DNA_FD_185861 | JGI IMG/M metagenome (GOLD analysis project Ga0209570, IMG submission 185861) | Wastewater treatment Type I Accumulibacter community from EBPR Bioreactor in Madison, WI, USA - Reactor 1_9/17/2007_ DNA (SPAdes)... | ecosystem: Engineered > Bioreactor > EBPR >... | reverse complement strand
CATCAATGCTGGTAAATACTTTTTCGTAATCGCAGCCATCAGGTAATTGTGGGCGAATACCACCATCGTACCACGAAAGGCTTATTTCTTTGAGTTGTTTGCCCTTCGGATTGGGGAATTTAAGGTGAATAGCTGCCGATGGCGGGCAAACATCATCAAAGTGTGCTTCTTTAAAGAAATCGGCATATACCTGCCCCACCGAACATTCTACTGAAGTAGGATAACTCAGTTTTAAGGCACGGAAAGGCACATCAATAAAGTGGCAACCCATGTCGCCCAATGCACCTGTGCCAAAGTCCCAGTATCCACGCCAGCGGAATGGCATATAGGCTTCGTGGTAGTCACGCATAGGCGCAGTGCCCAGCCATAAATTCCAGTCTACTTCGCTTGGAATTGGCTGATTTATGCCTTTATCTTTTGGCGATTGCACACCTTGTGGCCAAACAGGGCGGTTTGTCCATACTTCTACTTTATGTACATCGCCAATCATGCCATTTTGAATAATGGTTTCAGTAATACGTGTACCTTTTCCGCTACTCCCCTGATTACCCATTTGGGTAACTACTTTATATTTTTTTGCAGCTTCGGTTAGCTGTCGAGCTTCCCATATATCATGCGTAAGTGGTTTTTCAACATATACATGCTTGCCTAATTGAATGGCCGACATCGCAATCGGATAGTGCATGTGGTCGGGGGTAGATACAATTACGGCATCAATGTTTTTAGCCTCTTTTTCGAGCATCTTACGATAATCTCTGTAATAAGGTGCATTCGGGAATTGTGCCCGGTATTTTTTTGCCATGCGGTCGTCTACATCGCAAAGGGCTACAAAATTGTCGGTGCCATTGTTATAAGCCAGGCGTATGTTTACATCGGCTTTACCACCACAGCCCACGGCTGCAATGTTCAGTTTATCGCTTGGTGCAGTAAAACCTTTGCCTAACACATGGCGAGGCACAATCATGAAACCTGCTGATGCCAGTGTTGCACTTTTAATAAAACTACGCCGTGAAGATGGTTCTTTTTTTTCTTTTGAGTTGTTCATAGGTAAAATAGAGGAATGAAAAATGTTTGTTTTATTGTACGCTTGGGTCTGAAATGAGGCAGAAAAGTACAAAATATTATTGAGAATGTAAGTGTAAGAAAGAAGGTTTTTTAAAAGGAGAAAGGAGTAAGGGAAATGGAGAAATTAACAGGAAAATGTAAAAGGTAAGAAGCTAAATAGACAGCAAAATTAAATAGAGAAAGTCGTTATTAAACAGAAAATTGAAAAACCGAGAAATGTAAAATGCAGAAATCTGTATGGATAAAGCTCGTCGTAAAAGCAAAAACTCCCCTTTAGGGGCTGGGGGTGAGTAAAACAAAAGCCCGAAAGGTTGCTTTCGGGCTTTGTTCTGAGATGGTATCAGTAAAATTATTTTACTTCTACTTCTGCACCAGCTTCTTCTAAAGATTTTTTCAAACCTTCAGCTTCGTCTTTAGCAACACCTTCTTTCAATGGTTTTGGAGCTGAATCAACTAGATCTTTAGCTTCTTTCAAGCCAAGGCCAGTTAAGTCTTTCACTAACTTCACAACTTGAAGTTTGTTAGGACCAGCAGCTTTCAAGATTACGTCGAAAGATGTTTTTTCTACTGGAGCTTCAGCAGCATCACCACCACCAGCGTTACCAGCTACCATTACTGGAGCAGCAGCAGCAGGCTCGATACCGTACTCATCTTTCAATATTTGTGCTAATTCGTTTACTTCTTTTACAGTCAAATTTACTAATTGCTCTGCAAATGCTTTCAAATCTGCCATTTTTGTATAGAATTTAAAAGTTAATACTTGTTTTTGATAAATGATTTTGAATTAAGTATCAGTCAATCTGACTGATAGGTGTTTACTGCATATTGCCATTGAAGGCTACAAACTGTAAACGAATTAGGCTGCTTCTTTCTCCGACAAAGTCTTGAGAATACCAGCCAATTTGTTGCCACCGCTTTGCAAGCCAGAAATAACATTTTTGGCAGGTGATTGCAACAAACCGATAACTTCGCCAATCAATTCTTGCTTTGATTTCAAGTTCAACAACGTATCCAATTGGTCGTGGCCGATGAACAAAGCTGAATCAACTGAAGCACCTTTTAAAGTGATGCTGTTTTTGTTTGCTTTAAGGAAATCCTTAATCAATTTTGCAGCTACTTTGCCCGACTCATCGTGGAACATTACACCTGAAAAACCTTTAAGAACAGTTCCGTCAAACGACGAGTAATCGGTATCTAATCTTTCCAGAGCTTTGCTGATCAATGTATTTTTCACTACACGATACTCGATACCACGCTCGAAACACAAACGACGTAATTCATTGGTTTTAGCAACGTTCAATCCGCTTGCATCGGTGATATAGAAGTAAGGCGTAGCTGCAAATTTCTCTGCAAGCTCTTCAATTATTGCTCCTTTTTCTTCTTTTGTCATGATTACAATCCATTAATGGTGGTTTTGTCGATTTGAATACCAGGTCCCATAGTGCTTGCAAGTGCTATGCTTTTCACATAAGTACCTTTAGCAGAAGATGGTTTCAATTTCAACAAAGTTTGAATCAATTCTGTAGCATTCTCTGCTAATTTCTCAGGTGAGAAAGAAACCTTACCGATGGAAGCGTGAATGATACCGGTTTTGTCAACTTTAAAGTCGATTTTACCAGCTTTCACTTCTTTTACTGCTGTTGCTACGTCGAGCGTTACAGTACCAGACTTAGGGTTTGGCATCAATCCGCGTGGTCCGAGGATTTTACCTAACTTACCAAGTTTAGCCATAACAGTTGGCATCGTGATGATTACGTCGATGTCAGTCCAACCTTGTTCGATTTTTTGGATGTATTCATCTAAACCTACATAATCAGCGCCAGCAGCTTTTGCATCAGCTTCTTTGTCAGGAGTACACAATACTAAAACACGAACAGTTTTACCGGTTCCGTGTGGTAATGCAACCACACCACGTACCATTTGGTCAGCCTTACGAGGGTCAACGCCCAAACGAACGTGAACATCAATCGAAGAGTCGAATTTAGTGTATGCAATTTGCTTCAAAACATCAGCTGCATCTTTTAGAGAATAAGCTTTTGAAGCGTCATACTTCGACATTGCTTCCTTTCTTTTTTTGGTCAATTTTGCCATTTGCTTTGTTTGGTTATAGCGTTATGCCGTGCATAACTCCCATGAATAATAATGAATGAGTAACAATCATTCGTTGTTTTTAGAACGGTGCGTTGCCTGTGATGGTAATACCCATGTTTTTGGCAGTACCGGCAATCATCTTCATTGCTGATTCAACAGTAAAGCAATTCAAGTCTGGCATTTTGGTTTCGGCAATAGTTTTTACCTGATCCCAAGTAACCGAACCAACTTTCTTACGATTGGGTTGGTCTGAACCTGTTTTAAGCTTTGTTGCTTCTAACAGCATGATAGCAGCGGGAGGAGTTTTGATCGCAAATTCAAACGATTTGTCGGTAAAGTAAGTGATTACTACCGGCAACACCATACCCATTTTATCTTGCGTACGGGCGTTGAATTGTTTACAAAATTCCATGATGTTCAAGCCTTTAGAACCCAATGCCGGACCGATTGGTGGCGAAGGATTAGCTTGACCGCCTTTTACCTGAAGTTTCACATAACCTGCGATGTCTTTCGCCATTGTCTTTCAGATTTTAAGGAATTTTACAAAAAGATTTGATTTTGAATAATGAAGAAAGGCTCACACTCTCGCCTCATAATCAATCATTTCCGTTGATTTTGGTTCAGAAATTTCGTCTTTTATCAGGGGAAGCGACACCATGTTAATTAGGTATCAAGATGAAGACTGATTTCTGCCGCTTTGAAAAGTATTTACATAGCTTTTCAAAATCGGACTGCAAAAGTAGAAGTTTTATATTTCTTTTACAAAAAAAACAACAAGTATTTTCTAAAAAATTTACAAATCATTAAAAATACCGTAATACTTAGAATTCATTGATTATAAACAGATTATCTATGGCTCTTTGACCACAGATAATGGGACATTTCACAGTAAAAATGCTATTAAATGGGGCTTTATAGTACCTTTTGATAAGATTTAACATTGGCTTAACACACCTAACGATTTTTTAACTATAACTTTGCAGTACACTAATTGAATAACGCCTTTATGAGTTCTGCTCACCGTGTTTTAGTAGTTGATGATGAAGCTGATATTGTGGAGTTGTTAAGCTACAACCTTGAAAAAGAAGGGTATAAAGTTGCCACTGCGCCAGATGGTAAAAAAGCGATTGAAGTTGCCCGTGAATTCCTGCCCGATTTAGTTATTCTTGATATAATGATGCCATACATGGATGGTATCGAGGTAGGCCGGACACTACGCGCTATGCCCGAAATGAAAAGTATCTATATTTTGTATCTTACTGCCCGCTCTGAAGAATACTCTGAAATTGCAGCTTTTGAAGTAGGTGCAGATGATTATCTGACCAAGCCAATTAAGCCTCGTGCTTTAATGAGCCGCATCAATGCGTTCTTCCGCCGTGAAGCACAAAAATCAGATACAAGCGATACCCTCGAAGTAGCAGGGCTGAACATTAACCGTCAGAATTATACGGTTACTAAACAAGATGGTTCGACGATTGTATTACCCAAAAAGGAGTTCGAATTACTTTTCTTCTTAGCACAGTATCCTAACAAAGTATTTAGCCGCGATGAAATTCTTCAGAAAATCTGGGGGGTTGATATTTTCGTTGTAGAGCGTACCATCGATGTTCATATTCGTAAAGTACGTGAAAAAGTAGGCGAAAACTATATAAAAACCCTGAAAGGCGTAGGATACATGTTTACAGATGAGTAAAAATCTGTAAGTTAAGAAACAATTATCAGTTAAATTTGTAGCAACGCCATGCGTTGCCCTGATTGTGATTGATAATTTTTTCATCTTTAATCATTCTCGCAGAATGTCTTTTAGCCCCCGAATTATTGCATTTTTTCTAGCCGTATTAATTACGGCTGTCTCTATCGTGTTCCTGAGTTTTGTGCCCAACGTGAGTGCTGCTATGCTTTTTGTGGTAGGGGTCTCTTCTTTTTTTACCTCTTTTTTCTTTGTATTTTATACCATTGATATACTGATTTTCAGAGAAGTAGAACAGATTTACAAAACTATTCAGAAGCTAAAAATCCGTGATTTTGATATTTCACGCAAATCTCTAATCAGAAGCGTGAATCCAATTAAAAAACTTAATTCTGAGATTTCAACTTATGTTACCCGTAAACAGCAGGAAATTGATGAGTTAAAAAAGATGGAGGTATTCCGCCGTGAATTTCTGGCCGATGTGTCGCACGAGTTAAAGACTCCCATTTTTGCAGCGCAAGGTTTTATTCATACATTGCTCGACGGTGCTATGGAAGACCCCGTAATCCTTGAACGCTTCCTGACTAAAGCCGCCAAAAGCCTTGATGGCCTCGATGCGCTGGTAAGAGATTTGGTGACATTATCGCAAGTAGAAAAAGGTGATTTGAAAATGCACTTCGAGAAAGCTGACCTGAAACACATTACAGAAGAGATTTTTGAGCAGCTTGAGTCAAAAGCTAAAACCAGAGGCGTAACGCTGAAAATTAAACCTAAAGAACTAGAAACAGCGTGGGTAACAGCCGATAAGCAACGTATTTCGCAGGTAATTACTAACCTTGTAGATAATGCCATTAAGTATGGAAAAGAAAACGGAAAAGTAATTGTAGAGATAGAAGAAGAAAAAAAATACTTTCAGGTTTCGATAGAAGACGATGGCCCCGGTATATCGCCAGAGCATCTATCCCGTATTTTTGAGCGTTTTTACCGCATAGATAAAAGCCGCTCACGTGAAACGGGGGGGACGGGTCTTGGGCTTGCCATTGTAAAACATATTCTGAACGCCCACCATTCTAAAATAAGCGTTACGAGCAAGATAGATAAGGGTACCCGCTTCACTTTTAAATTGCCAATTTCTAATATTGAAGATATAACAAGGGACTAATATTAACTTATTAGCCCCTTATGTAAATTACCGAAACACAAATCTTAATCTTTCAGATTAAAAGCTTTCTTCACGGCTTCATAATCTTTTAAATCTATATTCTTCATACGAAGGCCACTTGGCCCCGGAATAATAATAATGCGATACTCTTCATTTTCTATAAAAGGGCTTATATCAGCCAATTTCTTCGAAAACTGAATATAGCAATTTACTTCTTTAGGGAGCGCTTCAAAATAATAACTTAACTGAAGCCCCGCCTCTTTATAGTTCATGTCAAGCGTAAAAGGAACAGAGTTAATGCTTTGTGAGCCAGCTACACGGTTATAAACCAATAGTATGCCGTCGTCTAAAATTTTCTGAGATAGTTTATCGAGTTCTCCGCCTGTAAATCTTGAGCCAATAAGTAATCCATCAGCATCGTATCTTGATATAGCTTGTTGTTTAGTTACAGGAATCCAGCCTGTAGATAAGATGGTACTGCTACCGCCAGAGCCTGGGTCTCCTTTGGGGCCTTGAGGTCCCATTGGGCCAGGGTCGCCCACCGGGCCTTTACATGAATTGAATAGCACTAAGCCTATTAATAGTACCAATAACGAAAAAGCATTTCTTTTCATAAATGTGTAATAAGTTTAAATGTATCTTGATTTAGCTTAATTCATAACTCCAAATGTGAGACTTTCGTATATGTGTTTCAAAAAAATTGCTTCTAAATCAGTGTAATTGTTGATTAATGTACTTGATACTTTGTTATTGGCTACAATGATATTAGAAGCTATATAAATGGCTGTACATCTTTAGCCTGATTATACCAGCACTACATTGGACCGATAAAGGTACCGTATTGCTAGAGCATATAGCTATTTTATTTACTAAAATATTTGTAAGGCTGTTGGTATTAAGGCGGAAAATATTAATACCTCGAAACTGCTCTTACCAACATAGCAAGTGTTAGCCCAAAATTGACAAAATTTAGCTCATTTTAAACATGGAAAAGATTTTATGAACGAATACTCATTAATTACCCATGTATTCAGATGGTGTAACATTAAACTCTTCCTGAAATACTTTGGTAAAGTAAGAAAGACTCTCGAAGCCCACCTGATAGGCAATGTCAGAAACTGTGCCGGCTTTTTGCTTGAGCAAACTTGCCGCTCGCTGTAAACGATACCTACGAATAAACTCTACTGCTGTTTGGTTGGTTAATGCTTTAAGTTTACGGCGTAATTGCACCGTGCTCAAGGCCATATCGTTAGCAAAGTGAGCTAAATCAAATTGGCTATTGGCAAGGTTCGCTTCAACTACCGCCTTAGCTTTAGTTATAAATGCTTCGTCAATTGAGTTAACTTTAATTTCGTCAGGTTTTAATTCAATAATTTCTTTGCCGTACCATTTGCGTAATGTTTCACGTATCGAAATCAGATTCTTTACTTTTACCAATATTTCTTCTTTATTGAATGGCTTCGTTAGATAATCGTCGGCACCTAGCTCTAGCCCTTCCATTTTGCTTTCTGCATCAGCCTTAGCTGTGAGCATAATTATTGGTATATGGCTCGTTTTTTCGTCCGATTTTAGCACTTTACAAAACTCAAAGCCATCCATTTCTGGCATCATCAAGTCGCTTATAATCACATTCGGGATTCTCTCAGTGGCTTTCTCAATACCCTCTTTACCATTGCTGGCCTCCATAATCTGAAAGTCTTTCTCAAAAATACTTTTGATGTAGGTTCTTATATCTGCGTTATCGTCAACAATTAGCAGTAGATTATCTTGCTCTCCATTGTTATTATCGGCTGTAGATGGCAGGCTCATGGCACCCTGACTGGCGTTAAAGGAGTATTCATCTGTTTGTTGAACTTCTTCTTCTATCATTCCCTCCCATGTCTTTTTATCGATAGGCAATTGTATGCTGAAAGTCGTTCCAACGTTCTCTTGGCTTTCTACTTTAATGCTACCTTTCAAAACATCAACTAACTCTTTTACAAGAGCCAAGCCAATACCTGTTCCTTCAAATTTTCGGTTCTGAGAGCTATCAACCTGATAGAAGCGGTCAAAAATCTTATCTAATTTATCTTTTTTTATTCCGATACCTGTATCACTGATAGTAATAATGGCCTTTCTGAAATCATTTTCGTAGGTGATATGCGCTGTAACTGTTCCACCTTTTGGTGTAAACTTAAAAGCGTTAGAAAGCAAATTAATAATGATTTTATCTAACTTATCGTTGTCTATATATCCCCAAACTTCCTGTTGTTGGTTACTTGTTTCGAAAGCAATTTGCCGACTTTCAGCTAAAGAAGTAAAAGAACTTGTAAGGGTTCTGAAATATTGGTTGGTATTTTGTTTACTCACTTTTACGCTCATTTGCCCAGCCTCTAGTTTACTGATGTCGAGCAGTTGATTAATGAGCGTAAGTAGCCTTTGTGTATTACGTAGCATCAATGGCAGAAGGTTTTCGGTGGGGTATTTTCTTACCAATTCTTGAAGTGGGCCTAAAATCAAGGTGATAGGTGTACGCAACTCGTGTGAGATATTAGCAAAAAAGGTTGTTTTAAGGTTGTCTAATTCTTTCAGACGGGCATTTTGTTCAAGGTTAAAACCCAGTTGTTTTTCGGCCACTAATTTACTACGGTCGGCATCTCTGAAAATCTGGCCTAAGAAGAATACAAAAATGAGGTTTTCGAGCACAAAAAGTAGTGAAGCTATTCGGAACAGTATTTTGATTTCGATAATGCCTAATAAACGCAAATGAATAAGCATATAGCTGGTTAAACCCATTATAAACGGAATGGTGTAATATGCGTTGGTTGGCAGCTTTTTTATTAAAGAATAGATATAAATATATAAATAAAATAGCGACGAAACCACAATAAGATATACCCCAGCCTTTAACCAGTACCATTTGTAATCTATAATCCCAAAAATATTGATTATGATATTAACTGCGATAAAACAGTAAATAACCTTACTGTACCATTTAGGAAGCCTATCAAAAGCTAAGGAATATAAAATAAGCAAACCCGCTGTAAGGGGTATAGAATTATAACAAAGAAAGTTAATTTTTTTGGCTATGTCGGGGTCGTCAGTGAAGAGTGGTCCCATTACGTTCATGATTCCCCAGAAGGCAAACGATTTTACGATAGCATGTAAAGAATATATTCTGAATATAGGTAAAGTAATGATAAAAGCGCCTAATACGGCAATAAGAAACATTCGGAAAAACAAGAAACCATTAATGAAGCCTTGTTCTACATAGGTGTTTAGTTTTTTTTGTAACAGAGAATCGTCTGAATGAACCTGAAGAGTACCATAGAGCCCACGTTGAGAGCGTATTTTGGCATAAATAATTTTAGAAGTATGTGGTGCAAGCTCAAACGGAAATTCGGGCTCTGATTCAATCAGTTTTTTTTCTTTTTTGTCTGTTATCAGTTTATAAGCTGTATGTGTATAATGTTGGTGAGTAGTATCTGAAATATAAAAATCGATGTTTTCTATCAATGAATTAATCCATTGGAGAGTTAGTTTTTTGTTTACATTATCTTTGTTTTCGATGCTGAATCGTACCCAATGTGCATCGTCAGTGTATGGGAAAAGAAAATAGTCTTTTCCTAAAGGTTTAAAGGCTTGCTTACTTATTTGCTCAAAAGGTATGCTTGCTGAGGTATCTCTCAGAATCTCGAGAAAAGCAGTGGCAGCAACCGGAGTTTTGGTTTTAGAAGTAATAATTACTGGAGCCTGAGCCAATGTTCGGCCTGATATAATTACAAAAATGCAAAAACTTGTAAAGCTAAATAATGAGTTAAGTTTCATGGTAGATAGTAAAACCAGCTAAGTTTTTTCTTTTGGGTATTTGTCTTATATAAATCAGGCTTTAGTTTAAAAAAGCCAAGATGTATGATTGGGAGAAGGGTTGTATGTTATTACCTACAAAGATATTAAATTAATGGATTGAAAAAACAAATTGATTGTCCGTAAAGTAAATTTCAAACATAAGTTTAGGCGTGATAGCCTATGGTTTTACCTATTTTTAAAATATAAAACCTAAATTTGCATAATATTTCACTATACCCATCAGCGATATGGATTACGAGTTTGAGTTTCAGGATACACCGGATATAACACCAAAGATAAAGACTACCCCTAAAAAAGTTGTTTTTGAAGACATAATCATCTTTGAAAACAACGATTACATACTTATTAATAAGCCTCCGTATTTATCAAGTCTTGACGAACGCACGCAAGATAAGCACCAAAGTATATTG
>Ga0209570_1001812_pt1 | contig 10286 bp, 6 predicted proteins | sample EBPBio172007_DNA_FD_185861 | JGI IMG/M metagenome (GOLD analysis project Ga0209570, IMG submission 185861) | Wastewater treatment Type I Accumulibacter community from EBPR Bioreactor in Madison, WI, USA - Reactor 1_9/17/2007_ DNA (SPAdes)... | ecosystem: Engineered > Bioreactor > EBPR >... | reverse complement strand
CGAGCGGCAGGGTTCCGCCGCTCTTCTTGCTCGCCCGAGCATCCTCCAGAAGCTAGATTGCCCCCGCGCTCGGGCGGCGTGCGCGCGGTTGCGGGGGGGCGTTGCAGCGTTGCCGAAAGCACACAAGCCGCACCGAGCACAAAATCTGCCGCAATCCCTACGCCCTCCCCCCACAAAGGGAGGCAATTGCGTTCCTCCAGAATCAGAGATCGACACCTTGCGGGAAGCCGAGCGGTTAGTTCATCGAGGTTTTCACCCCGATTTTGTCGGAACGGATCACTGATTTGGATGCTTTCAGCGTCAGCCTTAAATAGGCCAAGGTCTGTCCACCGAACTAAAGCGCCGCGCAGACGTGTCGACGCTTCCTTATGAGTGCTTGGCCCGTAGAGGCAGAGATCAATGACTGATTTCTTGTCCACGATCCGAAGGTGGGCAATCACACGGAATATCGCTATGAATTCAGGTGGAAGTCCGTCGTTAGGATAATTCAGAATTGTCATTGATGAATCACCGCGTCAAGTTGTTCAAGGCGGGCGCTGTTGATGGCCGTGTCAATCAAACGGCGGGACGGGTGGTCAGGATCAGGCGTCTGGAGCGGGTACAGCACGATATGCAGTGGTCGTTGCATGCGTTGCGCCAATTGGATTTGTGCGCCGGTGACCGACTGATCGAAGATCGTCACTCGGGCAAGCGGTGTGTAGGGTTCTTCTTCGAATTCGTGGTAACTACGGTGAATGACGACGCCACTGGCGGCCCGCTTGTAGAGAAGGCGTCCCTCGGACGACGTCGAGACCCATGAACCCTTAGCAGAGCTGACTTCTTGAACGCCGCATTCACCGACCAGCCAGTGGAGTAAGCGCAACAGTTTCGCCTTTTGCCCCTGGGGGTCGTAGAACACCGAGGCATAGTGAGGGTCGAGGTGGGGAAATTTTGCCATCCATCGGTCCAAATTGGTTGGGGTGACTCGAAGGACTGGGGAGGCCGTTGGCACGTGGTAGTAGCTTTCACGGAACTCTGCGTGCCGATCGGACGGACAACCGCCGCAGACGCGCGTGACGACGATCGGCCATTGTGGCGAGTGGTTGCGGTAGAGATCAGCCAATATTTCCGAGACTTCACGGCGATCTACGAGCATCCGTTGCATCAAGTGCAGGTTTTGTCGACCGGCTTCGAGGGTTCTCTCACGTGACCCCGAGACAGCCTCTTCCCAGGATTTTGCCAGCAGGTGATCTTCACGTAGAAGCCGAACCCTGAAAGTTGTAAATGCGGCAAGCATCGACGAGTGAGCATCATCGTCATTGCAATCGCCTTGGGCGCTTGGTTCAAGTTCGAGAGTCAGAAAGCCAGCACGTGACATGAGTAGCAAGGTCCGCATATTCCAGCGGACGTTCTCATCATTGTTACCAGTCAGGCCAGTGCGTATTGCATCAGGGTTGACTGTAAAGGAACCGTCACCACGATCATCCAATCGACTGTTGTAGAGGGCCTGCCAACGCGCAAAACCAAGCTTGTTCGAAATGATGTTTGGAGTGGCCATGTTCCTCGGGATCGACCAATCTGAATCGTCGTACACTAGAAGGCTGGCCGAAGGTTTGCCGTCGCGACCACCGCGTCCGACCTCTTGGTAGAAGCGATCCAAGGTCTCGGGAATTGTCGCGTGGATGATCGTTCGAATGTCCTGTTTGTCGATTCCGACTCCAAAAGCCGAGGTTGCGACGATGCCATCGAGTTGATTCGCGACCCAAGCGTCGATGATGGCTTTGCGTTCTTCGTCGGGTGTCGTTCCGTCAAAGAGTCGGATGCGCTGATATCCCGCTGAAAACTTGAGGGTTCTATACCAGGCGAGCGCATCGTCACGCGTCGTCACGTAAAAGATGAACGGCCGGGGCGCATGACGTAACGCCTCGAGACTACGATTCATTTTCTCATCGGCGCTCGTGGTGCCTGTCCACCAATACTGGGGTTCAGGTCGCAGGTGGACTGCGGCGACCATTTGTACTCGTTCAGGTGGGCCAAACAGGTTGGCCAGGGTCTCGATCGTTTCGGGGGTGAAAGTGGCGCTTAAGAGGAGTGTGCGAAATGGAAAATTTCCCGATTGACGCAGGAGACTGTTCCGCAGGCCCGCGAGGGCCTGAAAAGCCGGTCTGAATTCGTCCCCCCATTGGGTCACCAAATGCGCTTCATCGATGACTAAGTAACGCAGCATCCCAATGCGCGCCACTTCGAAAACCGTTCGCAACAGCGAGGTAGTCAATGCTTCGGGCGACGTAAAGAGGATTCTTTGGGTGCCATTCAACATTCGCTGGCTGATCTCGGAACGTTCAGGAGCGGAAAGGCCGCCATACCAAGCTAACGGCCAGCGCTGACGGCTCGCACCGTCGCGCAGCAGAAGCGGTTCGATCTGCCTGGCTTGGTCGATGGCAAGCGCGACCGTCGGGACCACGAAGATCGTCAGATGTCCTTCTTGGCGATAGATCAAAGCTGGAGCGTGGCCGACGAGGCTTTTACCGGACCCGGTCGGCAGGTTGACGATCAGGGTGTCGCCAGGAGGGATCAAGAACGTTGCACGAATCGACTCGCGCTGACCAGGGCTTGAATAGTCAGTAAAGCCAGTGCCTGCTTCAATAAAGGGGTCTGCTGGACATCTCCCGTCTTGTCGAACCACCTTGTCCGAGAACGCGTCTGCAAAAACCCCTTCGTCAGTGACATCCAGCCAAGAGGGATGCCAAGCCTGGGCGCTAAGGAGATAGGCGTCTTTCCCCACGCTTAGCGCCGACAAGCCATGCTGTACCCACTCGGATGCGGTGGGCCAACCGTGCGCGGCTGGCACGCGTAGTTCTTTCGGGTACTCGGACTTGGCCGTCTCGTGCAGCAACAGATGCCGCACTAAGGGTTGCAGATCAGCTTTTGCAAGTGTCCCTCCGCCGCTGCTAGCCAGGAGAATTTGGCGGATTCGGTCAATCAGCGGGTCGTTACTAGCAGCCCGATTCCGGGGCGAGACCGGCCATTCTGCGAGACAAGTCTGAAGTTCGTTGAATCCGAAGGCCATGAATGTGCTCAGGCAGTCGTCGGCAGCGGATAGGGGGTTGCGGAGAGCAAAATCACGCCGGCGACGTCGACCTTGATCACCGGACCGGAAATACCACCATGGAGGCCCTTGCTAATGGCTTGCTCGGCCTCGAGTTGGTTGCGCTCAAGGTCCGACTCACGTCCCGTCAAGGCCTGGATCCGCGCAAGTAGTTGAGCTTGTCGCACTTCATCCTCGACGCACGCACGGGCAAGAGCCGCCCGCTTCGAGTCGGCCAAGCGGGTGCGTGCCAACAATGTTTCTTTTGCAGTGTCGCGCATGCGTGCGCAACGGAGGTCCCAGTTGGCGAAGGCGTCTGGAGCAGCCTCCATCAGCCTGCGCAGGCGCCAGGACTTAAGATTGGTGTCAAAATAACGGGGATTCCGGCCGTGTTTGTCGTAAGGCAGGTCCAAGAAGCGCTCGATGAAATCTGTGGATGGTTCGAAGCCGTCTTCGTCGACCCAGATCCGATCGACAAATGGCGGAAACAGAGCATCGCCGCGGCGGGCCATCGCCGCGCAAGCCGTATTCGTGTGCATCTGGAATCGTTCGAGCGCGGCTTCGGCTTCGCTCAGGTTGGCTTCAACGAGAAAGTCAAAACGGAAGTAGAACTTGGGTTCAGCCTCGGCATAGTCTATTCGCGCGTGCCGCCAAAGTGCGTACGATCGTCCCCGATCGTCCATGTCGGAGAAGGACTTCAGAGCTTCAATAAACTCGTCACCGTAGCGAATCAGGCGACTGCCATTCCTCACGCTGGTCTGGCGTCGCGCACAGTGCGCATACGACAGGGGTTGTAGGGAAGTCGAGCGTGGGTGCTCGTAATCGAGTACTCCGATGAAGCTGTCGAGAAAGCCCGAGAGGGCGATCAGGGTCGCTTGGCCGCCGTGGCCGGGGGGTTGGTAGCGGAACCGAAAAGGGGGATCGGTCGGGGGATCGGAGGCGCGTTTGGCTTCGGGGAGTTGCTCGAACAAGAGCGTATCGTTTGCCCAGTAAGTTGCAGCGCGACGGATATCTTCCCAATCGGCGTCGACGTCAAAGATGTCGCCGAAGTCGACTTCGGCCGAGGGTATCAGCTCGTCAAGTGCATCTTGCTGGTCGATGAGTTTGAGTTCTGTGGCCACGACACCGGTTGGTCCTCCCAACCGGTGACCGAGGGCGGTGAGGGCATCGATGCCCTCGGCGAACACCGACGTAATTAGAGATTGCAGTTCGCCTTCGACGAGATACTGCAAGCTCGAAATCGACCGATCGAAAACGCCTAAGACGGACGCGATGAAGGTGTACCAGTGTCGCTGGTACTTGGAGCCTTCGTCGAGCAGAATGAGAGACTTTACGGGGTCTCCTGCGCCATACCGGTCGACTCGCCCTAGACGCTGTTCGATACGATTCGGTTCCATCGGCAAGTCAAAATGGACAATCAGCCTCGCCCCGCCCTGGAGGTTAAGTCCCTCCTCGGCCGCCCGGTCGCAAACGATGAGGCGGACTAGATCCTGACTGGCGAACCGAACCGAGGATGATGTTTCTAGTCCCTCGTCGCTGCTCGGCAAGGTGTGTCGAACAACAGCGCTTGGATGACCAGAGGCCAGGCGTCCATACACCGCGTCTGCTACTTCCGGATCGGAACAGAAAACAACGAGCTTGGTGCGACCGGTCAGGTAGTGCGGAATCAGATCTGCGAACTGATCGAGGCGTGCTTCGAGCCAAGCGTCGGGATCGACCACCGAGGCCAGTTCGTTGAGGCGCGCCACTTCGCCTGGGAAAGACTCGGCGGGCGATATCTTGAGCGCTGCGAGTCGCTCGGCACACAGGTTTTGGAGTTGACCCGGTTGGGAAAGCAGTGCGCCCAAGAGACGCCAGTGAAATTGGCCTAGGGCATCTGCAATCCGGCCGCTGCTTTCTGCGCTCGCGTCGATTCGCCAAGCCTCGATGGACGACTCGATGTTCGCCAGTTGCGTTTCTCGAATCGTGATCGGCGTTCCTCCTGCACGGTCGGGGGTCACCAGTTGGACGTGCTTGCGCCGGTTTCGCAGGATACGGCGGTGGAGGCGATAGGCTTCGGACAGGTGTGCACGCAGCAGGCGGATTGATTCGACGAGATCGGGGTTACTCTCGTCCGGAATACCCTGCAAACGCCGTCGCAATTCGCTGATCAGTTCATGCAGTCGTTCGTCGCGCGGAAGTTTGGTTTGCAACTCGTCGAGGACGCCGTCCAGGAAGAGTGTATTTTGTGGGTCAAGCATTGCGACCGACTCGGCGAGAAGCTGCCGATGTTGAATCTTGTCGCGAAAGCGAACTTCGTCGTCGAGAGGATACATGACCGGATCGAGCAGATGGAGCATTCTTAAGAACCCCGTTTCATTGCGCAGCACTGGCGTGGCGGACAGGAGCAAGAGGCGGTCGATCAATGGAGCGTGGGCTTGCAGGCGGTCATACAATTGCAAAAAACGGTCACTCGCTTCTGCCGCGACATGGTGCGCCTCGTCGACCACAAGCATCGTCGCCTTGGCTAACTTCGCGGCAATTTCCACCGGTGGGTCTTCTTGTGCGATCACGAGAATTGAATCGTCGAGGAAATCTCCTAGGCCGAAACGGCGATTGAGTTCGTCGCACCATTGGTGGCGCAGGGACTCTGGAACGAGAACCACGATTCGATGGTGTTTGGGGTCGTCGAGAACCGCCTGGCGAATAACCACTCCAGCTTCGATGGTTTTTCCAAGTCCCACTTCATCGGCCAAGAGATAGCGTTGCGAGGGATCGTTCAGGATTCTCCGCACTACCGAGATCTGGTGCGGTTCAAGTTCGATAACTGCCGAGAGCAGGGCCGAGATTCCCCATGCAGCACCGCGTTGCCGAATATAGGAAGAAAGAAACCGGCTGCGCGCCTCCGCATACTGTGGCGTTTCAGTAATGGCACTTCCCAGAAATGCGCTGGGATCCTCGATCGGCCGCTTGCACCGGATGAATATTTCCGCGTGGTTACAGTAAACGTCATTCCGGTCGGCGAAACGCACTGTGGCGCCATCTCCGTCGTCTTCAAGCACACGACCAACCAACCAGAGTCCGTTCATCTCGTCGCAGTGATAGACCCTGGTGTTTGCTCCTAGCCTACACGGACGAATGTTGGCGTTCGAAACAGTTCTGACTTCTCGCCTGATTTCACTTGGCCCGGAGAAGAACTCGACCAGGCGGTTTGCACCCGTTTGCCCGACAATCTTGCCACGACCCATTGACTCAAGTTGGTTCACAGTACAGAACATCGGTCTCCCTCCGGTGATGTAGTGTACTGGAGTTTCCTCCCATGACAGAGAGGTTTTTGGGCGGATTCTCAGCCTTCCTCTTCCACACATCCCGTCACCAATATATCCCGGCGGAACCACAAACTGCGTTTCGCTCGCACGGTTACCGAGTCCGGGTGTGTTCATCAGCCTACCGTCGTCGCGGGACGAAAGCCGAAAGACTTGCCCGAGTTCCAGTGGATCAACCCTGTCCTCGGCAATCTCAAGACCAGCTTGACTGGCAGCGACCATGGATGCAACTTCTGACGGACCTGCCTGGCGGTTTTTCTGTAACCCACTGATAAAGCACGACAAGTCAGGAATTTGACCAAAACTGTAGGCATGTAACTATCACGCTACTATCTTGTTTGCCTGATTTCTTGCTGTATAATTAGCGCATGTACATCGCTCGCGTCCCCAACCGCAAATCGCCTCCCGCCATTCTGCTGCGGGAATCGTATCGCGAGGGCGGGAAAGTCTGCACGCGCACGATTGCCAACCTGACGAAGTGGCCGCCGGAGCGGATCGCGGCCATGGAGCGCTTGGTGAAAGGTGAATTCGACGGCTGGGCAGGCGAAATGACCAGCGGCGAGGTATTCGGTGTGCTGTTTGCTCTCAAAAAACTGGCTGACCAGGTCGGCATCACACGGGTGCTGGGCAGCGCCCCGGAAAGCAAGCTCAATCTTTTTCTGATTCTGGCGCGCATCGCGCACGGTGGGTCGCGGCTGTCGGCGGTGCGCTGGGCGCAGCAGCATGCGGTCGGTGATGTGTTGGGAGTAGACGAGTTCGACGAGGACGACCTCTATGCCGCACTGGACTGGCTGGCCAGCCAGCAGGAACGAATCGAGCGGGAGCTGTATCAGGCCTATGTCAAGCAAAAGGGTGAGCCGCCGGTGCTGGTGTTGTACGACGTGACCTCAAGCTACTTCGAAGGGGAGCACAACGAGCTGGGTGAATACGGCTACAACCGCGACGGTAAGCGCGGCAAGCGGCAGATCGTCATCGGTTTATTGACCGCGGAAGATGGCGAACCGCTGGCAGTGCGAGTCTTTGAAGGCAATACCTCGGACCCGACGACCGTGGCCAGCCAGATCACCCTTCTGAAGGCGCAATTCGGTATTGCCGAGGTCGTCATGGTTGGCGATCGGGGGATGATCAAAGCCAAGGGCAAGGCCGCCTTATCGGCGGAGGGCTGGCGCTATATCACCGCCTTGACGGACGCCCAGGTGCGCACCTTCCTTGAGCACGGCGTGCTGCAAGCGGACTTGTTCGATGCGCACCTGTGCGAGGTGGAGCACGAGGGCAAGCGCCTGATTGTGCGCAGGAACGACAGCGTGCGGGTGCGCGACGAGCGGCGGCGGGCGGATAAGCTGGCGCAGCTGGAGAAGAAGATTGCCGAACGCAACGCCTTCGTTAAGGGAGCCAAACGTGCCAGCGCACAGGCGGGACTGGTGGCTCTGCAGAACTGGGTCAAACGTCACAAGCTCGGCGGGTTCGTCACGCTCACTCTGGAGGAGGCGGCCATTGTCTGCGCCATCGACGAGGAGGCCAAAGCCCACGATAGTTTGCTCGACGGCTGCTACCTCCTGGAAACCAACGTCCCGGCCGACTTGATGGATGCGAAGACCGTGGATGAGCGCTATCGCGATCTGCAAAAAGTCGAACGTAACTTCCGCACCATGAAAACCAGCTTTCTCGAAATCCGTCCGATCTTTCTGCGCAAAGCGGAGCGCACCAAGGCGCATGTCGTCGTGGCGATGCTGGCGTTGAAGATCACCCGCCAGTTTGAGGCAGGTCTGCGCCAGGTCTTCGGGACCACCGACGATGACGCTACAACCATCACCCCGGCCGACGCCTTGACGGCGCTTGGACGCCTAACCTATCTCTACAGCACCGATCGCGACGGCCAGCGGCACGTTTCTCTCCCGCGCCCGGACGAACAGCAAGCCAAGATCCTCGCTGCTCTTGGCCTGGCCTTCCCCAACAAGCCAAAAGTTGAGAGACGCGCCGCGTAGGCAGAAGCCATATCCTCTGCATCGTCGATTTTTTTAAAAAAATCAGAGGCATGCAGCGGAATTGCGCCTACAGCGCCGAGGAAGATCCGTCTGAAAGTATGCCGCGCGGCACTTGGGCGCATTCACCTACCGATTCAACCGCCGATTCGATCTCAGGACGCTGCATCAGCGCTTGCTTGTCGCCGCCGCATGCTGTAGCGCGCACCCCGAGCGAATGATTCGAACGGCTGAGGTTCGTTGCTAATCAGCCTCCCAGCCCCGCGCGCGGGCCAGGCGCTCTTAAAAAAAACAATGACTTGCGTTTCTGTTTCTTGTGAGGTCACGTTTTGCGTTAGGTTGCCACCCCCGGCCATTCTCGCCTCTCTATCAACCTGAACTTTCGCTCTCGTGACCCCCACAGCTCTTGACCGGAGTGATCATGACCAGGAAGACGAATCGGGCGGGACTGGTGTTGACGGCGGAGTAGAGGGCGATGCTCGCAGAACTTGCGGGATCGAGAACAGCACCGGTGCGTGAAGTCGAGCGAGCCAAGGTGTTGCTGCGTTACGCAGATGGATTGTCGATTACTGACGTCATGCGGCGCGTTGGCGTCAGACGTCCTATGATCTACAAATGTATCGACAAGGCATTGGCGGCGGGCGTGGCTGCCGGACTCAAGGATGCTTACCATCGTCCGCATGAACCGGAGATCACCGATGAGGCAAAGGCTTGGGTAGTCAGCATCGCCTGTACCAAGCCCAAAGAGCCTGGACTGGCGGCTGAACTGTGGTCGATTTCGGCACTGGCAGCGTTCGTCTCCGAACGGGCCAACACGGCCGGAAGAAGTTCGACATCGGCATCGCGTAATATGTATGTGGTTTATCGGAACGAACTAGTAACCATCCCCCGGCAAAGCCGGGGGCTTTCGGGATTGCGGCCCGCTCAAAGGGGGCTTCTCGCAATCCAAAGTCAAGGAAAACTCAGCCATCACGACCGACACGAGTAGAACAGGCGCTGCAAAGATCACCCCGAACAACTCCAGAGAATGTCAAACTCTTGCTGCCACCCCGGCAAAGCCGGGGGGTCGCCGTTGGTAGGCTAGAGATGGCGTCCGGCGGCGCGTTCGTCTTGGCCGCAGAGCTTTGCTGCAACTTTCCTGGCAGGCCAGCGGAGATTCGAAGAACTCTTGGTACCGTCTTGCGACGAAATGACCCAATGCCCGTTTACCTTGAGTCCAATCGCTGAGCGCACGCAGTGCCGACACCGTCTGAGTACCGGCCCTCCTCCGCTGACGGTCCATTGCGCGGTTACGCCAGAGGACGAGTCGTGTGCGTCCCGATCGGATCGCCGCCTGGCCGCCACGGGACTGGTGACGGCGCGACCTCTTGTGGAAGCCAGTGAGGATACGCGGATATGGCGCGACACTACACTCACCCACCCGACGGTCTGCCTTGCAGAGAAAAAAAGCCTCAGGATCGCGCCCTCGCCAGCCGACAAAACGGGCACGATCGCGCATGCGACACATTCGGCTCGTAGATGTACATGGCCTGGCACCTTGCACAACGCTGCCACCCGACGATCCTCGATCGCACATCCCTGATCGCGTACCACGCGGCATTGATATCCAGGCCAGCGCTGCCGACACGACCATGCACTTCCCACGCCGACAAAAGCATCGCTGCGGTGACCAACCGACCATCACCCTCGTCAAGACGGTTGTAGAGAGCGACGAAACTGGAGAGCTTGGCCAGCATCATTGGGTTGGTGATGAAGGGTCGGACGGAGTCCGGCAGTTTTCCGTTGTGCGGACTTTCACCGTGCAGCTGCCGCCAGCGCATGCGCAGCGGCTTCGGATGGATGCTCGTCAGGTAATGAACGATCGGCACGCGCAGGCGCAAACGGATCAGCTCATGGGCCACCCGGCTGTTTTCCAACTCATCAAGGGCAAGC
>Ga0209570_1001810_pt1 | contig 10291 bp, 8 predicted proteins | sample EBPBio172007_DNA_FD_185861 | JGI IMG/M metagenome (GOLD analysis project Ga0209570, IMG submission 185861) | Wastewater treatment Type I Accumulibacter community from EBPR Bioreactor in Madison, WI, USA - Reactor 1_9/17/2007_ DNA (SPAdes)... | ecosystem: Engineered > Bioreactor > EBPR >... | reverse complement strand
GCCGACGCGGACCCGGGATCGGGACGTTCCTTCACCGAGGAGTTGGCGCGAGTCTTGTTCGCGCGCAGCGGTGTTCGCATCGACGCGGGGGAGTGGGGCACGACACCTGTGCCCGATCATCTGCGCGTCACCTTCAGCGTGGAGGCTCCCGGTGGTCGGGTCGTCGCCAGTGGAAAGGACCTCTCCACTTTGCGCGAACGCTCAGCCGATGCGGTCCGGTCGAGGATGGCTGCCGCGGGCGAACGACTGGAGAAGCGTGGCTTGGTCGACTGGACCATCGGCACCGTGCCTGAGACCTTCGAGGGGCGCTCCGGTGGCCACACGGTCCAGGGCTTCCCCGCACTCATCGACGAGGGCTCCTCGGTCGCCCTCAAGGTCCTCGCGGATTCCGGTTCGGCGGCGGCCGCCCACCGCCGCGGGGTGCGACGACTGCTCATCCTCAACACGTCGCCACCGTGGAAGCGAGTGCTCGCCCGCCTCACCAACACGCAGAAGGTCGTCCTCGCCACCAGCCCACACGGCAGCGTCCCGGCCCTCCTCGAGGACTGCCTGGCCGCGGCCGTCGACGCCATCGTCGCCGAGCACGTGCCCGGTCAGGTCCGCACCCCCGAGTCGTATGCCGCGGCGCTGGCCGCCGTGCGCACCCACATCGCCACGCGAGTGCTCACGGTCGTGGACGGCGTGATCCCCGTCCTGGAGGCCGCCACTCGGGTCCGTCATCTGCTCGAGGCCACGGGGTCGCGACTGCCGGCGACGACCGCGGACGTTCGTGCCCAACTCGGGAGTCTCGTGCGTCCGGGCTTCGTCGCCGACACCGGCGAGGACCGACTGCGCCACCTCACCCGCTACCTGCGCGCCATGGAGGTCCGCCTGGAGCGGGCCGCGAGGAACCCGCGCGAGGCGCAACTGCAGGCCACCATCGACAGCGTCGAGACGGCATACGCAGACCTGCTGGACACCCTGCCCGAGCCGCGCCGACGCTCCCAAGCCGTGCTCGACCTCGCCTGGCTCATCGAGGAGCTGCGCGTGTCCCTCTTCGCCCAGGGGCTCGGCACCGCGGAGAAGGTCTCCGACAAGCGCGTCCTCGCCGCGATCGCCGCCCAACGCCCCTGAGCAGGAATCACCACGCCGACGGAGACGTTGAGCAGGGCAGTTCCCTCCTGAGAGGCTTGACCCGTGCAGAACCCCTCTTCGCTCTATCACTTCGAGACCGACGGCACCGGCGCAGTGCACCAACCGGGCGTGTTGCTCGTGCTGCTCGGCGCGTTCATCGACGCCGGCAACATCCAACGCACCCTGGGCTCCCACCTGCTCGAGACCGGCGAGCCCCAGATCGTCGCGTCCTTCGACGTCGACCAGCTCCTCGATTACCGCGGACGTCGCCCGATGATGGTCTTCGACGCCGATCGCTGGGTGTCCTACGACGACCCCGCGATCCTCCTGCACCGGCTCACCGACCGCGACGGCCAGACGTATTACGTCCTCACCGGCCCGGAGCCCGACTACCAGTGGGAACGCTTCATCGAGGCCCTGCGCCAGGTTATGGATGTCTTCGGCATCACGCTGGCGGTGAGCGCGCACGGTATCCCGATGGGTGTTCCCCACACGCGACCGGTCGGCATGACCGCCCACGCCACCGACCCCCGCCTCATCGGCGAGGCGCAATCGCCCTTCGGCCGTGTCCAGGTGCCCGGCAGCCTCCCCGCGCTGCTCGAACTCCGCCTCGGTGAGTCCGGTCGCGAGGCGCTCGGCTTCGCCGTCCACGTGCCGCACTACCTGGCCCAGGCCGAATGGGCCGAGGGGGCGCTCGCCGTCCTCAACGCCGTTGTCGACCACACCGGGCTCAACCTGCCCAATGACGACCTCATCGCCAAGGCGGGAGCCAACACGCGCGAGATCGCGAGCGAGCTCTCGGACAACACCGAGGCGGCCCAGTTGGTGCAGGCGCTGGAGCAGCAGTACGACACCTTCATGGAGGGCAAGGAGCGCCCGAGCCTGCTGGCGACCGAGGCGTCGGAGTTGCCGAGCGCCGAGGAGCTGGGGGCCGAGTTCGAGCAGTTCCTGCGCAACAACCCGGAGGCGTGACCGGTCAGCCCTTGGCGTCCGACCACCGCTCGATGACGGAGGTGTCGGCGACGAAGCGCACGGGTGCACCGCCGGACCACCGGCGAGATGCGTCGGCGAGGGCCTGATCCACGACCGCGGCCACCTCGGCTGCTCGCTCTGCGGGGGCGTGGACGAGCAACTCGTCATGGAGGCAGAGCACGATCTGCGCGCCGAGGGGTGCGCCGAGAGCTCGAACCGTCGCGGCCCACGCCTTGAAGAGCTCGGCGGCTGCTCCCTGGATGATCGCGTTGCGCGCGAACCGTCCCCGTGCCGCATCGAGGGCCGGGTCGGTCCCGATCGGGACGCCGCGCAGGAAGCGGCCGGTGGGGATGAGTCGACCACCGAAGGTGCGCAGGTCACCGCCACGCACCCCCACGGCATACGCATCGTCGAGGAGGCGCATCGCGACCGGATAGGCACGCTCCAGCCCGGCGAGGGCCTCACCGGCGGCTCCGGATCGCTGGCCGTACATCGCGGCCAGCACGGCCACCTTGGCGATCGGTCGCTCGACGCCCAAGCGGGCGGCGACCGGCGCGTAGAGGTCGTCGGCTCGGGTTGCCTCGGCAAAGGTCCGGTCGCCCGACACGACGGCGAGGACTCGCGGCTCGATCTGACCGAGATCAGCGCGGACGAGAACCTGCCCCAAGTGGGCAGCCACACCCGGTCGCAGCGCCGCCGGCAGGTTGTGCAGGCCGTTGTCGGCGGTCATCCGCCCTCCGGCACCGTCACAGGCCGTCCATGATCCGCGCAGCCGGTCGTCGGCGCCGACGTGCTCGGCCAACCAACGGTGCCCATAGGTGGTGGCGATCCGCTCCCGCTTGCGCCAGTCGAGGAGGGCGCCGACGACCGGGTGCACCGCACGCTGGTCCTCGAGCACCCACTTGCGGGTGTTGGGTACCTCGACCCCGACTCCGTGGAGCAGCGCCTTGACCGCTGCGGGATTGCGCAGGTCCGTGGCCTCGCGGCCCGGCACGAGGTCGAGTACCGCCTTGTCCCGGTGGGCTCGCGCCGCCACTTCGTCGGCGACCGACTGCGGACGCGGGCCGGCCGCCTCCTCGATCAGGGCTTCGATGCGGGGCCGGTCGAGCGGCAGCCCGTCGTGGGCCAGGTCGACGCACAGGAGGGCCGCCGCGGACTCCGAGGCGATCGTGCCGATCACCCGAGGGCCGAGGGCAGCGGCCTGTTCCCGCTGACGCAGGGCGGTCACGAGCGCTGCCCGTGCCCAGGCGATGAGGCGGTCGTCGGTCTCGAGCCAGGTGCCGTGGACCGCGTCGGGTCGGAGGTGACCGTCCGCCCGGACCAGTTCACCGCGTTCGCCGGTGTCCGCAGCGAACTCGAAGAGGTCGCCGGTGGGTGGGGGCGGCACCTGATCCAGCGGTATGCCGTGCGCTCCCGCCCAGGCGGTCCCGGCGTCGGCGCGCCATCCGCCGTGGAGCACGCGGTGGGCCTCGGCGATGTCCCAGGAGCGGGCTGGGCGGATGCCGGCCGCGACGAAGGGCCGCAGGGCCGGGTTGGCGGACCAGAGGACCCAGCGTGGCCGAAGGCGTCCCTCGATCGAGCGCACCGTGTCGACGCCCTTCGACGTGTCGACGACGGTGAGGGCGGAAGGTGACCCCACGGCATACCGCTGGAAGGTGCGGTCGCCGACGAGCACGGCGACCGGGGACCCCCACGAACCGACGTCGTCTTCGGTCACAAGGGGGAGCATGCAAAGGAGGTTACGCGGGCCCACTCTGGCAGGATTGGCGGCGATCCAAGTCGCTCAGATCGGGCGACGGGAAGGACGTCACGTGTTCGGCAACGACAAGAAGGCTCGGTCCACCCAGAGCGCCCTCGAGCAGGCTCAGGCGCCGCAGGAGAGCGGCTTCGTCGGTGGCAAGGCCATGGCGATGGTCGAGAAGTTGCTCGACGTCGGCATCGACGGCAGGGGTCCTTTCGACTCGGCGACCGAGGTCGCCGCGAAGGCTCTGGCCAAGGAGCCAGACCCCGAGCGCGCGGTCGACGCCATCGTCAAGAGCCACCTCAAGCTGGCGATGGCCAATGGTTTCGTCACCAGTCTCGGCGGCTTCGTCACGATGCCGGTCGCGCTGCCCGCGAACGTCACTGGCTTCTACCTTCTCGCCACCCGCATGGTCGCGGCCGTCGCCAAGGCCCGGGGCTACGACCTCACCCAGCCGCACATCCGTTCGGCCGTCCTGCTCAGCCTCGTCGGCGCGGACGCCGACGACCTGCTCGCCAAGGCCGGCGTCGTCGTGCCCACCGGTCGACTGACGGCACTGGCCGCCGAGCGGCTGCCCGGCCCGGCCCTGATGGTCGTCAACAAGGCGATCGGTTTCCGGATCCTCGCCACCTCGGGCAAGTCGATCTTCAAGCGGTTCGGCCGCAACGTGCCCCTCATCGGTGGTGCCGTGGGGGCCGGGCTCGACGGTTGGGTGCTGCACAAGATCGCGGACAAGGCTCGTGAGGAGTTCGTGACCGCCGCACCCCAGATCACGGCCTGAGGTTCTCAACCCACTCTCAACGACGCGCCATGGTCCGACCGGAACCGGGATGGACCGCAAAGCGTCCGTTGTTGAGGAAGAAGACGCCGCCGATCACTGGTGGCGCGTGACCCGTGGAGGACCCCATGGCCAGCCCCCGTCTGAGCATCATTCGCAACCTGTTCGCCGCGTTCCGGCTCGCCTCGCGACCCGGCGGCCCTTCAGTGGGTGAGCGGCTCTCCTCCCTCCCGCGCCTCGTGCGCGCGGTCGCACGCGGGGAGTATGTCGGCGCCACGACCGGCAGGCTGCTGTTGATGGTCGGCGCCCTCGCGTGGTTGGTCTCACCTCTGGACCTCCTGCCGGAGGCGGTCCTGGGCGTCTTCGGGCTGGTCGACGATGCGGTGATCGCGTCCTGGCTGGTGACCACGGTGGTCAACGAGACCGAAGCCTTCATCGGCTGGGAGCGCGGGATCACCGCCACCTCGGAGACGGTGCCAGGACACGTCCTGCGCTGAACACACCTGATCGGCCTTCGCTCGGCGGGGGCGGCCATGCACAGGCCGCCCCCGCCGACGTGTGTCGTCCACAGGGTGTGGCTGTTGCAGGTGCGCCGCTCCCGGGTGGCGACAACGGTCGGGGCATGACGACGACACTGCCCCAGCGCATCCGCTCCATCGACGAACTCATCACCTGGTTGCCCTACCAACTGGGCCACCAGCCGACGCAATCACTCGTGCTCGTGGCTCTCACCCGGGGCCGCTTGCTGGGTGTCTGCCGCATCCCACTGACCAACGAGCTTGCTGGCGAGGAACTCGGCGTCGACGAGGTCCTCGACGTCGTGTCCGGCGCACTGAAAACACTGGCGCGCGAGGGAAGTGACCAGGTCCACGCGGTCGCCTACGAGGAGTTTCCGGGCCAGTCCGGGCTCGCCGTCGGAGCCCTCGAGGCCGCAGCCCAGTTCATGGATGTCGAGTTGGCCGGCCTTGCCGTCGTGCACGCTGGCTGCCGCCGGCTGCCCTGGTCGACCGATCCCGCCGATCGTCGCGGATCGCCGGTCCAACCCGTGGAGACCTGTCCGGCCGCCCTCCACCTGCTCGTCGACGGCCAGGTGCCGATGCCTGATCGCGCTGCCCTGCGCACCCTGGTGCACGAGGACAGCATCCTCAGTGAGCCGGTCCGCCCCGCGCTCGCCCGTCTGGTCACGCGCAGGTCGCGCCGCCCCGCGCGCGCCGGTCGGCTCTGGCAGCGGCTGCTGGCTGAGGGTGGGTCGCCGGCGCAGGTCGCGGCACTCTCCGGCGATGACCGCGCCAAGCTCCTCGCCTCGCTGGCCGACGTGCACTGGCGGGATGCCATCATCGCCTGGGTTGCGCCCGGATCGCTCCCGCTGGCGGCCCTGCCAGCCACTGCTCGAGCCGGCCTGCGCACCTGGCTGCCCGATCCGGTCTCCGACGAGACCGCGGCTCTCGGCAAGCTCATGACACTGGCACGATCGGCACCGTCGGACCAACCGGTGTGTGCCCACGTCTGCGCAGTCGTGGGCTGCATCGCCTGGCACCTGGGAAACGGCGCGACCGGCCGGGACGCGCATGAGCGTGCCCTCATCATCGATCCCGCGCACCGACTGGCCCGGCTCGGGTTGCGGGCCATCGACCTGGGCATGCGTCCCGGTGACCGTCCACACCCTGGATCAGCGGCTGACGTTCGACCACGCCCGGCCGTATAGTGGCCGCAGGTCATGAGCGCCAGCGCACAGCCCCGGCTTGCTGGCCGGCAACCCTCCTCGCGGTGGGGTGCCCCGGGTGAGGACCGGGCCGGGCGGGATCCACGCCCCGGCAAGCGCGAGCAGGGAGTCCATCACATGTCGGTCCATCACCTGCCACCGCCGGCCTCGCCATGGCCTGAGGATGAGCCAGCCGGTGAGCGTCAGTTCCTCGACATCGGCGCCATCGACCTCGAGCGTGGAGGCCACCTCCCTGACGTGACCGTCGCCTACGAGACCTGGGGGACCCTGAATGCGGCCGGCGACAATGCCGTGCTCGTCGAGCACGCGTTGACCGGGGACAGCCACGTCGTCGGCGAGGCCGGCCCGGGCCACCCGACAGCCGGCTGGTGGCAGGGGCTCATCGGAACGGGGGCCCCGCTCGACACCGATCGCCACTTCGTCGTGGCCACCAACGTCCTGGGTGGCTGTCGCGGCACCACCGGGCCATCCACGGCCGCACCCGACGGGCGCCCTTGGGGCTCCCGCTTCCCCTTCGTCACGATCCGTGACCAAGTTGCCGTCGAGAGCGTGGTGGCCGATCGCCTCGGGATCCAGCGGTGGTCAGCGGTCCTGGGCGGGTCGATGGGTGGGATGCGGGCCCTTGAATGGGCGGTGGGGCACCCCGATCGTGTGGCCCGTGCGATCGTCCTGGCCTCCACCGCGGCGGCCTCGGCCGACCAGATCGCCTGGAGCCACCCACAGTTGCTCGCCATCCGCAGTGATCCCGCCTTTGACGGTGGCGACTACTACGGCGGCCCGGGTCCGATCGGTGGGCTGGGGATTGCTCGCCGAATCGCTCACCTGACCTATCGCAGCGAGACCGAACTCGCCGACCGCTTCGGTCGGAGGGTCCAGGGCGCCGAGGACCCGCTCGGCGGCGGTGGGCGCTTCGCTGTCGAGAGTTACCTGGACCACGCTGCCGGCAAGTTGGTCGGCCGCTTTGACGCCAACAGCTACCTGGTGTTGACCGAGGCCATGAACTCCCACGATGTGGGCCGCGACCGAGGCGGGCTCGGCGCGGCGCTGGGCCGGGTCACGGGCGCCCTGGTCGTCGCCGACGTCGACTCCGACCGGTGTTATCCGCCGCGGCTGTCCGACGACATCGCCGCCCGGGTGCCGGGTGCCGATCGCGTCACGATCCGGTCCGGGCACGGCCATGACGGATTCCTGATCGAAACCGAGCAGGTCGGGGCGATCATCGAAGGCGCCTTGGCGTCGTCCTGAGGCGGGACCACGTCCGTGCGCCACAGGGGCACGCCCGTTGGGGTAGCGTCTGCGGCGGGTGCGCGCGGTGCGAACCCGTTTGGACCAGGAGGAGGATCAGTGACGATCGTCGTCGGGTATGTGTCCACCAAGGAGGGTCAGGCTGCGCTTCAGCGAGCCCTCGCCGAGGCCAAGCTTCGTCGGACGAACCTTGTCGTCATCAACTCGAACCGCGGCGGACGCGACTTCGACGGTGACGCCAGCGCACGCAGCGAGTCGGAGCTCGAGCGCATCGCCACCGATGCCGCGGCCGACGGGGTCGACATGGAGGTGAGGCAACTCGTGCGAGGGAACGAGCCCGCAGAGGACCTGATCTCCGTGGCCGACGAGACCGGTGCCGACCTCATCGTCATCGGCCTGCGCCGCCGAACCCCGGTCGGCAAGCTCATCCTCGGCTCCAACGCCCAGCGCATCCTGCTCGATGCGCCATGTGCCGTCCTGGCCGTCAAGGCCTGAATCGGTCGACGCCGTGGACCCCGCCATGCGGGGTCCACGCCGTGTGCGTTTTATAATGGTCACAGAACTGCGACCGGGGTTCGCGCGAAACTGACTCGCTCGGGCCCATCGCGGTGCCCCGTCCTTACGCCTTCGCGGTGCTTTGCGTGCCCGGAAGCGATCGCGCCCAGAGATTGTTGGTGTCATCGGTGCCGTCGAAAGAACCCGCCCTCCCCGCGGAGTTCAGCCATCCTGCGCTCCAGACCTTGGTGAAGCGGGGCAGGGTCGACGGACGGGTGTCGGGTGAAGACGTCGCCGTGGCCATCACGACGGCAGGCGTCAAGCCCGCACGGGGTCGAGTAGTCATGAATGCGTTCGCTGATCAGGGAATCGAGGTCACATTGACTGCCAGCGCAGAAAAGAAGGTTGCCGGTCGCTCCGGCACGAAGGCTGCTGTCAAGGCACCGGTGAAGAAGGCCGCCGCGTCGGCGAAGAAGGCCGCTCCGGCGAAGAAGGCTGCGCCGGCGAAGGCCGCCGCCACGGCCGCGCCCGCGAAGAAGGCTGCGCCGGCGAAGGCTGCTGCCACCCCCGCCGCTGCGAAGGCAGCAACCAAGAGCGCCCCCGCGAAGGCTGCGCCTGCCAAGAAGGCCGCCACCACCAAGGCCGCCGTGAAGGCCGCCGCAGCTCCGGTGGCCCCGGCGAAGAAGGCGGCAGCACGCAAGGCGACCGCCAAGAAGGCGGCCCCTGCCGCGGCCACTCCCGAGGTCGTCGACGAGGACCAGGAGAGCGTCGAGGACACCGACGAGGGTGAACCGGCGGAGACCGAGTTGGAGGAGGTCGAGGTCGAGGAGACCCTCGACGCCACCGACACCGCGGATGACGACGATTCCGACGAGGAGAGTGCCGCCAAGCCGGCACCCGCCGCAGCCGAAGAGGACGAATCATCGGCGGCCTTCGTCATTCGTGACGACGACGAGGACGATGCTCCCGCGCAGCAGGTGGTCACCGCTGGCGCCACTGCCGACCCGGTCAAGGACTACCTGAAGCAGATCGGCAAGGTCGCCCTGCTCAATGCGGAGCAAGAGGTCGAGCTGGCCAAGCGGATCGAGGCCGGTCTCTTCGCGGAGGAGAAGTTGAACGCCGGCGAGAAGATCGACATGACGCTCAAGCGCGAGCTGTGGTGGATCTCCCAGGACGGCAAGAAGGCCAAGAACCACCTGCTCGAGGCCAACCTTCGTCTGGTTGTTTCGCTGGCCAAGCGTTACACCGGGCGCGGCATGCTCTTCCTCGACCTGATCCAAGAAGGCAACCTGGGCTTGATCCGTGCGGTCGAGAAGTTTGACTACACCAAGGGCTACAAGTTCTCGACCTACGCCACGTGGTGGATCCGTCAGGCGATCACGCGGGCGATGGCCGATCAGGCCCGGACCATCCGAATCCCGGTCCACATGGTCGAAGTGATCAACAAACTCGCCCGCGTGCAGCGCCAGATGCTCCAGGACCTGGGTCGAGAGCCCACCCCGGAGGAACTGGCCAAGGAACTCGACATGACCCCCGAGAAGGTCGTCGAAGTCCAGAAGTACGGCCGCGAGCCCATCTCCCTCCACACCCCTCTCGGCGAGGATGGCGACAGCGAATTCGGTGACCTCATCGAGGACTCCGAAGCCGTGGTGCCCGCCGACGCCGTGAGCTTCACGCTGCTGCAGGAGCAGTTGCACTCGGTGTTGGACACCCTGTCCGAGCGCGAGGCGGGCGTCGTCTCGATGCGCTTCGGTCTCAGCGATGGCCAGCCGAAGACCTTGGACGAGATCGGCAAGGTCTACGGCGTCACCCGTGAGCGGATTCGGCAGATCGAGTCCAAGACGATGAGCAAGCTGCGTCACCCCAGCCGCAGCCAGGCCCTTCGCGACTATCTCGACTGAGCCTGAGCGGACCTCACCGACCCCGTCGGTCGACCGATTTCCACATCTCACCCCATGCCCGTCGGCCCTCCAAGGGCCACAGCCAGGCGCGAATCCGCATCGTCAATCGACGACGTGATCTCGCGGTCTTGGCGACCAACTCGGAGTCGGCGGTGACGTCGGGCAGGTCAGCGCCGGGCGCGGCATACCGGGCGCGTTCGAGGGTGGCGACCACGGTGTCGAGCGCCGCTGTCGACGCCCCGTCCAAGTAGGCCGATCGCGTCAGGGTGTCACGGGCCTGTCGCGGCGTCTCACCGGGGCCTGCCCTCACCTCGATGTCGTCG
>Ga0209570_1001809_pt1 | contig 10296 bp, 6 predicted proteins | sample EBPBio172007_DNA_FD_185861 | JGI IMG/M metagenome (GOLD analysis project Ga0209570, IMG submission 185861) | Wastewater treatment Type I Accumulibacter community from EBPR Bioreactor in Madison, WI, USA - Reactor 1_9/17/2007_ DNA (SPAdes)... | ecosystem: Engineered > Bioreactor > EBPR >... | reverse complement strand
GGTTGCACCTTGAATGAAGCCGAACTGCTGCAGTTGTGGGAGCCGGATCTCGAATTGAACGCGCAGGGTCTGGAAGTTTGGCTGGACAGTGGTGCCGTCCAATAAGCTTCCAAGCGTGGGCGCATGCGGCGATAGGCGATTCAGCCGTTGCTGATTTCCTGCAGGGCGTGGGCGGCGGCGGCCAGACCGAAGGCGGCGGTGACGCATACCGACGAACCGAATCCGGCGCAGTTGAGTCCGCTGGCCGCGGCGGGCACGCTGCAGCTGGCTTGCGGATAGCGTAAAGGCTCATCGGAATACACCGCGGCAATGCCGAATTTCTCGCGCGGCTTGCGGGTAAAGCCGTGTTCGCGACGCAGTAGTGTGCGCACCTTGGCCAATAGCGGGTCTTGCTCGGTGCGGGCCAGGTCAGCAACCCGGATGCGCGTCGGATCCAGTTGGCCGCCGGCAGCGCCGGCAGTGATCAGCGGAATTCGCTGACGTCGGCAGTGCGCAATCATTGCCGCTTTGGTCCTGGCCTGATCAATGGCATCGATCACATAGGAAAAATCGGTGCGCAGCAACGATGCGCAATTTTCTGGCGTGACGAAATCCTCGATGCATGTCACCCGGCAGGCCGGGTTGATCGCGCCGATCCGCACGGCCATTGCGTTTACCTTGGCTTTGCCGTACTCGTCGCCGAGGGCATGGACTTGGCGATTGGTGTTGGATTCCGCAACCATGTCGAGATCGATCAGCGTCAAGGCCCCAATGCCGCTTCGGGCCAATGCCTCGGCAGCCCAGGACCCCACGCCGCCGATACCTACCACGCAGCAATGCGCTGCACGCAAGCGCCCGAAACCCGCTTCGCCATACAGACGGGCAATGCCGCCGAAGCGGCGTTCCAGATCGGCATCCATCAAGCTTCGATAGTTCGGCGGATCACCGTATTGAACGGCCCAATCCATTCAGGGGCAAATTGATTGTCGCAGGCGTTGATTTCGGCAATGGCCCGCAACACCGAGCGATTGCGGCCGCGGTGAATGTGCTTGAGCATTACCGCCTCAAAGGCATCGACAATTGCCAGTATCTTGGCGCCGGGGCAGATGTCCGCAGCTTTGCAAGCTTGCGGGTAGCCGCCACCATCGGGCATTTCGTGGTGCTGGGCAACCATTTCTGCAGCGCCCTCCCAGCCGGGCATGCGCTGCAGCAACCCGGCGGCAAACCCCGGGTGATTGCGCAAGATCTGCTTTTCTTCATCGGTCATGCGTTCCACCTTCAACCACACCGATTCCGGCAGGAACATCATGCCGACATCGTGCATGTAAATGGCGGCTTCCAGTTGCAGCGGATCGACAGGGTTTCCTGCGACGCTGTTGGTTTCCAGCGCCAGACGGAGGATGCGCATGGTTCGCCCGCGAAAGAGTGAGGAGCGAGCCTCGAACTGTTGTGCGAGAGAGCGGAAAAACTGCAAATCGCCCGATGCTGAGATGCGCGTGTCGCGCGCGTGCGGAATGCGCGATTGCGCCTTGGCGGCATCAGCGCCGCTGACCGGCGAGAAACCCGTGACCTTCTCGATGATTTCGCGCGACAACTCGTCAATATTGCTTGCCGGAGCTGTTGCCATGCGGTTGAGCCCCTCGACGAGTTCGACCAGGCTCAAATTCTCGATGGTCTTGTGATGCACCAGCGCTTCGGTGGCCAGTTCGAGCCGGTCGATCGACAGTAGAATGGTTTCGGCCAGCAGATCGGAAAATGGCAATTCGCCATCGCGAAAACGCGACATCAACGATTCGATCGGGTGGGCCAGTTCGACCGCCAGGGCGAACTTGCAGAGGGCTGCGTCACCCTTGATATTGTGAATGCCGCGAAATAGATCGGCTATGACTTCGCGATCCCCGGGGGATTTTTTGAGACGAGCAACATCTCGCTCGATTTGCGGCGCGCGATCAGTCAAGGCATCGGCGAATTCTTCAAGCGCGTCGCGATCAGCAATTACCGGCGAAATCAGATTACGCACGTCCATGATATTGTCCCCCTCAAAACATGAATACGATCTTATAACGCCAGTTTAGCCCAAGGCGGCGGCGCTGGGCACGCTCTGTTTGCTTGACGCTGCCGGTCCCTGCGCCTAACATTTCGCGCTTCTTCCCGGACCGGACTGCAAAGTGCCCCTCGAACTCGTCAATGCCCTCATCGCCGAAGATATGCGGGCCGTGGACGCGGTAATCCGCCGGCGCTTACATTCGGATGTCGTGCTGGTCCGACAGGTGGCCGAATACATCATCAATAGCGGCGGCAAGCGTCTGCGGCCAGCGCTGGTACTGTTGGCTGCCGGGGCGGCCGGCTACGCCGGGCAGCATCGCCATGAGCTGGCGGCAGTGGTCGAGTTCATTCATACCGCAACGCTGTTGCATGATGATGTGGTCGATGAATCCGATCTGCGTCGTGGCCGGCAGACAGCAAACGCGCTTTTCGGCAACGCAGCCAGTGTGCTGGTGGGTGATTTCCTCTATTCGCGCGCCTTCCAGATGATGGTCGAAATCGACAACATGCACGTTATGCAGGTTTTGGCTGAAGCGACCAATATCATCGCCGAGGGCGAAGTGTTGCAGTTGATGAACTGCCACGATGCCGATGTGGACCAGGCCCGTTATTTGCAGGTCATTCGTTATAAAACAGCCAAATTGTTCGAGGCGGCTTCCCAACTGGGGGGAATCCTATCCGGCCAGGGGAAGCCGGTAGAAGAAGCGCTAGCAACCTATGGCATGCATCTGGGCACTGCCTTCCAGATCGTCGATGACGTGCTCGATTATTCCGGCGCGGAAGCCGATACCGGAAAACACCTGGGTGACGATCTCGCGGAAGGAAAACCGACCTTGCCGCTGATCCACGCCATGCAACACGGCACACCGGATCAGGCAGCGGTCGTGCGCGAAGCGATCGAGCAGGGCGGGCGAGAACGGTTCCCGGAAGTTCTTGCAGCGGTGCGTTCATGTGGTGCTCTGGAACGTTCCTGCGAGGTCGCGGCAAACGAAGCTGCCATTGCTCGCGAAGCGATTTCCCTATTGCCGGATACCAATTACAAAAAAGCTCTGATACAATTGTCAGTCTTTGCTGTTGAGCGGAATCACTAGCGATTTCGCTCCAGTCGGAGTGTAGCTCAGCCCGGTAGAGCACTGCGTTCGGGACGCAGGGGCCGGAGGTTCGAATCCTCTCACTCCGACCAAGATTTTGAAAAAACCGCCGTTTTGGCGGTTTTTTCTTTTTCCGGGTGGCTTTTCCTCGTTTAGTGGATAATCCCAGCTACATAAGCACGGAAATTCAGATGAACAAGTATTTGCAACAGCTGATCGAGTACTTCCGCACGCCGGCTTTACAGAATCTCGACCGCAAGGCCATTTTGGCGGTCATGTTTGGCAGTGCGGCAATGAACATTCTCTTATTCGCGGTTCCGTTGTATTCGCTGCAGGTTTTCGACCGGGTGCTGACTTCACGAAGTGCAGAAACGCTGGTTTTGCTGACTCTGATCGTGTTGTTTGCACTGACTGCCAGTGCCCTGCTTGATGGTATGCGTAGCCGTTTGCTGTTGAGGATCGGCAATGCCTATTCACTGACGATGGGGCCGAAACTGCTCGATGCGGCGATTACTGGCTCGGCGACGAACTCTGCGCCAAATTCGCAGCCGCTCCGTGATTTGAATGTTGTGCGCAATTTTGTTGCCGGCGCACAAGGGCTTCCATCGATTTTTGATACGCCGATGGTTCTGCTTTTCCTGGCTGTGGTGTACATGATGCACGTCGGCCTGGGGCATGCCATGCTCTTCGGCGTTCTGGTGCTGCTTGTATTGACTGCGCTGACCGAGTCGCTGACCGGTCCGGATTTGCGGGCGGCAAATGAAGCCGCGATCGACGCGCAGCGAAGGATCGACGCCGTCGTACAAAATGCCGAAGTCGTGGAAGCCATGGGAATGCGCGCCGCGATGCGTGAATACTGGCATTCCGCACAAAGCGCCTCGATGGCGGAAGCCAGCAGTGCAAGCGACAAAAGTCAGTCCTTTGCTGCCTTTGCCCGCTGGATCCGGTTGCTGCTGAGTTTGATGATGACCGGCCTGGGAGCGTGGTATGTCATTCATGACCAAATTACCATCGGTGCAATGGTGGCAGCCAATATGCTGTCGGCCCGCGGACTGGCGCCTTTGGAAACAATGATCGGCGCCTGGAAAGGGCTGGTTGGCGCGCGCTTGGCGGTTGAGCGCATGAATCGCGCGCTGGAAAAATTTGCCCGCCAGGAATCGGAAACGCGCCTGCCCGACCCGCGAGGGGAGTTGGCCGTTGAACGCCTGGTGTACGTGCCTCCGGGTGCAGAGCAGCCGGTCTTGAAAGGGATCAGTTTCAATTTGCCGGCAGGAAGTCTGTTGGGGCTGGTTGGGCCGTCAGCGGCAGGGAAGTCGACGCTGGCCAAGTTGATCTGCGGAGTCTGGCGCCCCCGTTCCGGAACGGTTCGTCTCGACGGTGCCGATGTTTTCTTATGGGAGCGATCAGATTTTGGGCGTCACTGTGGCTATCTGCCACAGGATGTCGAACTGTTTTCCGGCAGCGTGCGGGACAATATTGCCCGTTTCCGTTCGCAGGAAGAGATCGAAGATGCTCAGGTGATTGATGCCGCGCGCATGGCGGGCGTGCATGACCTGATCCTGCGACTTCCGAAAGGCTACGATACCCAGATTGGCCCGGGAGGCGCAGCGCTCTCGGCAGGGCAACGTCAGCGTGTCGGCCTGGCAAGAGCGTTGCTCGGGAGACCTCGGCTGGTGGTTTTGGACGAGCCGAACTCAAATCTCGATACCGAGGGAGAACAGGCGCTGGTTTCGGCAATGCGCGAAGCCAAGGCTGATGGCATGACCATGATCGTGATCAGCCATCGCCCCTCGCTGCTTGCAGATGCCGATTTGATTGGTGTTGTGGTCGATGGTCAGTTACAGCAATTTGGCCGGCGCGAAGACGTCATGCAAAAAATTCAACCTGCCGCCGCACCCTTGCGGCAGGTGCCCGTCGGAGGTCGCCATGGCTGATCGTGCAGGTCACAGGCTCATTCCTGTCGAGACCAAGGGTGAAATCAGAGCGGTTTTGCTGATTGTCGCCGTTGTGCTTGGCGGATTTTTTTTATGGGGAATTCTGGCGCAACTCGATTCTGGTGCAATCGCCATGGGCGAGGTGGTGCCGGCCGGGCGTGTCAGAACCGTTCAGCATCAGGATGGCGGCTTGATCCGGGCGATTAACATTCGTGACGGGGATCGCGTCAAGGCGGGTAGTGAGTTGATCGTCCTTGACGATACGGAAATACGCGCAGCGTTGAAGATTGCCGAAAGGGATCTTGAGGGATTGCTGGTTCGGCTGAAGGATGTTGAACGGGAAATTGCCAGTTGGAAGGCGCGCAACGAATCGTTGCGCCGTTTGGCGGACAATGCCGAGGAGGAGCAGCGCATCAATCGCGAGTTGTACGAAAAAAAGTTCATCTCCAAGCCCCGCCTGCTACAACTGGAAAGCCAGCGCGCGCAAGCGGAGGTGGTGATCGGCGAGAATGCCGCTGAACTGGCGCGTGCCTTGCAGAAAAAGGCTGAACTGGAAGCTTCGGCAGACAGCGCTCGTGAACGTCGGACGGTGGCGATGCAGAAGCTTGAGCGGACACGCATTCTGGCGCCGCAGGACGGGGTGGTTAATGGACTCAAATACGTCACTCTGGGAGGCGTAATTGCACCGGGCGGGGTGATACTCGACATCGTTCCGGATAGCGAAGAACTCGTGGTCGAGGCGAAGGTATTGCCGGACGATATTGATGTCGTTCATGAAGGCCTCGAGTCGCGCGTCAAACTGACCGCCTACAAGGCAAGAAGCCATATCACGCTGAAGGGAAAAGTGCTCACCATTTCGGGAACCACCTTTCGCGATGAACAGACTCCCGGAAGATCCTATTACAAGGTCAGGGTAGGGATCATTCCGGAGGAACTGCGCAAAGTGGATCGCGGTGCGCTGACCCCGGGGATGCTGGCCCAGGTCGAGATCGTGGCGGGGAAACGCTCGGCATTGCGCTACTTGCTGGACCCGGTTGTTGATAGCTTGGGTCGTGCCTTCAAGGAACAATAAAGCTCCCTAAACGGGTGTGAGGTTCTATGCCGGAAGTGTGCATTATTACCTCATCCTGTCATATCGCTCTTGTACAATGTGCATCCCGAATGCATTCATTTCGCCTTGATTTCATGGCAATTCCTCCGGAGCAAACATGTCTGACCACTTCGCTGACCGCTTGGGTAATGTCACTATTGCCAACGGGGTTGTTCGCCTCGATTTTCTGCGCCTGACCTCGCTCGATACCAAGAAAAAGCAGGCACGTCTGGATCCTGCCATGCGGTTGGTCATGCCCGTGGATGGCATGATGCAAGCGGTCGAAATGCTCGACAAAATTCGCGATGAGTTGTTACGTCAGATTGCTGCGCAAAAAGCAGCGTCTGCTGATGCAGCGCCCGTTCAGTAACTCCGGATTCCCATACAAACAGTTGCCGCAGCCCTGGCTCCGGCAGCTTTCCCCGTTTTGTGCCGCAGCAGCGGTTCAGTACTTCTCCTAAGTCCCCTCTAAGGAAACGACATGGCTACTTACACCTTTTCTCTGTTATCCGATGGCGCTGCAATTGATTTCGATCCGAGCGTGGATGTTTTGCAGTTTGATGATGCCAACTGGTCACCGACACAAGAGGTGGAATTCGATTTCATCGAAAGCGGGCCTAACGCAGGCCGCGGGTGGGGCTTCACGTTACGGGATGATGATGGCAATCAGCTCAAGTATGTCGAACTGCTTTTCACCGCCGATGCGGACCCGACCAATCTTTACAAATTGAGTAGCACCAACGTTGTCTTTGCCAACGGCTCGGTTTTGCTGCTTGGCGACGCAACTGCGGGTGTCGGTGATGACAGCACCACGGTGACCTTGAATGGCGGTAACGGTGACGATGTGCTGGCCAGTTTTGGCGGCAGTCAGGTGCTCAATGGCGGTGGGGGGGACGATTGGCTGGCGACTGCTCGAGGTGTGTCAAGTGGCACGGGGAACGACACTTTCAATGGCGGCGCAGGCAATGACTCCTTGGAACTGAATGCCGATGCAGGGGTAACCGGAATTACGGTGAATCTGGCATCCGGAACCGGTTCGTATTCGGGGACATATCCGTCGTCATTTGTGGTTTCCGGCATCGAAAACGTGATCGGCGACATGATCGATGGCGTTGCATTGTCGATTACCGGCGATGCCAATGCCAATTTTCTGGAAGGCGGAACTGCGAACGACACCCTCAACGGTGGCGCCGGCAACGACACGCTGGTAGGCGGCGCCGGCAACGACGCGCTGGACGGTGGTACGGGCTGGAACACGGCGGACTACTCGGCGAACGGCGACGGAGCGATCACGGTCAATCTGGCGACGGGGGTTGCCGACGATGGTCAGGGTGGCACGGATACGTTGGCGAACATTGACCGGGTGGTGGGTGCAGGCGGCAACGACAGCCTGACGGGTAGCGATTACGCCATGACCGGGACGATGGCCGACAACGTCAATGTCCAGTTCTTTGTGGGCAATGGTGGCGACGACACCATCACGGGCAGTGCCGTGTCGGGACGGCTGACGGTGGCTGACTACAGCACCTCGACCAATGGTGTGACGGTCAATCTCTCCACAGGCACGGCCAGCGATGGGCAAGGTGGCACCGACACCCTGACCAATATCGACGGCGTGCGCGGCGGCAGCGGCGCCGATGCGCTGACCGGCGGCAGTGCCAGTACGCTCCATACCGGCACGCCTTGGGAATGGTTCGAAGGCATGGCCGGCAACGACACCATTGCGGGTGGGGCAGGCTATGACATGGCCACCTACCAGAGCGCCACGGCTGGCGTGACGGTCAATCTGGTGACTGGCACGGCGACGGGCGATGCCTCTGTCGGCACGGACACGCTCTCCGGCATCGAGCAGGTGCGAGGTTCGGCCTATGGTGACGTGCTGACTGGTGGCAACGTCGCCAACAATGCGTTGGAATCCTTCGACGGCAAGGGCGGCAACGACACCATCGATGGCGGTGCGGGCTACGACCGGGTCGACTACCGGCACTCGGCGACCACCGGCGTGGTGGTTAACCTCTCGGCGAACCCGTTCCAAGCGGGCACCTACGGCGGCATCGTGCTGGCAGCGGCCGTAGCGGCCAATCGTGCCACCGATGGTGAAGGCGGCACCGACACCCTGGCCAACATCGAAGGTGCGTTTGGTTCCGATTTCAACGACATCATGATTGGTGCGGACGCCAATGCCATTGGCTACGAACAGTTTGAAGGCATGGCCGGCAACGACTACATCGATGGCCGTGATGGCGTGGATTACGTGACCTACAGCAATGCCTACGACCAGAACGGAGACGGGCTGGGCGTGGTGGTTAACCTGGGGGCAACGGCACTGGCTGCGGGTTCGTGGCAGGGGGATGCTTTTGCCTTGGTGGCGGCCGGTCAGGCGCGGGATAGCTGGGGTGGGACCGATACGCTGCTCAATATCGAGAATGTTACCGGTTCGATTTACAACGACGTGATTGTCGGCAATGCGGGCAACAATATTCTGAATGGTGGTGCCGGCAATGACTCGCTGGCAGGCGGAGCCGGAAACGATATTTACGTCGTAGATAGTGTTGCCGACGTGGTGTCCGAACTGGCCAACGAGGGCACGGACACGGTTGTGACCACGGTGTCGCTAACCCTGGGTGCCAATCTGGAAAACCTGACCTTGTATGGTACGGGAGCAATCAACGGTACCGGCAATGCGCTGGCCAACGTTGTTGTTGGTAACGCAGGCAACAACGTCCTGAACGGAGGAGGGGTTCTGGCGCCCCAGGGACTGCGCACTGATGCGGTGGATGTGCTGCGAGGCGAAGGGGGTAACGACACCCTGGACGGCGGCAGTGCGCAGGCCAGCAGCTGGGCGTTTGCCGACTACAGCACCTCGACCAGCGGCATCAATGTCAATCTGGGCACGGGAACGGCCAGCGATGGCTTTGGCGGAACCGATACCCTGATCAACATCGACGGCGTCTTTGGCAGTTCGTACGCGGATGTGCTGACCGGTGGCAGCCACAGCACCTACATCACCACCGAATTCGAATTTTTCGAGGGTGGTTTGGGTGATGACACCATCGATGGTGGCGATGGCCACGACACGGCCAGCTATCAGAATGCCGCCAGCAGTGTGACGGTCAATCTGGCGACGGGCACGGCGAGCGGTGCGGCTGGCAACGATGTGCTGCTCAATATCGAGCAGGTACGTGGTTCAGCCTACCACGATGTATTGATTGGCAGTGCCGGCAACGAACAGTTTGAAGGCATGGGGGGGCATGACACCATTGATGGTGGCGATGGGATCGACATCGTCCGCTACCTGCGTTTGGGAACGGGTGTCAGCGTGACCTTCAACGGTGTGGGTACGGCCACCACCGCGGATGGTTTGGGTGACATGGATACCTTGACCAATATTGAAGGGGTGTATGGTTCGGATTTCAGCGACTCACTGACCGGTGGCGCGGGCGACGAGATCTTCCAGGGCATGGACGGCCGCGATACCCTCAGCGGTGGTGCAGGCAGTGACACGGTGACTTACAACCTGTCGCTTGCCGGGGTGACGGCGAATCTGGCGACCGGTACCGCGACCGACAGCTGGGGTGACCCCGATACCCTGATCAGCATCGAAAACCTGCAGGGCTCTTCCTTCAACGACACGCTGACTGGTAATGCCGCGGCGAACCGCCTGGATGGCCTGGCAGGCAACGATACCCTCAATGCCGGCGACGGCAACGACACGCTACTGGGTGGACTGGGTAACGACAGCCTGCTGGGCGGTGCCGGTGCCGATGTGCTCGATGCCGGCAAGGGTACGGATATTGTCGACGGTGGCACGGAAGGCGATACGCTGGTCGTGCTGGGCAACTTTGCCGATTACGTCGTCAGTCGGCCGAGCGCGACCGATACGGTGCTGGTCAATGCCTCCACTGGAGAAACCATCATGGTTCGCAATGTGGAGACTGTACAGTTTGCCGATGGCGCCAAGCTGATTGGCGAGACCTGGAATAACGTGAGTTCGCCGTTCAACGATCTGATTACCGGCACCGCTGGTGACGATGCGCTGAATGGTCTGGCCGGCAACGACACGCTAGTGGGTCTGGCGGGCAACGACACCCTGATTGGTGGTGTGGGCGTTGATAGTCTGGTGGGCGGTGACGGCAACGACACCTACGAAGTTGAT
>Ga0209570_1001804_pt1 | contig 10338 bp, 8 predicted proteins | sample EBPBio172007_DNA_FD_185861 | JGI IMG/M metagenome (GOLD analysis project Ga0209570, IMG submission 185861) | Wastewater treatment Type I Accumulibacter community from EBPR Bioreactor in Madison, WI, USA - Reactor 1_9/17/2007_ DNA (SPAdes)... | ecosystem: Engineered > Bioreactor > EBPR >... | reverse complement strand
CAGGGCAAGACTTCCAACATGAATGCGCTCGGCATTCTCTCCGGCATGCTGGAAAAGCCAGTGCCGGAGATCGGTCTGACGACCTTCCGCCAACCCTATACACCAGTCACTTTCGGCATTTTCGCAGGCGCGAACCGGGCCGGCCTGTTCGATCCGGTGCGGAAGACCCCGGCGCACGCCGGTGCCGAGGCGCTGGCCGGCGTCTTCGAGGATGTCGGCCTGTGGAAGCGCGTCCATCATTTCCCGCGAACGGGCGAGAGCGTGCACGCCGCCGTCAACCGCGAATGCCGCACCGTGCGCGAGGCCGTCGGCCTGTTCGACGCCTCGACGCTCGGCAAGATCGAGCTTGTCGGCCCGGATGCAGCCGAATTTCTCGACCGGGTCTATGTCAACAGTTTCGCAAAGCTTGGCGTCGGCCGCGCCCGTTACGCGGTGCTCACGAACGAGGCCGGTTATGTGATCGACGATGGCGTCGTCGCGCGGCTTGCGCCGGACCGGTTCCACATCACGACCACCACCGGCGGCGCGGGCCGCGTCTTCGCGATGTTCGAGGATTACCTTCAGGCCGAATGGCCGCACCTCAACGCCTGGCAGACCTCAATCACCGAACAGTTCGCGACCTTCGCGATCCAGGGGCCGAAGGCGAGGGAAGTGCTCGCGCCGCTGGTCGAAGGCATTGCGATGGGGAATGAGGCCTTCCCGCATATGACCGTGCGCGAGGGCCGTGTCGCCGGCATTCCGGCGCGCGTGTTCCGCATGAGTTTCACCGGTGAACTCGGCTACGAGGTCAACGTGCCGGCGGGCGAGGGCGGCCGGCTCTGGCCGATCCTGCTCGCGGCGGTCGAGAAGGCCGGCGGCTGCGCTTACGGCACCGAGGCGATGCACGTACTGCGCGCCGAGAAAGGCTACATCATCGTCGGGCAGGAGACGGACGGCACGATGACGCCGGACGATGTCGGCCTCGGCTGGGCGATCGGCAAGGCCAAGCGCGACTTCGTCGGCAAGCGCGGCATGATGCGGGCCGATCTTGTAGCGCCTGGCCGCAAGCAGCTCGTCGGACTCGAAACGCTCGACGGCAAGGCCGTGCTGGAAGAAGGCGCGCAAATCACCGCGCAAGCCGCACCGGCGACCGGCAGCGCCGCGCTCGGCCATGTGACGTCCTCCTACTGGAGCGAGGCGCTGCAGCGCCCGATCGCGCTGGCTGTCGTCGCGGGCGGGCGCGGCCGCATGGGCGAAACCCTTCACGTGCCGATGCCCGGCGGCGCGATTGCCGTCCGCGTCGTCTCGCCGGTGTTCCACGATCCCGAAGGAGCGCGCCTCCATGCCTGACGCCGCGACAACCACGCTGACCGGCGCCCCACCGCTCGCCCGTTTCGTCCTGCGGGCCGATGCGGCAACGGCCGCCAGGGCCGGCGCAGCTTACGGGCTCGATCTGCCAACCGCGATCAACAGCGGCGCTTCCAAAGGCGAGCGCGGCCAGCCGGGCGCGCGCGTCGCCTTGAAACTCGGGCCGGACGAGTTCTGGCTGATCGTGCCGGAAGCCGAGGGCGATTCTGTCCGCGCGGTGCTGGAGGCGGCGCTGAAGGGGCAGATCTCCTCGCTGGTCGATGTCTCGCACCGCCAGGTCGGGTTCGTGCTGGCCGGGCCGGATGCCGCGACGCTGCTTTCGTCCGGCTGCCCGCTCGATTTCGATCCGCGCGCGTTTCCGGTCGGCATGGCGACGCGCAGCGTGTTCCACAAGATCGAGTTCATGGTCTGGCGCATGGCACCAGCGCTGTTCCGCATCGAGGTCACGCGCTCGTTCGGCCCTTATTTCGAGGCGATGATCGTCGAGGCGCGGCACGACCTCGTCTGAACGCGTCAAATCGTTTGGCCTTGCACGGCAATGGAGTATAGACGGGCCTTCCCGGAAACCGACCGGAAGGACCGTGCCCATGACCGCTACCCTGATCGACGGCAAGGCCATCGCGGCCGCCCTCCGCGCCGAGATGGCGGCGCGCGTCGCGGACCTGACCGCGAAGGGGCAGCGCCCGCCAGGCCTTGCGGTGGTGCTGGTGGGCGAGGACCCGGCGAGCCAGGTCTACGTCGCCTCCAAGGCAAAGCAGACGGTCGAGATCGGGATGCGCTCCTTCGAGCACAAGCTGCCGGCCGAAACGCCGGAGGCCGAGCTTCTGGCGCTGATCGCCCGGCTCAACGCCGATCCGGCGGTGGACGGCATCCTCGTCCAGTTGCCGCTGCCGAAGCACATCGACGCCGACAAGGTGATCGAGGCCATCGCGCCTGAGAAGGATGTCGATGGCTTCCACCCGGTCAATGCCGGCCGTCTCGCGACCGGCGGGCGCGGCTTCGTGCCCTGCACCCCGCGCGGCTCGCTCCGACTCGTCAAATCCGTTCGGAAGGACCTTGCCGGCCTTCACGCGGTCGTCGTCGGCCGCTCAAACATCGTCGGCAAACCGATGGCGCTGCTGCTGCTCGGTGAAAGCTGCACCGTCACCATCGCGCACTCGAAAACGCGCGATCTCGCCGCTGTCTGCCGCGAGGCCGATATCCTCGTCGCCGCCGTCGGCCGGCCGAAGCTGCTCGCTGCTGAACACGTGAAGCCGGGCGCGATCGTCATCGATGTCGGCATCAACCGCATCGCCGATCCGGCAACGGGCAAGAGCCGCCTCGTCGGCGACGTCGATTTCGAAGCGGTAAAGACAGTCGCAGGCGCGATCACGCCGGTTCCGGGCGGCGTCGGGCCGATGACCATAGCGTGCCTGCTGGAGAATACGCTCGATTCGTATCTTATTCGGTCGGGTCTGCGGTGATCTGAAGCCGCGCCAGCCGTTCAGGGAGAAGCGCTTTCACCGCAATCCGCTCCTCGGCGCTCATGGCAAGCCAGCCGCCGATCTCCGCGCCCGTGCGCCCGCAGCCGAGGCAGAAGCCGGTCACCCCGTCGAGCGTGCAGACCTTCGTGCAGGGACTGGAGGCGTCGCCGTTGGCTGTCGGTGCGTCACCAATCGGTGTCATGTTCTGCTGGAAACCCCTGATGAGCTTGGTGGGATTCAAACCGGGTCTTCTGCCGATCCACTCCGGGCAAAGCCCGACCGTGGATCGGAAATCAGGTCGTGGGTTTGAAAGGACAGTGAAACACCTGGTGAGCTCGGTGGGATTCGAACCCGGGTCTTCTGCCGATCCACTCCGGGCAAAGCCCGATCGTGGATCGGAAATCAAGTCGTGGGTTTGAAAGGACAGTGAAACACCTGGTGAGCTCGGTGGGATTCGAACCCACGACCCCATGATTAAAAGTCACGTGCTCTACCGACTGAGCTACGAGCTCTCACCAGGGTGAGGGGGCCTGATAGAGGCTCGCGCGGCCGGGGTCAATGCCCGTGGCCGGGATTGCACGACCCTGACGAAGTTCGGCAAAGAAAAAGGCCGGGTCCCCCCGGCCTCGTACTTCTCGCGCGGAGTGCTCCGCATCACGCCAGTGGCGGAATGCGCAGGATCTGGCCCGGATAGATTTTGTCCGGATGGCTGAGCATCGGCCGGTTGGCCTCGAAGATGACGTCGTATTTCGCGCCCTTGCCCTTGCCGTAGTTCGCCTCGGCGATCTTCCAGAGCGTATCGCCCTTCTTGACCTCGTACATGACGGAGGCCGGCGCCTCGGCGTTCACGATCAGCTTCGAATCGACCTCCGCGACACCGAGTGTGTTGCCGAGCGCGAGAATGACCTTCTCCGCCGCCGCCGTATCGGCCGCGCTGCCGCCGACGATTACGCGGTCGCCGTCAACCTTGATATCGAGGCCGGAAACATCGAGCCCGTGCTTGGCGACCTCCTGCGCGAGGCTGTCCGCCGTCGCGGCCTTGGCCTCGCTCGACCCGAACACCTTCTCGCCGACCGACTTGATGAACTTGAAAAGACCCATGTCTGACCTCCCGAACAACGCCCCATCCGGCGCGCGAAGCGAGGTTACGCAACCGGACGTGGCGAAACAAGGGCATCGCTTCATCTTTTGCCCGTGACGGGTTCATCTTCACCAAACCGGGTCGGAAAGATCGCCACGGACCGAGAATCCGGCTAAATGGCGCTGACAAACTCAGGATCGGACCCGCTTCCATGCCAAAAGAAACGCCCGTTCTCGCCGTCGTGCTCGCCGCGGGGGAAGGCACGCGGATGAAATCCGCCCTGCCGAAGGTGCTCCACCCGGTCGCCGGGTTGAGCCTTGTCGGCCACGCGATCCGCTCGGCGCAGGCGGCAGGCTGCGAAAGCCTCGCGGTGGTGATCGGACCGGAGCGCCCGGACGTCGCGAAAGCGGTCGCCGCGCTCGCGCCCGAGGCCCGCGTGTTCGAGCAGCGGGAGCGGCGTGGCACCGCCCATGCCGTGCTTCAAGCTGCTCCGGCGATCGAAGCGGGTTGCAAGGCGCTGGTAGTTCTCTTCGGCGATACGCCGCTGATCCGCGCCGAGACGATTCGCGCGCTGGCGGATGCGGTGGGGCCGCGTGGTTCCGCCGTGGCTGTCCTCGGCTTCGAGGCTGCCGACCCGACCGGCTATGGTCGTCTCGTTACCAAGAACGGCGAGTTGGTGGCGATCCGCGAGCACAAGGACGCGAGCGAAGCGGAGCGTGAAATCCGCCTCTGCAACGGCGGGCTGATGGCGCTGCGCGGCGATCTCGCGCTCGACCTCCTCCGTTCCGTCGGCTCGGACAACGCGCAGAACGAGTTCTACCTGCCCGATTGCGTGGCGCTCGCCCGCCAGCGCGGCGAAAGCGCGGCGGTGATCCGCGTGCCGGAGCAGGAGGCGCTCGGCGTCAACGATCGCGTCCAGCTCGCCGCCTGCGAGGCCGTGCTCCAGAAGCGCCTGCGCGAGATCCACATGCGCAACGGCGTGACGATGGTGGCGCCGGAGACGGTGTTCCTCTCGCTCGACACCATGATCGGCCGCGACGTGGTGATCGAGCCGAATGTGGTGTTCGGTCCTGGCGTCACGGTGGAGGAAGGCGCGGTGATCCACGCCTTTTCCCACCTCGAAGGCACGAAGGTGGGCCGCAAGGCGAGCGTCGGCCCGTTCGCGCGGCTGCGTCCCGGCGCCGATCTCGGCGCGAAGGCCAAGGTCGGCAATTTCGTGGAGATCAAGAACGCGGACCTCGGCGAAGGCGCCAAGGTCTCGCACCTGACCTATCTCGGCGACGCGACCATCGGCGCGGAGGCGAACATCGGCGCCGGCACGATCACCTGCAACTACGACGGGTTCCGCAAGTTCCGCACCGTGATCGGCGAGAACGCCTTCATCGGTTCGAATTCCGCGCTGGTCGCCCCGGTGACGATCGGAAACGGCGCCTTCGTCGGCTCCGGCTCGGTGGTGACGGAGGATGTTCCGGACAACGCGCTGGCGGTGGCACGCGGTCATCAGGTGGTGAAAGCGGAGTGGGCGACGCATTTCCGCGCTCGGCCCGAGAACGTCGCCAAGGCGGCGAAGAAATCCTCCGAGTGACGACGCGCGCCGTCACAAACGGTTTTTCAACGTGATTTGTGCCAGAGAGACGTTCTTGGCATCCATTCGCCAGAGAACTTCGCTCGGACGAAACGAACGGAAGAGGTCACCTGCATGTGCGGTATCGTCGGCATTCTCGGCACGGAACCGGTTGCCTTCCAGGTGGTCGAAGCGCTCAAGCGGCTCGAATACCGGGGCTATGATTCGGCCGGCGTCGCGACCATCGAGGGCGGCGAAATCCGGCGCACGCGCGCCGAGGGCAAGCTCCGCAACCTCGACGCCCGCCTCCGCGAGGCGCCGCATCAGGGCCATGCCGGCATCGGCCACACCCGCTGGGCGACGCATGGCCGCCCGACCGAGAACAACGCGCATCCGCACGCGACCGCGCGGCTCGCGGTCGTCCATAACGGCATCATCGAGAACTTCCGCGAACTGCGCGAGGAACTCGTCGCCGCCGGCCACCAGTTCGTGACGCAGACCGATACGGAAGTCGTCGCCCACCTCGTGACCTTCTACATGGACAAGGGACTGTCGCCGAAGGAGGCCGTCGCGGCCGCGCTGCCGCGGCTGCACGGGGCCTTCGCGCTCGGTTTCATCTTTTCCGGGCAGGACGACCTGATGATCGGCGCGCGCCGCGGCGCGCCGCTCGCCGTCGGCTACGGGCAGGGCGAGATGTATCTCGGCTCCGACGCGCTGGCGCTCGCGCCGTTCACCGACACGATCTGCTATCTCGAAGAAGGTGACTGGGTGGTGTTGACGCGCGCCGGCGCCACCTATTTCGACATCAACAACAAGCCCGTGCAGCGCAAGGCACAGCGCAGCCAGGCCGGCGCCTACCTCGTCGACAAGGGCAATTACCGCCACTTCATGCTCAAGGAAATCTATGAGCAGCCGGAGGTGGTGGGCCGCACGCTCGCGCATTACGTCGACATGGCGGCAGGGCAGGTGCGCCTGCCGTTCGAGACGCCTTTCGCCTGGAAGGACCTCAAGCGCCTCTCGATCACCGCCTGCGGCACGGCCTATCTTGCCGGCCTCATCGCCAAATACTGGTTCGAGCGCATCGCGCGGCTGCCGGTCGAGATCGATATCGCCTCGGAATTCCGCTATCGCGACGCGCCGCTCGACAAGGGCGAACTGATGATCGTCATCTCGCAATCGGGCGAGACGGCGGATACGCTCGCGACACTCCGCTACGCCAAGGAGCAGGGCAACCACATCCTCTCGGTCGTCAACGTGCCGACCTCGACCATCGCCCGCGAGAGCAACGTCGTGGCACAGACGCTGGCGGGACCGGAAATCGGCGTCGCCTCGACCAAGGCGTTCACATGCCAGTTGACCGTGCTCGCGAGCCTCGCCATCGCCGCCGCCCGCGCGCGCGGCGCCATCGACGCGGCGCGCGAGGCGGAACTCATCAACCAGCTGATCGCCGTGCCGGGGCTCATCGCCGAAGCGCTCAAGCGCGAGGGCGACATCGAGGCGCTCGGTCATGACCTCTCCAAGGCCAGCGACGTTCTCTACCTCGGGCGCGGCACCGCCTTTCCGCTGGCGATGGAAGGCGCGCTCAAGCTCAAGGAAATCAGCTACATCCATGCCGAGGGCTACGCGGCCGGCGAACTCAAGCATGGCCCGATCGCGCTCATCGACGAGACCTTGCCGGTCATCGTGCTTGCGCCGAAGGACCATTGGTTCGAGAAAACGGTTTCGAACATCCAGGAAGTCTCGGCGCGTGGCGGCGAAATCGTGCTGATCGGCCCCAAGGGGGTCGGCGAAGCCGCCGCCATCGCAACCGTGGCCGAGATCGAGATGCCGGACATGGCACCGGATTTTGCCGCCATCGTCTATGCGGTTCCGGTGCAGCTTCTCGCCTATCACACCGCCGTGGTGATGGGGAAAGACGTCGACCAGCCGCGGAATCTGGCGAAGAGCGTCACGGTGGAGTGATGGCGGAGCCCGATTTCGCAACGGCGACCGGCGCGGAGATCGGGCGGGCGCTCACACCGTTCGGCGTCAATCTGCTGGTGCGGAGCGGAACCCGCACCGCCGGTTTTCTCAAAGACGTCCTGGGCTTCACGCAGATCCGCCTCGGGGACGGCTTCGGCCTGTTTCGCCTCGGCACCGTGCTGGTCCAGATCCACGAGGACGCGACCTACGGTGCGCATCCCTTGCTTTCCCTGTTGCCGGAGAGCGGCGCGCGCGGGGCGGGGGTCGAGTTGCGACTGTTCGAGTGCGATCCCGATGCGGCCGAAGCGCGGGCGCGGGAAGGCGGATACCACGTCCTGCGCGAGAGCCTCGACCGGCCGCATGGCCTGCGGGAGTGCTTCCTCCTCGACCCCGACGGCTATTGCTGGGTTCCCTCGCGCCGCCTGTGACGGCGCCGGCAAGTATCACGCCGCACGGATGCGCTCGACGACGCCGCGCATCTCGTGACGCAGCCGCTCGGTCTGGCGGCTGATCTCGCCGGAGGTTTCTCCCACCGTTTCCGCCGCCTCGGACGATTGCCGCGCCGCGCCGCTGACCGCAGTGATATTGCCAGCGACTTCACCGGCGCCTGCCGACGCCTGCTGCACGTTGAGCGCGATCTCGCGGGTCGCCGCGCCCTGTTCGCCGATCGAGCCGGCGGTTTTCTCGGAAATCGTATTGATCTCGCGCACGGCATCCGTGATCTCGGCGATGACCAGCGTCGCCGCATCCGTCGCTTGCTGGATTTCGGCAATCTGCCCGCTGATCTCCTGCGTCGCCTTGGCGGTCTGCGCGGCGAGCGTCTTCACCTCGGAAGCAACGACGGCGAACCCCTTGCCGGCTTCGCCCGCCCGCGCGGCCTCGATGGTGGCGTTGAGGGCGAGAAGATTGGTCTGCTCCGCGATCTCGTTGATAATGCCGACGATATCGCCGATCCGCCGCGTGGCCTGCGTCAGCGCCGTCACACGCTCGACCGTCCTGTCGGCCTTTTCGGCTGCCTCCTTGGCCCGATCGGTCGAGAAGCGGATCTGGCGGTCGATTTCCTCGACCGACGCCGTCAGTTCCTCGGTCGCGGCCGCGAGCGACTGCAGGTTGAGCGAAGTCTGCTCCGAAGCCGCCGACACCGCGACCGCCTGCTGCGTCGTCTGCTGCGACGAGTGGCTCATGGCCTCCGCGGCCGCGCCCAGACGGGTGACCGAACCGCCGAGGTTCTCCACCGCGTCGCCGATGCTGCGTTCAAGCTCCTGCGCGATGGCCTCGCGCTGGGCCGAACGTTCCGCCTCGGAGCGCGTCTGCATCGTCTGGCGTTCCTGCTCCAGTTCCACGTTGCGCAGGGTTGCCGCACGGAAAACGCCCGCGACATCGCCAAGCTGAGCGATCTCGCGGATGCGGCTCGGCGGCAGCGCCTCGACATTGCTGTCGCTCTCGGCAAGACGACGGAGGTTGTCCATCGCTCGCGCGAGCGGCTTCGAAACGAAAGCCCGGAAAAACAGGAAGGCCCCGCCGAACAGAAGCGCCGACGCGGCAAGCATGGTCCAGTTCATCAGATGCGCCCAATCCGCCAGCGTCTTGGCAGCAAGCCCGGCATCGCCACTGGCGCGCTCGATCTGTTCCGCAACCAGCGCCATGTCCTTTTCGAGAACCTCGAAGGCCCAAGTGAACTCGCCGAGTTCGGCAACCGCGCGGTCGCGCTCCTTGGCCGAAGCCGAACCGACGACCTTCTCGGCCTTCGCGATATAGGCCTCGAGCGGCGCCTTGACCTTGCCGACCTGCTCCCGGATCGAGGCGGGCAGGTCCAGCTTGTCTTGCGCCGCGATCGCGGCCCGGAAAGTCTCGATTGATTTCTTGAGGTCCGCCTCGGCTTCCTTCGCGCTCGCGGCGTCGTCCGTCTGCATGGCGTAAAGCGCCCGGAACACCGTGCCGCGCAGGTTGTCATGCATCATGTCCGCCATCATGTGCTGGCGCATCGAGGAGAGAAGATTGCTGCTTGCGTCCATATGGGCATCGTAGGCCGCCGTGGTCCGGAAATTGACCAGAACGCCGAAAATGCCGGCCAGCAAAGCAACACCGCAGGCAACGCCGATCAGACCATGCAATCTCATGAAATCCCCCATCACCCTTGGGACCAAGGAACGCATGATATGGTTAAGATATTATTCCTGCCGCCGGGGCAGACATGCCGGAACGGCTTGAAATCAATGTGATCATCAAAAAGGGCGCCTTGCGGCGCCCTCTGATCGTCTTTCGAAGTGCATCCGCCGGATGTCAGCGGCGCTGCGCCATCGGGGTGTATTCCCGGCGCGGCGAACCCGTGTAGATCTGGCGCGGACGACCGATGCGCTGCGAGGGGTCTTCGATCATCTCCTTCCACTGGCCGATCCAGCCGACCGTGCGGGCGAGGGCGAAGAGCACCGTGAACATGTCCGTCGGGAATCCCATCGCCTTGAGCGTGATGCCCGAATAGAAATCGATGTTCGGATAGAGCTTCTTCTCGATGAAGTAGGGGTCCGACAGTGCGATGCGCTCCAGTTCGATCGCCACGTCGAGCAGCGGATCGTCCTTGATGCCGAGTTCGCCGAGAACCTCATGGCAGGTCTTCTGCATGATCTTGGCGCGCGGATCGTAGTTCTTGTAGACGCGGTGACCGAAGCCCATCAGGCGGAACGGATCGTTCTTGTCCTTCGCCTTGGCGATGTATTTCGGAATGTTGTCGACCGAGCCGATCTCCTGGAGCATCTGCAGCGCGGCCTCGTTGGCGCCGCCATGCGCCGGGCCCCACAGGCAGGCGATGCCGGCGGCGATGCAGGCGAACGGGTTTGCACCCGAGGAGCCGGCGAGACGGACCGTCGAGGTCGAAGCGTTCTGCTCGTGATCGGCGTGCAGAATGAAGATGCGGTCGAGCG
>Ga0209570_1001803_pt1 | contig 10340 bp, 9 predicted proteins | sample EBPBio172007_DNA_FD_185861 | JGI IMG/M metagenome (GOLD analysis project Ga0209570, IMG submission 185861) | Wastewater treatment Type I Accumulibacter community from EBPR Bioreactor in Madison, WI, USA - Reactor 1_9/17/2007_ DNA (SPAdes)... | ecosystem: Engineered > Bioreactor > EBPR >... | reverse complement strand
AGCCCGCCTCCAGACTCTCTCAAACAAAAGGATTAACATGGCAAGTTTGAAAATTCTTCTATGGGAAAAACCAAATGCAGAAGGACTTTTTCCGATTGCATTACGCATAATTAAGAACCGTAAGCCCGCTTATGTTTATATCCATTATATTGATAAAGAGGATTGGGACGAAGAGAATAAATGCGTCAAGCGATCCAATCCGAATTACAAACGCATTAATAGCAAAATTCTAAAAGAGCTGTCAGCCGCAACCGATAGCGTGATTGAATTAGAAGCCCAGAAAAAACAGGTTTCATCAAAAATCATCAAAAGTAAGGTTAAACCTGTCGCTGGGGCAACATTTGCCAATGCCGCAAAACTCTATTTAAAGGGTTTGAAGGCAGAAGGTCGATATAATGAATATGTGCCAAATAAAACCCGGCTTGAACGCTTTATCGAGTTCTACAAGGATGATTTAACACTTCAAGAAATTAATGTTCCCTTACTCACACGTTTTAAATCCTATGTAAAGACAAAATATAAATTGAGCGATAGAACGGTTGCAAACTACCTGTCTGCAATTCGTTCAGCTTTTAGCTTTGCAGTCAATCAGGAATTAGTCAGTAAGGAATTTTCTCCTTTTGGAAAAAAAGGAATCAAGATTAAATTCCCAGACAGTTCCAAGGTTGGCCTTGACTTAAGCGATATTGAACGCTTGGAAACAGTTGAACTGGTAGGGAAGGCTCACCATGCCCGAAACCTGTGGTTATTCTCATATTACTTTGCCGGGATGCGTGTTAGTGACGTTTTAAGGCTTCAATGGTCAGATTTTCAGAATGACCGCCTTTACTATGGGATGGGCAAGAATGATAAATTTGGGTCATTGAAGGTTCCCGAAAAAGCCAAAAAGATTTTGGCTCAATATCATATGTTCAGAAAGAACAAGAAAGATTTAGTTTTTCCCGAATTAAAAGGGGTAGACCTCAACGATGAATTTAATACTGAAAGGGTCATTGGCTTTAAGGCTAGTGCCATTGATAAAAACCTGAAAGAGCGAGTAGCCCCCAAAGCCTTGATTACGAAGACGCTGACGATGCATATTTCCCGCCATACATTTGCACAATTGGCAGGTGATGAAATACCATTGCCAGTCTTACAAAGACTGTACAGACATAGCAATATTACAACGACAATTGGTTACCAGTCCAATTTCACCAATAAGGATACTGATGATGCGCTTGATAAGGTTCTTAAGAAAAAAGAGAAAAAAATAGAAGCTAGTTAGGAAGAAAGCCTAACTATATAAAGATATTATTTGACCAATTATTTAATTTGCCAGTCTTTGTTGTTAATCTTGAATTTCTCGTTTTTTACAAGCGTCCATTTACCCTTGTAAGTCGTTATATCTTTCCAAGTTTGTGCGGCTTTTTCTACGGATGCAGACGTTGTGAAATAGACAGGCTGATAGACTTTTGTATAAGATACATTCAGCGCTTTGGTATTACTGCCGATTTCTTGGGCTACAATCTGCCCATTTGTAGGACTGCTTATATTGATAGATGTTTCTTCCCAGGCGGCTAGTTCGCCAAAGAACGTTCCTGCATTAGTGTTCGCACTTATTTTTGCAAAATCCACTTTGTTAAAGTCCATTTTAACTTTTGGGCCAACCAAATTTGTATCACGTGAGTAGGTTTGCAAAATACCTTCAGTAGTGCTTGAACTATAGATTTGCAGTGTATTAGCCTTAGCGTCAACAGTAAATCTATCGAGGTCTGAACCCACTTTTGTTAGTATAACTTCTTTTGGTTCGTTAGGATTAGGGGTAGGATTTTGAGCATCACCTTTTCCGCAAGCTATCAAACAGGCACTTGCGAATAGGATAATTATACTTTTAGTAGTTTCAGAAGAAATATGTTTCATTCTAGTTAATCTTATAAGTTTTGGAGTTTATGACGACTTCATCTTTAATTCCCGTTCCAGAAACTTCTATAATTGTTCCATTCAAATCTTTTCCGACTTGCATAAATTGTTTTGCTCTCATGAGAGCTACTTCTACGTTTTCTGCTTGTTGGAATCTAATAACGTTTGTATAAATCTGTGCAATACCAAAGCTTTTATAAGAGACGGAATCATTATGTAGTAATGCTTTTTCTTCTCCTTTTTTAACAACCATATCAAAAGCTTGGTCATTAATCATCGTAAACTGGATGCTATTATTGGTATAGGGTGTAGATTTTGTAAAGATAGTTTCCAGAGGTTTACCGGTGTATTTATAAATTACAGGCAAACCTTTAGCTACATCACTTTTTTTAAAGGATATTCTTACGACCATCGAGTGCGCTGTTCCATAATTTTTAAGTGCAATTATACTATCTGGTTCAATGTCTATATTTTGCAGAGTGGCTTTTATAAGCTCTTCTAGTTTAGGTTTCCCATTAGTATTTGGATTCGTATTATCAGGATCAGGTGTGGACGTGCTACAAGCTGCCAGTGTAATACCAAAAGCAACGGAAAGTAGTTTATTTATAGGATTTCTTTTCTGTATCATGATTTTTCTTTCTGTTTTGGGGCTTTTAGAGTAGCAAAACGGATGTCTTGAATTGAAAAAATATTACTTTTAGTTCCATTAACAGCTATATCTCGTTGGCTCTAGTTTCCAATGGCAAGTTTATAATTCTGTCCTCCCATCCTCACTGCATTATCACCCGCATATCCACTTGTGGCACCCGTAATTTCCAAAGATGAACCAGATTTCTTTAGAACGTCCAAGTAAACTTTTTTCGCTTCGTCAGGTGTACTTACACCTGAAACAATAGCTTGCTGATAGGAAATTTTTTCAAAAGCCAAACCAGTGTATAAATCCTTGCTGTTATCGAATGGTTGGAGAAGGCCTTTTTTGTTGGACAGCATAAAGCTTGCAGTATCATCGAGCGTCAAAAGGTGAGCGCCATTAGCATTTTTTACAACTTTAGTAATAGTGCTTTCGCTTTTTGTGCCTTTATGCTCAAAAGTGGCATTATTGGAGTTTTTCTTTGTCTTACCCCATTTTGTATAAATGTGATAAGAATTAGCTGTTCCCAGATTATAAAACTCTAGTGTTGTATCACCATTCGCAACATTAATCTCTACGCGGTCGGTCGAAGTCAAAACATTGTCTTTTAAATTAACTGTGGGGTTTGAGGGGTCAGTACCTGGACTTGGGGTTGGATTGTCAGGCTGAGACGTGCTACAAGCTGCCAGTGCAAAACCAAAAGCAATTGATACGATTTTATTAATGGGATTTCTTTTCTGCGTCATAATTTTTCTCTCTGTTTTTGGCTTTTAGTCTAGCAAAAGGCAGGGCTGAACCGAAAAAATTTAATGTAATTAAGCTTGGTATAATCTAGAAAATAGGCAGTTGCATTAAGCAGATGTAGTCACCTATAGAAAAAACGTTATTGTTCGTTCCATTAACAAAATTATCTACTTACCTTTGTTTAAGCTCATTTCTTCACTTGTATAATACAAGTCTCAAATTGTTTTTCACAACATGACAATGATTGAAAGTAATAAAAGCCTACATTTAGGGCGCAATGCGAAGCGCATTCGTGAGATACTAGGTTTTAAGCAAGAGACGGTTGCGCAAAAACTTGGTATAAGCCAGCAAGCCCTTTCGCTAATTGAGGGGAAAGAAACAATTGACACCGAAACATTGGAAAAACTGGCTAGCGCCATGAATGTAAAGAAAGAGGCTATAGAAAACTTTAGCGAGGAAGCTACAATAAATATTATTTCGCCCATTTTTAACAGTCACGATAGTTCGACTGCGGTTGCTTCTGCAAGCCACTCAACTTTTAACGCAAACCCGATTGAGAAAATAGTTGAACTTTACGAACGACTTTTGGCAGTCGAAAAAGAGAAACTTGCGGCTGTAGAAAGAGAGAGGGATGCACTGCGTCAACAACTACAAGAAAATAAGTAGAGCTCACTTCTTAATAAATTTACTTATTTTATATTCGAGTTTGGTCACTTTTAAGATAGTAATTGAATGAATTTGAATAGGATTTAATTCATAATAAAATTGATATTAATAAAAATTTGAGATCATAAACTTGTAATTTAGAGCATAAGGTACTACAATTGTAACGGATTATAATAAGGAAAGTAGCTGCTGACTGCTAATGTGACTAACAATCTACAGACCAATTTATCCAGGACTCTCCACCAACAACCCATAAGAGTTTGAAAACCTATTTAGTAACCAGAGGTATCACTTATACTTAGGCGTATGAAGAGTGAATGCTTTACAATGGAAAAATTAAATGAGTGAAATTGAAAACATAGGGGTTAATGCTGGCGTCCATAATAAAACGGGAATGGATTTCCAAAAGCATTGTGCTGTATTCCTATTTTTAGAAAAATATTCATTATTAAAAAATGCCAGATATTTTATAATACTTGAGCATCATGATGATATAGTTTTTGGATATTTAGACACTGATGAGAAACTAGAGAAAATTGAAACTTTTCAAGCTAAAAAAGCCTCTAAGGAGTGGAAAGTATCAAAGTTATATGAAATTGTAAAAAAGATTCTCGGTAATGCATTGCTTTTAAGAACAGATGTGATTGAGAAGTCGAATAGCTACTTACAGTCTCAATATTTTATTACTAATCACACAATAGCATTAAAAATTAAAGAAGGAAAAGATGAACATGGTTGTCTTGTCAATGAAGCAAATTCTGAAATTAATTTTTCAATTCTTCACAAAAAAGTTCAAGCTAATATAAAGCAAAAATTACAGATTTCCCCTTTCAGTTGCTCTCAAGATGAAATAGATGAAATTGACAATGTCTCATTTAGGTATATTGATTTAAGTAAAAAAAGCTCCTCTCAAAAAGAACAACTTCTTGGTATGTTTCATACTGTATTTGGAGATAAAGTTATTGACCATAAAGCGGCGTTGGATACATTACTCTATTTTTTTAATAGCGTCGAAAGTACTTTTAACCAAGGTAATATTGCAAAACTTACAGATAAATCCAAGAGAATTGAGTCATTAGACATCAATAAAGTTGTGAATATTCTTACAACAAAAAAGAAGGCGTATGATTTGTGGCGAAAAAAGAGTGACGAAATCTATGAAGCACTAAAAATTCCTTTATTGGACCAGAGTTTTTTTAAACTCCATTTTGAAAATAGTTTTGACTTATTTAAGGATTTGAAAGAAATTCAGCATCAAAAGATTTTCAACTTTGTTAAAGGGAAAATACCGGAATTCAATAAATTTTACAAGGTTGAAGATTGCCTGGGTTATTTGCTATCGTCATTTAAAGAGAGTAACTCAACACAATTATCGGATTTACAAATGAAAGCTGCAATTTTTGCTGCTTATTTTGAAACACAGGAATCAGAATAATGATAAATTTAAAACTTAATAGTTTTCTTGCATTCAGTGAAAAGAATAGAAAGTATTTTTCTGCTGAATTTCGAGAGGGGTTAAATGTAATTCATGGCAGAAATACTTCTGGCAAGAGTACACTTATACAGCTAATGCTTTATACTTTAGGAGTTAACGATGATCGTATTAAACTCAGCAATGTTTTGTCAGAAGAAATATTTGTAAGATTAGATTGTGAAATTACAAAGAGTAATAAAAAAGAAAAAATAGTTTTTTTAAGAAAAGATGATGTGATTTTTATCCGATTAGGAGATAGACCTATTCGGAAATTCTCTGGTATTGACGGGAATAATTCTTTTGAACATATTAAGCTAAAAGACTTTATGCATGAGTTATTCAATTTTTACCTGAACTTGGAGAACAATGCCGGACTTACTAAAGCCCCAATAGAGACAATATTCTTACCTTACTATGTTGCTCAATCAGTCGGTTGGGTCTATTTGAGAAAATCATTTAGTAATCTTGATTTCTACAAAAACTTTAAGGAGGATTACTTAGATTATTATCTTGGAATTGAAAGTTCCACAGATAGAATACAAAAAAAAGAATTAGAAAAAAGACTTCAAAAGATTAATGAAGGGATCAGTTTTTTTAGCCAGATAGAAGTTGCCAATGATGAAATAAAAATTGCCCAGATAACTGATGAAAATCATTCTGAGCAAGCTCTTACTTATATTGAAAACTTTAGTAAAAACCAAAGTACACTAATCAAATTAGAAACTGATTACGTGAATAAATGCAATGAGTTAAGTTTTTATAATCAGAGACTTTCTGTCATTTCGAAAGTAAAGCGAAATCAAAATAAACAACAACCAGGGGAAGATAATTGTCCAGTTTGTTCACAATTATTGCCACATAAGATTGAAAATATTTATTATTACTTTCAAGAAAATAATGATACAGAAAAAGAACTTCAATCCTATAATGGGAAGGTAAAAAGTCTACAGGCCTCAATAAATTCTATTGAGAAGCAAATTCGTGAACTTAAGGTTGTAGTTTCTAATGAGTATAATATTTATAAAAAATATCAAGAACAAACAGTTACTGCCGAAAGTTGGATCAATAATAAAGCCAACTTAAAGCTATCTAACAACATCACAATAAAATTGGGAGACCTTACGAAGGAGCAGATTGAAGTTAAAGAAAAACTGAAAGAGTTTAAAACAGACGATGAAATTAATCTCTTACGCGCAAAAAAAAGTAGCACTTTTGAACAAATATTTAAGAATAATATTGCAAAAATGGGCTTACCAGAAATTGAAGAAAGAAGATTTACCCAATTATATGAAATTTCAAGTTTCCCATTTCAAGGAGTAGAACTTCTTCAAACTGTAATGTGCTATCATTTTGCGTTTAATACATTAATTTCTGAAAATACAAATATTCATAGATTCCCATTTATTCTAGATGGAGTTTTGAAAGAAGATATTGACGGTGTAAATAGAAAGAAAATACTAGAATTTATTTATAAGCAAAAACCTACAGATACTCAAACAATTGTTTCTATTGCAAATTCGAAAGAACAAGATGATAGCATTGATACATACAATAAAGAAATTTTTGAAAGTAAGGCATTTCTGATTTGTATTGGGGAAGGAATACATCAAAGAGCCCTTTTAAAGGACTATAATAATGAATGTAAAGAGCTAATCGAAGATTCTTATAAAATAATGGAGCAAGTATAATAATTATTTTGGAGCTTTCATATTTAACAGAATGGGATAAATTAATCTGATTTGCTTCGATTTATGGCTTTAATCACACTTGGCTAAAACTCATCAGAGATAGTATAAAAGAATATGCAACAATCTGGGTGAGTGGAACAATTCATAATATCTTCTCAATCGATCAGGCATTAATTGACATTGATTTTAAAATTCTGAATGTGGTGGTCTGGAAAAAAAGCAACCCACCACAAAACCTGTCCTGTCGGGTGTTTACGCATTCAACCGAATTGTTTATTTGTGCCAGAAAACATGAAAAAGTAGCGCATTATTTTAACTATCCTAACTTAAAGCGCATAAACGGAGCAAGCTAATGAAAGATGTCTGAGAAATACCGACAGCAGACACTACTTCTCATTAATTGTATTAGCTTGGAAGCTATAAGATTTGAAAAGTAGATATAGGTTCTAAAAAATTGTCAATTGTGTACCGTTTCCAAATGGTCTTTGTATTGGCTCGATAGTGTCTTTAGAAGGTGTCGTGATTTCTTGCGTTTGCGTGTTTATATCTTCAATAATGCTTACCATGCTCTTGTATCGTTGTTTGAATTTAAGTTTGTGGCTCCAATTTCCAAGTACATGTGCCGGAGTGTACCAGTGGCTCCACTCTTGCATTCTTAATGTGTCGCCGTGAACAACGACTGCTGGAATATTCAACAGGGAAAATTGGACATAGGCTGCATGAACACAAAGAGGATCAATATCAGTTGCCGTTGTATGGGTAACCTGTTGATAATTGATATTTCTATCTTTTAACTCATGAGCGGTGGCTATGACCATTGCACCCGTTCCACAGGCTGGCTCTGACAGGGTGATAAAGCCGTATTTAGAAATAATGTCCTCATAGCCTTCATTAATTACCATTTTTGCCATCATGCGACACATAGGGTAGGGGGTAAAGAATTGACCTTTATGCTCGTTGTGTAGTTCAAGAGCATGAAAGGCTTCACCTAGTACGTCTCGTGGTGTTTCTTCTAAGTGGTTAACTAGCATTCCTAAGAGCTTTGGGAACTCGTAGACTTCTTCCTTCTTATATTGTCCAACAATATCCATGTACCGTTTTTCTCGTTCGTCAAACTGGCTTTTATCGACTGCATTACTAAATGCCAGGGCGGATATTTCAACAAAATCTGAGAAGACTTTTGATGTACTATGACGGTAGGAGAGTTTTTGAATCAGATTGATTATATCCTGCATTAGTGAGTGCCCATTTTTAAAGAGCCGTTGGTATATCACAAAATCAGTATAATCTGGAGTTTTTGTTTAACGTGAAAGTGAAATTTACCTAGATACACACATTTGTATTGAAAACAGAAGTTATCATTACATAGAAAACAGTATCGTAGTTAAAAAAAATCAGAGCATGGCTCCGATTTTTTTGATTTACACCAATATGAATCACTTCTGACCCAATATTATCTTTATGCCTTTAGGGATTGACCATTTTTTTATATGATTCTGAATCCATAAGGTTTTCGATCTCTTCTATATTTTCAAGTTGGACTTTTATCATCCAACCTTCATTAAATGGATCAGAGTTAACTAATGTCGGTGCTTTTAACAGACCTTTGTTGACGTCAAGCATTTTACCTGAAACAGGCATAAATAGATCACTTACCGTTTTAATAGCTTCAACAGAGCCGAAAATATCGTTTTGTTTAAATATTAATTCTTTATTGGGTAAATCGACATATACGATCTCCCCTAATTCATTTTGTGCAAAATAAGTTATACCAATAAGAGCCGTCTTACTTTCGTTGAAATCTTGAGATAGCTTAAGCCAGGTATGCTCTTTCGAATAGAACTACTCTTTTAAAAAATTCATCTTATTTTGGTTATGAGTTAAAAACTTTGTCTTAACATCTCGGCATACTCATTAGGCAATGGACTCTCTTCAACAGCTTTAGCTGCTTTCTCAACATCGTATTCAAATCGAATAAACTCGATTTGAATTGAATTTTTATCAAGAACTGAACTATTACCCTCTATTGTCAGGACAACATAACAGCCACGTGGATCTCCATCCTTCGGCTTTCCGACCGAACCAATATTGATAGCATGGCGAAAGTGATTGCTGCTATCTACGCCTGAATTTAAAACTCTGTGATAGGGTTTGTGGGTATGGCCAAAGCACATGATATCAGCATCCGCTTGCTCCATAATGCGCAACAGGCTTTTTTCTTCTCGATCTTCAAATAGATATTCGTTTATTTTGCGAGGGCTACCATGAACCAATAGTAAGTTCAGCTCATCTTCATTTAACTGGTATTCTACTCTGATATGAGCTGGTAACGTTCTGAGATACTGCCGCTCTGTCGGTTTCATGATTTCGTTTGTAAATGAAATAGAAACATTGCCATTCGATTTATCATGATCTGTTTTATAGGCACATCCACACTCATTGCTCATCCGACCAATGCCGAAATCATAGTTACCAGCAATTGTCGGAATATTGCGTTTTTTGATTTCATTGACGACTTCGTTAGGCCAGATATTATAACCTACCAGATCGCCAAGACAGTAAGTCATATCAACATTTTGTTGATCAAGGTCTGCAAAAAAAGCTTCTAAAGCAGGCAGATTAGCATGTATATCACTAAAAAGTGCAATTCTCATTGTATTCGATTTTAAGTGGTAGCAACAAAATATCTTTTCTGAAACCAAAAAGCCAAATTCACTAATGCAATCAGGGCAGGGACTTCTACTAACGGGCCAATAACTCCTGCAAATGCCTGTCCGCTATTAATGCCAAAGACTCCGATTGCAACTGCAATTGCCAGTTCAAAGTTGTTCCCTGTGGCTGTAAAGGCAATAGAGGTGCTTTTGGAGTAATCTGCACCGAAATATTTACCGATTAAAAAGCTGATGACAAACATCACAGTGAAGTAAATAACCAGAGGGAGTGCAATTCTGAAAACATCCATTGGGATTTGAAGAATCAGTTTCCCTTTCAGGCTGAACATGACAATAATAGTCAATAGCAAGGCAATTAATGTGATGGGCGAAATTTTAGGAATAAATTGCGTATCAAACCAATGCTGGCCTTTTATGTGGATAAGTGCATAGCGACTTACTATTCCCATCACAAAAGGGATACCTAAATAGATACCAACACTTTCGGCAATCTGTCCGATACTAATATTGACAGCTAACCCATCCAAACCAAAAAATGGAGGCAGAACCGTTAAAAAAATATAAGC
>Ga0209570_1001791_pt1 | contig 10432 bp, 10 predicted proteins | sample EBPBio172007_DNA_FD_185861 | JGI IMG/M metagenome (GOLD analysis project Ga0209570, IMG submission 185861) | Wastewater treatment Type I Accumulibacter community from EBPR Bioreactor in Madison, WI, USA - Reactor 1_9/17/2007_ DNA (SPAdes)... | ecosystem: Engineered > Bioreactor > EBPR >... | reverse complement strand
CGAGAATTCCCAGATCAGCTTGATGTCACCCGCAGCCGGGTCGAAGTCCGGTATCTGCCACCACGGGCGCGCCGGAGCAGGTATGCGTTGCCCGGTAAGCGGGTTGGCCAGCCAGTCAGGTGGGCCGGCACCCAGCGCTACCGGCCAGCGACTGAACAGCCGGGCCGTCTCACGCCAGCCTGTCACCGCTGGCACGTCCACGGCAGCCGCCCGCGAGGGCCCGAAGAACGGGCTCGCCGGAGCCGTTCCCCGCAGCCTCCGCACCGGGTTGAGGCCCAGCCGCACGCCGACGCGGTAGCCCGCGGCACGCGCGATGTTGGGCAGCCCCAGCGCCAGCGCCGTGCGGGCTTTGCTCAGCCAAAGCACCGGGGGTTAGCCCTTACTGCCGGCGCAAGAGCTCTGCCGCCTCAATGGTGACCCGCGCCACCTCGAAAATCTCCTCAGGTGCAATGGCCGGCTTGCCAGCTTCCAGCCCCTGCAGGAAAGCCGCCGCACAGGCACTCTGGCCCTTGTCCTGCTTCCAGAGGTTCATTTTGCTGAAGCCTGGCCAGCCGTAGCCCTTGAGTTTGCGAAAGTTGTCCAGTTGCAACACGCGTCCGGCGGCGAACACCTCGACGCGTTCCTTGGGAAAGCTCGCCGCCCCATTGGCCAGGTACAGGATGGTGCCGAACGAACCGTCTTCAAACCCCAAGGTGATCGACGCCTTGTCCTCGGTGACCGCAACGCCCGGCGCGTCGCCCATGCGGCGTGCCTGCACCGATACGATGGAACTTCCCGCGAGGAAGCGCATCAGGTCGATGAAGTGACAAGCCTCGCCTATGATTCGACCGCCGCCCACCGCGCCGTCCTGTGTCCAGTGGTCTGGCGGAATCGCCCCCGCGTTCATGGTCATCACGAACGACTTCGGTTCCTTTACCGACTCCAGCAAAGCCTTCATTTTCTGTACCTGTGGCGAGAAGCGGCGGTTGAAGCCAACCATCAACTGCGGCCGCGGCGCGCCGCGTTCGCCATGGCCAGCGTCGCCATAAGCCGCTTCAACTTCGGCCAACTCAGCGCGGTGGATCGCCAAGGGTTTCTCGACAAAAACGTTCTTGCCCGCGCGGAGCGCTCGCACGACAAAACTGGCATGCGAATCGTGACGGGTGACGATAGCCACCGTATTGATCGTCGGGTTCGCAAGCATGGCACTCAGATCAGTCGACGCCTCGGCAAATCCAGCCTTCTCGCCGTGTATGACGCCGCTGATTCCTCCCGCGGTAACGATAGTGTGGAACTGCGCGCCCGCCGCCTTGAACGCTGGGATCAGCATGCGCGACGCGTAGTTTCCCGCGCCGACGCAGCCCAATACGGGGCGCTGTGCGTCAAACCCCGCCTGCGGCGCCAATTTCACGCTGGCGACTGTACGCTCGGCCGCCGGCGAAGTGTATTGCAACAGAATGCCCAGAGTATTGTTGTCGCTGGTCAGCGTGGTATAGGCTTGGGGCGCGTCTTCAAAAGCAACACGATGCGTGATCAACGGTGCGACATCGAGTTGGCCACTGACCAACATATCGAGCACCGCCTCAAAGTTGCGCTGTTCGGTCCAGCGCACAAAGCCAAGCGGATAGTCCTGGCCCTTTTCCTCGTAGGCGGCATCGTAGCGGCCAGCGCCGTACGAGCAGCTCACCTGGAAGCTGAGCTCCTTCTCGTAAAAATCCGCCCGGTTGAGGCTCAGGCCGGTTACGCCCACCAGAATGATGCGCCCGCGCTTGCGGCTCATGCGTGCCGCCTGCGTGACTGGATCATCCGACTTTGTTGACGCCGTGATGATCACCCCATCCACGCCCTGCCCGCGGCTGAACGCCAGGCCCGCCGCAACCGGGTCCTCACCGCGGCCAGGATTACACGTTTCGGCGCCGAACTGGCGCGCCAGCGCCAGCTTGGCCTCGTCAAAATCAATGGCCAGCACCCGGCAACCATGGGCACGCAACAACTGCAGGGTGAGCAAGCCGATCAACCCAACGCCGGTCACCACAAACGACTCGCCGAGCGTCGGCTGCGCGAGGCGAATTCCCTGCAAACCGATGCTCGCGAGGACGACAAACGCCGCCGATTCATCATCGACCTCATCAGGAATCCGCGCGCAAAGGTTCTTGGGGACCTTGACAACATCGGCGTGCGGGCCGTTGGACACCACCCGATCGCCAACTCTGAAGCCCTCGACACCGGCGCCCACTTCAACTACGACGCCAACGTTGCAATAGCCAAGAGGCAGCGGCTGTGCGAGCTTTGATTGCACAGCCTCAATGGTCGTCATCAAGCCATCGGTCAGGACTTTGTCCAGCACCATCTTGACCTTCTCGGGTTGCTTGCGGGCTTTCTCGATGAAAGACGCCCTAGCAAACTCGACCAGCATCCGCTCCGTTCCCGCCGAAATTAGAGAAACGCGGGTATGCACCAAGAGGCGCTGCGCTGAAACCTGCGGCGAGGGGGCATAGGCAACGGTCGTGCCGCCCTTGGCCATGTCTTGAAGAATTTGTTTCATAGGACCATTGGAATTGAATTGAACAAATCAGGGCTTACCCCGAGCGACTACTAACCGTAGTACTTCAAGCTGCAACTTCCACTTCTGCGTAGGGGACGGATATACCTCCGATAGCGCTCTACGGCCTGCACTAACAAGCTCGTTCCGAAGCACTGAATTCTTCATTAGCCTAAGCACCGTGGCCGCGATAGATTGCGGATCGTGCGGGTCGAAATACAGCGCAGCGCTTCCGCACAGCTGGCGGGCAAAATCACGGTCAGATACGATAAGTGGCCGACCTGTCAAGAAAGCCTCTGGAAATACGGCTGTTGAAGATTCCACCAAGCTCGCACAAAGCACCGCGTCGGCTGCGAGATAGTGGTCAGCCATAAGTTGGTTTGGCACTTCACCAACGGTGGCAAGCATTGACGCCACTCCATACTGGGCTGCAAGCTGGCTAATCCTCGCCCATCCAGCAGACGAGGGGTCCAAGGTAAAGACAAAGCGCACCGCCAGATCACCGAGTAATTGCAGCGCAGCAGCGACCCTTGGCACCACTTCCAGATTCTTGTGGTGATAGAAACTGGCGGGTACGAACACTGTGAAAGGCTGCCCGTCTTCGTGAAAATCTCCAGCAAGATCATGATAGCGTCGCTCAAAGACGGGGCTAACTGAATTACCAACCACATAGATTCTGTCTAAAGGCATGTCGAACAGCTCGGCCAGCCTATATTTTACCACTTCCGTCTCTACCAGAAAGTAGTCGGCATTCCGCCGCAAAAACATCTTTTTAACTGAGTCCACAGCCTGTTCACGCCACCGGGTCAAACGCGACGGATAGCCCTGTCGCGAATCAGCGTAAAGCATCTTGCCCAGCGCAAAGCCTTGAAGATTAACTGTGCGAGACCGCCAGTACGAGGGGCCAAAAACCGTGAAGACAACGTCAGGAGACAAGGCGCATTCAATAGCGGAAATCTGACGGATTTGCTCGACCCCTCCCGCCGCGACAGATTCGCCAACTACATAACACTTAGATAACAAACGAACGAATTCGGGAGCGAGCTGCCTCGCCATTTCCGACGAGCAGACCAAGAATACCTCCAGGCTAGCGTCGGTGGCCGCATGCTCAACGACACCCAAACCAACTTGGATGCCTCCACCGATAGTCAGTCGGCTGCAATCAAGCAAGAGTTTCATTACCACTTAAGAGAACCTATGGTGAATCATATCCCGTACCATCGCTTGTCACCTTCAGAATAAACACAACCCCAGACATTGCAAATCACCCTGAGAAAACCCATGTGGGAAAACCTAAAATAAAATACTTTTGCCGAGCAAAGTACAAGAAGAAGCAGAATCGAAGCACGTTGATTTGCTCTCGGCCAAGGTGCCACACAGCAAGAAACAAAGCGACAAACACTATACCTACTTGCCACTTTTTATCGAGATCCACCGCGTTTAAATCCATGGCGCAATGAAGTGCTGGAGAAAATTCTCGCCAACAAACAACCCCTGATACCTTGTTGAAACAATATATATATTCCAAAGCGTACCGCCAACAAGGACCACCATAATCACACTTCGTTTTGCCGTGTCAACCAACTCAGCGAAAATAAACAAATACACAGTATAGATATACCTATAGCTTCGCGGGAAGATCGACGGAAACACCAGCAAAAACCCCAAATCAATAACCACAAATATAACAAACAAATGTTTTGTAATAGCACTTAGACGATTACTAAACCGCCAACAAACAACGCTCATTACAGCAGCCTCTACAAGAAACTGATAACCTGAAGTTATGTCGCCAGAATCCTCGCTCATGCGCGCATCAAGCTTCCTTTGAAGAACTTCGAGCGAAGCAACCTCAGTGAGCAAATAGATTGACGAAGCCAACGCAAATAGAATTGCCAATGTTCTTACAACAGACTGTTTATCAAGGGCTAGCATCTTATTAGAAACGAATGCCAGAAAAAATGGCGCCATACTGAAGTGAGTTAGAGCCGCAATAACACTCATGAAGATGGCACTTATGCGCTTCGATCTTGCAAGAAATCCAATTGCAAGCATCAACACGCCTAAAGCCAAACCCGATCTTAGCGCAGAACCCTGAAATGCATAACAGGTTATTGTCGAAAAATAGAGAGCCAGTACAAATGCACCAGTCTTGTTATACAACTCCGCACTTAAAAATATAAGAAAGAAGCCAACCAGGGAAACGGCGACGTGCATGTGTATTGGATCATCGGTAAAAAAAGATATGACGACTATGACGATCCAAAACATTGGCTCACCACCTCCGGTGAGGAATATCACACCCTCCATCACCTCTTTAAATCCGCCCCAGCCCCAGTCTTGTGACGCTATTAACTCAAACGCAGCCGCATAGTGAAGCATGTCACTGCCAAAGCCCACCTCGTCGCCTGAGTAGTAGTTTCTCTGGGATAGTAAAAACGCCATTCCAATAGCGGCGTTGGCTGTTGCTGCATATTTTATAACGCGCCAAATTCCATTTTTTTTAAAATTTCTTGTCCCAATTGCTACTATAAGATAAGCGAGAAAAAATGGGATCGGAAAAACGAGCGCAATTAGGACGACCAGAGGCAGACTGACTACAACTACCCATCCGCGAAGTGCGAAGCCGCTTATCAAGTTAACTCCAGGTTCTCTATTGGGTGATTCTATAACAAGAAATCACGGGGCATCAAACCCCACTCTCTTTGCGTCTATAAACAACGACCAATGCTCCGTAATTGAATATTGCTTGAAGAACATATCCATAACAAAACCCTAAAGGAATCGCGGCAGCCCCTAAAACAGCCGCTTGAGTGAAAGCAGTGACAAGCAGCGTTACGCTCCAGATTATTTGAGCAAGAAAGTGAAGCCAGGCACGACCTTCGGCAGTCCAAAAGCTGATAAATGCCACGTTAAGACCATACAAGATGCTAGAACCAGCAAAAAGGGTGAAAGCTTGTTCTGCATGGACTTGATAATCGCTTCCAGCCACTGCTAATATTGAGGATTTTAGCACTAACATGACGGTGCAAGTGCTGGTTCCAAGCAGCACGTTTAGAAAAATGCTGACGCCGAGCTGCTTAGATCGACCTTGGCGCGCCCGACTAAATTTTGATATTAGAAAATGACCAATAGCCCCCGGAATGAAGGTAGCTACGAGGTATATTTGATATGGCCAAGCAAAGTAGCTTGCAGCAGAGGCCCCTTTTTCATTGATTACGATGGTCAACACAGCGGCGATGGTGGGTCCGGCGAGAGCACCTGACATGGCTAACGGCAGACTTGTTTTCATCAAGGCAGCTTTTATTTCTTCAACTCGTTTCTTGATTATATTTAAGTCAAAAGAAATCAGTTTTAACTCATTCAGCGATTTCAAATGCATCAACATCAGAACCGCTCTCGATCCAGCTATTGCGCAAACGGCCCCAGTAATGCTGAAAAGGTAAATTGAGAGCGCGGTTATCGGAAGGCTAATAGCAGTTGCAATCAAGGCATTCGAGAAAAGCTTTCGGTACTGCTGAGTGCCAAATAGTGCGCCCTCAAAAACACCAGTGGCGGAAATGACCCATGCTATTGACACAATCGACAAGAATGCAACCCAAGGTTCTACGGCGTGAGTATACTGACTTTTCGCGAATGGCCAATAAGAAATTGAAATGGCTAGTGCCAATATTGACGAGGCAATCAATGAGGATGAAATAATCGCTTTGGTAAAACCTGGATCGTTTTTCCAGCTTGTGGAAGCCACTTTATTACAGGTAACGCCAAGCCCAAATGTTGAAAGCGTGGCGATGCTCGTTACGATCGTTATATATAACGCCACGACGCCGTATTCGTCAACGTTCAGCAAACGAACGGCGATTAGATTGGTCAGCAAGATCGCTGCTCGCGATGAAATGCTATACCCTAAAGAGAACAGCCCATCTTTAATTATTATTTTCACATTGACTTCTTCGTTTTTGTCTGTTCGGGTCTGTTCGGGCTGCAGCGGCGTTGCAGGAGTCGTGCGCCGGTCGACCAAGCTGACGGCTGCAACGTGGTTATCGCCCGATAAATCGGGCTCCTACAGAGGGTTTCGGGGGACATCGCTACAACTAACGTGCGAGGCTCGACGGTTCATGAGCGTTGGGGGCAGCGCATCGGGAATCTGGCCAACGCTGGCCCGTCCTAAGGAGCCGGATTCACCTGGCAACCTTTTTTGGGGGCCTGCGCCTCATCCAGACACGCTACCGCCATACCAGAATGCTTGGGCATTCAGCATGTTGCACGGCTTCGCCGGTGGGCACTGCGCTCACCCGGGTTCGGCCGGTTGCGGCGGGACTCTGATCTTGTTGTTGGCTTGGGCATCAGTATCCACGAGGGCGCCGGGATGGGCTGTGAAATCCAGCACGATTCTTGCGATCTGGCTGATGGGGTGCGGACGGGAAGATGTTGGTGGCGTTGTACCGGGCGATGGTGCCTGATTTGCTGGTGAGTGGTTTATCGCCCGATTCATCGGGCGACCATCCATTCACCAGCCTGCGCAACATCCAGGCACGCTACCGCCATGCCAGAATGCCTGGGCATTCAGCAGATGGTGCGCCTTCGCAGGTGAGCACAGCCCTCCCCGGGGTTCAATCGCCTCCGGCGCTTCGCCGGAGCGGTGGTTTGTTTGTGCCTTGCCGCTGTTTACCTTTGCGGGCAGCCTGGCGGCTTCTTCAAGCCGGCATTACGGTTTGTCGCGGTTCAACCTTGATCGTCCTGCGCGGCCAGCTCGGCGCGCATACGTTCGATTTCCACTTTCATCGCGACATACTCCTCTTCCTTGCGGGCAAGGTAGTCGCGGGTCAGGCGCAGCCTGGCGCGGATGCCTTCGGGAGTCAGCAGGTACGCGTATTTCAGCTTGTCTTCGGCGCGAAGGAAGCTGCCGGCTTTGATGTAGCCTTTTTCGAGCAGCGCCTTGAGCAGGTAATTGGTCTTGCCCAAACTGGCGCCAAGCCGTTCAGCAAGCTGCCGCTGGCTGATCTGTGGCTCCTCCTCGACGATTCGGAGGATGCGCAGGTGCACTTGCTCGGCCGGGGTCATGGTTTCTTGTTCAACAAATGAACGCGGATGATAGGGGATGTTGGCGCAAGGGGCAAGGGCGATTGCGGTTTCCTGTAGGAGCCCGATTCATCGGGCGATTGGCGGGTGGGTGGCCTCGGGGCGCTTTGACGGGGCGGTACGTCGTCATCGCCCGATGAATCGGGCTCCTACAGGGGGGAGCGTGGCGGCGGATCGCGCGATGGCGGAGCTCGTGGCGGCTTAGAGCTGGCGGATTTTGCGATGCTGGGCTACGCGCTCTGGCTCGACTAGACTCATCTCGTCATTCAACGGAGGTGGCCATGGCGACCGTGAACATGCTGGAGGCGAAGTTAAACTTGTCGCGCCTTGTTGAAGCCATCGAACAGGGCAAGGAACGGGAAATCGTCATTGCCCGGAACGGACGACCAGCAGCGCGCCTGGTGCCGATCGCGGAGCAACCGCCGGAGCAGCGCATCGGCGTGGCAAGGGGCGCTTTCGACGTTCCGGAGGATATCGACGCGAACAATGAAGACGTGGCTCGGCTGTTTCTGCAGAGGGTTGGATCTTGAAGCTTCTGCTCGACACCCCTGGCGCATAGTGGGCTGTTGCCGATCATCCCGGCTTGTCGGCAAAAGCTCGCGAACTGATCCTCGCGCCAAAAAAGCACGATCCGGGTCAGTGCTGTGACGATATGGGAAATCAGCATCAAACACAGCCTGGGACGAGGTGACATACCGGTTTCTGGCAAGCTTGCTCTGGAATATTTTCGCCAGGCGAGATACCGCCTCCTTCCTGTAGAACCCGAACCTGCTGCTGCGATCGAAGGGCTCCCCGCACACCACCAGGATCCCATTGACCGCCTTCGTGTGGCGCAGGCCCTGACCGAACGATGCGACGGGTCACGCACGATGGCCTGGTCGCTCGTTACAGTGATGGTTTTCTTTGCATCCGAGTTGAGAGGCAACGCCGCTGGTGGCGGCCGCCGCCGCGCTTGAGCTGACCTGGAAGCGTTGGCGGAACACCTGCCGACATGTAGGAGCCCGATTCATCGGGCGATTGGCGGGTGGGTGACCTCGGGCGCTTCGACGGCGCGGTAGGTCGTCATCGCCCGACAAGTCGGGCTCCTACAGGGGGATGGTCGGCTATAGCGAAGCGGGCAGGTCAGAGACCCAGCCGCGCCGCCCGGCCTCTGCAAGAGCCAACCTGTAGGAGCCCGATTCATCGGGCGATTGGCGGATCGAGACCTCGGGCGCTTCGACGGAGCGACACGTCGTCATCGCCCGATGAATCGGGCTCCTACAGGGGTGATGGTCGGCTATCGCGAAGCGGGCAGGTCAGAGACCCAGCCGCGCCGCCCGGCTTCTGCAAGAGCCAACCTGTAGGAGCCCGATTCATCGGGCGATTGGCGGATCGAGACCTCGGGCGCTTCGACGGAGCGGCAGGTCGTCATCGCCCGACAAGTCGGGCTCCTACAGGGGGGGTGGTCGGCTATCGCAAAGCGGGCATGCCAGAGATCCAGCCGCGCCGCCCGGCTGCTGCAAGAGCCAACCTGTAGGAGCCCGATTCATCGGGCGATTGGCGGGTGGTGACCTCGGGCGCTTCGACGGAGCGACACGTCGTCATCGCCCGACAAGTCGGGCTCCTACAGGGGGCGAGGTGCGTGGATGTTTTCGCCTGACGGATTAGGCGGTGGCGGTGTTTGTCTGCTTCAACCCTGATCGAAAATTTCGTCCAGCGATTGCGCGTCGAGCACCTTGATGGCCCAGCTTTCGAGCTGCTCGACGGTGGCCCCGTCCAGTCGGATGCGTACAGAGTCGGGCAGCGCACCGAAGCGACGGGCGAGAAGGCTCTGCAGGAGTGCGGCCTCGCCTTCCTGGCGGCCTTCCTGGCGGCCTTCCTGGCGGCCTTCCTGGCGGCCTTCCTGGCGACCTTGCTGCAAGCCTTTTTCGATTCCGAAGCGTTCGGCAGAGGTGACGTAAGGCATGGTGACGTTCCTTTCCAATGTGTAGACTTCGTCCATCAGCCGCTTCTCGGGCTCGGTCGGCAATGCGCCTGCCAACATGTAGGAGCCCGATTCATCGGGCGATTGGGCGGCTGGGTGACCTCGGGCGCTTCGACGGAGCGACGCGTCGTCATCGCCCGATGAATCGGGCTCCTACAGGGGGCGAGGTGCGTGGATGTTTTCGCCTGACGGACTGGGCGGTGGAGGTGTTTGTCTGCTTCAACCCTGATCGAAAATTTCGTCCAGCGATCGCGCGTCGAGCACCTTGATGGCCCAGCTTTCGAGCTGCTCGACGGTGGCCCCGTCCAGTCGGATGCGTACAGAGTCGGGCAGCGCACCGAAGCGGCGGGCGAGAAGGCTCTGCAAGAGTGCGGCCTCGCCTTCCTGGCGGCCTTCCTGGCGGCCTTCCTGGCGACCTTGTTGGAAGCCTTGCTGCAAGCCTTGCTGCAAGCCTTTTTCTATTCCGAAGCGTTCGGCAGAGGTGACGTAAGGCATGGTGACGTTCCTTTCCAATGTGTAGACTTCGTCCATCAGCCGCTTCTCAAGCTCGGTCGGCAAGCGCATCAGCCAGTCGATGACGCTGAACAGGTCGATGATGCGCTGCTTGTCCCAGTTGCGTTCGTAGAGGAGCTTGGCCAGCCGCCATTTTGCCGCATAACGTTGTTCAGGGTCACCTTTCGTCTTGCGGGTGAATAGGTGCGCGGCGGTAACTAGGGCAAAGGGATTGGTATCGGCCAGGAGAGCTTCGACCTGATCCGCGTAATCGAGGAGCTTTACGGTCGGGAAGCGGATACCCATTTCGCAGCCGAACAGCCGGTAGCCGAAGTGAGTGGGTTTCCAGTTTTCGCCATCGTCGGCCAGCACGG
>Ga0209570_1001789_pt1 | contig 10435 bp, 13 predicted proteins | sample EBPBio172007_DNA_FD_185861 | JGI IMG/M metagenome (GOLD analysis project Ga0209570, IMG submission 185861) | Wastewater treatment Type I Accumulibacter community from EBPR Bioreactor in Madison, WI, USA - Reactor 1_9/17/2007_ DNA (SPAdes)... | ecosystem: Engineered > Bioreactor > EBPR >... | reverse complement strand
GCACGGATGGGTCGAGGCCGATTCGCATGTGGCCATTCCGGTCGATCAGCGCAGTTTCGCGGAAATTCAACCCGATATGCTGCCTTACCGTCATCTTTCCCTCGACGCGGTGATGCCGGCGCATGTTATCTACGAAAACGTCGATAGCAAACCTGCTGGATTTTCAAATTACTGGATAAATTATCTGAGAAACGACATTAAATTTTCCGGGGTGATTTTCAGCGACGATTTGTCCATGCAAGGGGCCAGCGTTGCCGGTGGGATCATCGAACGCGCGCAGGCGGCCCATGCTGCAGGTTGCGACATGTTGCTCGTCTGCAACGCCCCGGAAGAAGTGGACAAACTCTTGGCGCATTGGACTCCATTGGTGCCGGCAAGCTTGAGAGAACGTGTCGCTCGTCTGCGCCCGTCTGCGCCGGCCAAAACCTGGGAAGCGCTTCAGTGTGACCCGCTTTACCGCGCGGGAAGCCAATACTGCGCTGAACTGACGGCGGATTGCTGACAGAATTACTCAGGTATTTTAAAATTACCCTTTTTACCGTCAAGGGAATAGCCCTTCATGTTCCGACAATTGCGCGAAGATATCAGAGCAGTGTTTGACCGGGATCCCGCAGCGCGGACCTCCTGGGAGGTGCTGACCTGTTACCCCGGTATCCACGCCTTGATCGCGCATCGTTTCGCCCACTGGTTGTGGGGACATCGCCTGCGTTGGCTGGCGCGTTTCGTCGCGAATTTTGCCCGCTTCCTGACCGGGATCGAGATTCATCCCGGCGCCGTGATCGGTCGGCGCTTTTTTATTGACCACGGCATGGGAGTGGTTATCGGCGAAACGGCGGAAATTGGCGATGATGTAACCATCTATCATGGCGTGACCCTGGGTGGAACCTCGTGGAACAAGGGCAAGCGCCACCCCACGCTGGAGAATGGGGTGGTTGTCGGGGCGGGGGCCAAAGTACTCGGGCCGATCGTCATTGGCGAAGGTGCCCGGGTAGGTTCCAACGCGGTGGTGACCAAGCGGGTTCCCGCTGACACCACCGTGGTGGGCAATCCGGCCCGCCAGATCGATAACTCCAAACAAGGGCGGCAGCGCAAGAAGCAGGCCGAAAAGCTTGGTTTTTCCGCTTATGCGGTGGGCAGCAACGCCGATGACCCGCTGGCCAAGGCGATTCATGGTCTGCTCGATCATGCCGCTGAAACCGACCGCCGGCTCGAAGTCTTGCTCAAGCAACTGGATGCCGCCGGAATCAAGTGTGAAAGCGCTGCTGACCAACTCGACCGTTTCGATCCGAAATACTTGAGTAAAATAGTTGACTAATCGGGTAAAAGACCCTATTGTTGACAAAAATAGTTGGTTAATCCCCTGGAGGCACCTATGCGTTTGACAACCAAAGGACGGTTCGCCGTCACCGCCATGATCGACCTGGCTCTCAATAGCCACGATGGTCCTGTTGCGCTCGCCGGCATCAGCGAGCGTCAGAAAATTTCCCTGTCCTATCTTGAACAGTTGTTCGGAAAACTACGCCGCTATCGCCTGGTGGCCAGCGTGCGTGGTCCGGGCGGTGGTTACAGTCTGGCCCGGCCGCTTTCGGAGGTGTCGGTTGCCGATATCATTCGCGCGGTCGACGAACCTCTGGACGCCACGCAATGCCATGGGCACCAGAATTGCCGGGGCGACGAGCCGTGCATGACCCATGAACTCTGGTCGACGCTGAACGACAAGATGTATGAATACCTGTCCGGAGTTTCGCTGGCAATGCTGGTTTCCAAGCAGCGCAAGCCGGAAGCGGAAAGCGCGACCAAACGGGTTCGGATCATTCCGGCGCAAAAAACCGTGGAAAGAGCCGCGGCAGCGGTCTGAACGTATGTTTGCCCCCGTTTTTCTGGACCACAATGCCACCACGCCGCTTTCAGAAGCGGTGTGGCAAGGCATGCTTCCCTGGCTGCGAGATCGCTTCGGAAACGCTTCCAGCCGGCACGAATATGGGCGTGCGGCGCGGACAGCGGTCGAGGAAGCGAGACGTCAGGTGGCCGCCGCCGTGGGTGCGGTGCCGGGAGAGGTGGTGTTTACCAGCGGCGGGAGTGAATCCAATAATCTACTGATCAAGGGTTTTTGCGATGTCCGTGCGCCGGGTGCGCTGGCCATTGGCTCCACCGAGCACCCGTGCGTGTACAAACCTGCGGAACAGATGGTGAGCGCGGGCTGGCAGATTCGCCGCATTCCGGTTGATTCGCTCGGATTGATCGATCTCGCGCGCTATGCCGAGATCGTGCTCGAAAAGCCGGCGTTGGTGTCGGTGATGATGGCCAATAACGAAACCGGGGTGGTCCAGGATGTGGCAGCGCTCGCGGCGGCTGCAAGAACGGCAGGTGCTGTTTTTCATACCGATGCCGCGCAGGTGCTCGGGCGGATGCCGCTCGATTTTCGCGCGCTGAATGGCGCCGGAGTGATGGCGATGACGTTGTCTGCCCACAAGGCGGGCGGCCCCAAAGGGGCGGGTGCGCTGATTCTGGACAAGCGGCTCGAACTCGTGCCATTGATTGCTGGCGGAGGGCAGGAACGCGGGCTGCGTTCGGGGACGGAAAACGTTGCTGCCATTGTCGGGTTTGGATTGGCCTGCGAGCTTGCTTCCACTCAACTTCGCGATGCGCCGGCAGCCATGTTGGCTATGCGCGAACAACTCGAAATTGGCCTGCATGCGCTGGGCGCCAGCATCTTCGGGCAGGCGGCATTGCGTTTGCCGAACACCGTTTATTTCGCGTTGCCGGATATCGACGGCGAAACCCTGGTGGGCAAACTGGACCGCGCGGGTTTCGCTGTGGCCAGCGGCGCGGCCTGCTCCAGCGCCAATCCCGAGCCTTCGCACGTGCTGGCGGCGATGGGCGTGCCCGACGAATTTGCGCGCGCTGCGGTGCGGGTTAGTCTGGGTTCGGGAAACCAGCCCCGGCAAGTGGAGGAATTCCTCAAAGTGTTGAAAGAAATCGTTCAGCAGTTGAAACAATTGACCGCCGTAGCCATCTGAGATTTTGAAAGAGAGAAATGCGATGAAACTTCCCATCTACTTTGACTATTCGGCGACAACCCCGGTCGATCCGCGCGTTGCGGAAAAAATGATTCCCTTCCTGACCGAAAAATTCGGCAATCCGGCTTCGCGTTCGCACAGCTTTGGTTGGGAGGCGGAAGAAGCGGTTGAACTGGCGCGCGAGCAAGTGGCAGCGCTGGTCAATGCCGATCCCAAGGAAATTGTCTGGACTTCCGGCGCGACCGAATCGAACAACCTGGCGATCAAGGGTGCTGCCAATTTCTACGGTGCGACCAAGGGCAAACATATCATCACGGTGAAGACCGAGCACAAGGCGGTACTCGATACCTGTCGCGAAATGGAGCGCCAGGGATTCGAAGTGACCTATCTCGATGTCCAGGAAAACGGGTTGATCGATTTGCAGGCGTTCAAGGCCGCGCTGCGCCCGGATACCCTGCTGGCCTCGGTGATGTTCGTCAATAACGAAGTGGGCGTGATTCAGCCGATCGAAGCCATTGGCGAAATCTGCCGCGAGAAGGGCGTGATTTTTCATGTCGACGCCGCGCAGGCAACCGGCAAGGTGGAAATCGATCTTTCCCGGCTGAAGGTCGATCTGATGAGTTTTTCTGCGCACAAGAGCTACGGACCCAAGGGAATCGGTGCACTGTATGTTCGCCGCAAGCCGCGTATCCGTCTCGAAGCGCAAATGCATGGTGGCGGCCACGAGCGCGGCTTCCGCTCGGGAACGCTGGCCACGCATCAGATTGTCGGCATGGGCGAAGCCTTTGCCATCGCCAAGGCAGAGATGGCGGAAGAGAACAAGCGGATCAAGGCCCTGCGCGATCGTCTGCTGCATGGACTCAAGGATCTTCCGGCCACCTTCATCAATGGCGATCTCGAACAGCGGGTGCCGCACAACCTCAACATCAGTTTTGCCTACGTCGAAGGCGAGTCGATGATCATGGCGCTGAAGGATCTGGCGGTATCGTCAGGTTCCGCGTGTACCTCGGCCAGCCTGGAGCCTTCCTACGTTTTGCGTGCGCTGGGTCGCGACGATGAACTGGCCCATTCCTCGATCCGCTTCACCCTGGGGCGTTTTACCACGGTTGAAGAAATCGACTACGCCATCAAGTTGCTGCATCAGAAGATCGGCAAGTTGCGCGAAATGTCGCCGCTGTGGGAAATGGTGCAGGAAGGCGTTGATTTGAACACCGTTCAGTGGGCGGCCCACTGATTGTCGAAAGGAGAAATAACATGAGCTATAGCGTAAAAGTCATTGATCATTATGAAAATCCGCGTAACGTCGGCTCGTTCGACAAGGAAGACGAAGGCGTCGGGACTGGCATGGTGGGGGCGCCCGCTTGCGGCGACGTGATGAAGCTGCAGATCAAGGTGAATCAGGAGGGCGTGATTGAGGACGCCAAGTTCAAGACTTATGGTTGCGGTTCGGCGATTGCTTCGTCGTCGCTGGTGACCGAATGGGTCAAGGGCAAGACGGTCGATCAGGCGTTGTCCATCAAAAATACCGATATTGCCGAGGAACTGGCGTTGCCGCCGGTTAAAATTCACTGTTCGATCCTGGCCGAGGATGCCATCAAGGCGGCCGTGGCCGATTACAAGAAAAAGCATGGGGAATAAGCATGGCGGTAACGCTAAGTGAAAAGGCTGCCAAACACGTCGCCGGTTTTCTGGCCAAGCGCGGCAAGGGCTATGGGTTGCGTTTGGGTGTCCGCACCAGCGGATGCTCGGGCATGGCCTACAAGCTTGAATTCGTCGATGAAGCGGGCGATGAGGATCTGGTATTCGAAAGCCACGGCATCAAGGTCGTCGTCGATCCGAAGAGTCTGCCTTATCTCGACGGAACCGAGCTGGATTATGCCCGCGAGGGCCTGAACGAAGGGTTCAAGTTCAACAACCCCAACGTCAAGGACGAGTGCGGCTGCGGCGAAAGCTTCCAGGTCTGAGACGGGGAGGCGGCTGTGCAACTGGCGGATGACCACTTCACCCTGTTCGGGTTGCCTGCGCGCTTCCGGCTGGACAGCAGCCAACTCGACCACTGTTATCGCGAAGTGCAATCCAAGGTACATCCTGACCGTTTCTCGGCAGCGGGAGAGCAGGAGCGGCGCATCTCCATGCAGTGGGCGACACGTGCCAACGAGGCCTACCAGACGCTGAAAAAGCCGCTGGAGCGCGCCAAATACCTGTTGCATCTCAACGGCCACGACATTCAGGCGGAGAACAACACCGCCATGCCGGCCGATTTTCTGTTCGAGCAGATGGAGTGGCGTGAAGCCACCGCTGAAGCCCGCACCGGCCGCGATCACCATGAGCTGGAAAAACTGTTCAACCGTCTGCGTGAAGACATGGCGGGTCGCTACGAGGAAATCGCGGCGCTGATCGACGATCGTGCCGATTTCGCCACGGCGGCGGATCGGGTGCGGCGCCTGATGTTTCTGGAAAAGTTGTTAATTGAAATTGACGACGCCCTGGCGTCGCTGGAAGAGTAATCCATGGCCTTGTTTCAGATCGCCGAGCCTGGCGAATCCGCTGCACCGCACGAACACAAACTGGCGGTGGGCATCGATTTGGGAACCACCAATTCGTTGGTGGCCACGGTGCGCAGCGGACTGTCGGTCGTACTCAACGACGAGCAGGGGCGTCCGCTGCTACCGTCGATCGTACGATACCTGCCGGACGGAAACTGCGAAACCGGTTACAGCGCGCAACTGCATCAGGCGCTGGACCCGAAAAATACCGTGGTTTCGGTCAAGCGCTTCATGGGGCGCGGAATTGCTGACATCGCCCATATCGAATCGATGCCCTACGACTTCGTCGACGCGCCGGGCATGCTCAAGCTGAAAACCTGTGCCGGGATCAAGAGCCCGGTGGAGGTTTCGGCCGAAATTCTCAATACCCTGCGGGTTCGGGCGGAGGCATCGCTGGGCGGCGAACTGGTCGGTGCGGTGATTACCGTTCCCGCCTATTTTGACGATGCGCAGCGTCAGGCAACCAAAGACGCTGCCAAGCTGGCTGGAATCAATGTGCTGCGCTTGTTGAACGAGCCCACAGCCGCCGCGATCGCCTACGGGCTGGATAATGCAGCCGAGGGAGTTTATGCGGTTTACGATCTCGGTGGCGGAACCTTCGATATCTCGATCCTCAAGCTGACCAAGGGCGTATTCGAAGTCCTGGCGACCGGTGGCGATTCGGCGCTGGGCGGCGATGATTTCGATCATCGCGTGCTGTGCTGGATGATCGAACAGGCCCGCCCGATGCCGCTTTCGCCGCACGATGCCCGCTTGCTGATGGGCGTGGCGCGCGAAGCCAAGGAATATCTCAGTCAGCACGCCGAGGCACCGATCGGCGCCCATCTCTCTACAGGCGAAGTCATCGATCTGAAGCTGGATGCCGAGACTTTCACAGAAATCAGTAGGACGCTGGTTTCGAAGACACTGCAGTCGGTGCGCAAAGCCTTGCGCGATGCCGGCTTGCAGCCGCAGGATATCAAGGGCGTGGTGATGGTTGGCGGCGCCACGCGGATGCCGCAGATCCAACGCGCAGTGGCCGAATACTTCGGGCGCGAGCCCTTGACCAATCTCGATCCGGACAAGGTGGTGGCGCTGGGCGCCGCGACGCAGGCCAACTTGTTGGTGGGTAACCATACCGGCGACGACGACTGGTTGCTGCTTGATGTGATTCCACTCTCGCTGGGTCTGGAAACCATGGGCGGATTGGTGGAGAAGGTCGTTCCCCGCAATTCGACCATACCGGTAGCGCGTGCGCAGGAATTCACCACCTTCAAGGATGGTCAGACCGCCATGGCCATTCATGTGGTGCAGGGAGAGCGCGAACTGGTGGACCATTGCCGCTCGCTGGCGCGTTTCGAATTGCGCGGCATTCCGCCCATGGTGGCAGGTGCCGCACGTATCCGGGTCACCTTCCAGGTGGATGCCGATGGCTTGCTGGCAGTTTCTGCCCGCGAACAGACCACCGGCGTCGAAGCGTCGATTTCGGTCAAGCCATCCTACGGCCTTTCGGATGACGAAGTGGCTGGCATGCTCAAGGACTCGATGGCCTACGCCAAGGATGATGCATTACGTCGCGCGCTCAAGGAGGCCCAGGTCGAGGCGCAGCGCCTGATTGAAGCCACGCGGGCGGCACTGGAGCAGGACCCGCATTTGCTCGACGCCGCCGAAATCACCCGGATTGAATCCGCCATTGCCAAATTGCAGACCACGATGCTGGGCGACAATCGTCGGCAAATCAATCTGGCGATGGACGATCTCGGCTACGAAACACAGGAATTCGCGCACCGCCGCATGGATCAAAACATCAAGCGCGCGTTAGCGGGGCGCAAGGTGGATGAACTGAATCCGGAGGAAAGTGCATCATGACCCAGATCGTTGTATTGCCGCATGTTGAACTGTGCCCCGAAGGCGCGGTGATTGAAGCCGAATCCGGCAAATCGATTTGCGAGAACCTGCTGGTCCATGGCGTGGAGTTGGAACACGCCTGCGAGATGTCCTGCGCCTGCACCACCTGCCATATCGTGGTGCGGGAGGGTTTTGCCTCGCTCGAGCCGGCCGAGGAAATCGAGGAGGACCTGCTCGACAAGGCCTGGGGGCTGGAGCCCAATTCCCGGCTCGGGTGCCAGGCCATCGTCGGTGCGGAACCCCTGGTCGTCGAGATTCCGCGTTATTCGATCAATATGGCCAAGGAGGGACATCGCAAATGAAATGGACCGACATCAACGATCTGGCCATCGAATTGGCCGAGGCGCATCCCGATCAGGATCCGTTGAAAATCAATTTCGTCGATCTGCGCAATTGGGTACTGGCCCTGCCGGGTTTCGACGACGATCCCCAGCGTTGCGGCGAAAAAATCCTGGAAGCGATCCAGCAGGCCTGGATCGACGAAGTTGGCTGACCGGCACCGCAATTCCGTAATTCGGCGATAATCCCGATCAATCATGGCCACTCACCTCCAATTTCTCCCGCTTGAAGAAGCCGATGAGGGCATGGTACTCGGTGCGCCGCTGGTGCTCACCGAACATGGGGTGATGACTTATCGCCTTCCGGCGGGGCATCGGCTCACGGAGAGCAACCTGCGCCAGTTGGCAGTGCATCATGGCGAATTCGTCTGTGTTGAAGTGGAAGACCTGCGGAACGAAGCCGAACGTCAAAATCAGTGGCTACAGCATGAAAAGCGTCTCGCGCATCTCTTTCGCCGCGCCGATCTGTCCAATCTCGCACTGGCCGCGCTTTATCAGGCAGTGACGCGCTTCAGGAGGATGTGATGCCGATCCGCCAGGACGAGGTTGTGGCGCGCATGGGGGAGTTACCCGCGTTTCCCAAGGTGGTCGTCCGCTTGCTCGATGCCCTGGAGGACGATGCAGCCACCATCGGAACCCTGGCTCATCACGTCGAAAGTGACCCGGTGGTGACAGCGCGCGTGATGTCGTTGGCCAATTCAGCGGCGATGGGGGTTCATGCCGGCCGGACCGTGACCAATGTCGAAACAGCTGCTTCGATGATCGGCATTGCACGGATTCGCGAAATCGCGCTGGCGGTCTCGCTGGCGAAATTTGCGCAGGATTGCAAGGTGTCGGCAGGGTATTGGGAGCATAGCGTCGCGGTGGGTGTTTGCGTGCAGGAACTGGCCAAACATACCCGACTTTCGCTGGACTACGCCTTCGTCGCCGGACTGCTGCATGATATCGGGCAGCTCTGGCTCTCCACCTTCTACCCTGTGGAATTCGATCTTTGCCGGCAGTCTGTCGCTGGCGAGCAGGCTACCGTGATCGAGGCCGAAACGTGGCAATTCGGGGTTGACCACAGTCAGATCGGAGCCTGGATGGTCGAGCAATGGGAATTGCCTCCCAGCATGGCTGCAGCGGTGCTATATCACCATGCGCCGGACGAATGCGCTGCCGATAGCCTGGTCGCAGCTACTCATGTTGGCGAAGTGATGGCCAATGCGCTGGATCTGGGCGAGCGCCCGGAAAATCAGGTGGTTTATCTTTCACCGGAAGCCTGCGCGACCGTCGGCATCGACTGGAATGACGACCTGAACTATCTCTTCGGCAAGCTTGAAGCGCGCACGCGCCACGCCATTGCCGTTTTCCGCTAGCCAGGCTGATCCGTTTCAAAGCGCCACTGCAGGCCTTCGGCGATCAGCAATGGATGCAGTTCGGCAAATGCCGTTGTGTCGACGCAATTGAGAAAACGAACCGCTTGTGGCGGCATTGGAACGACCGCCACGGTTGCCGTGGCGGTGGCAATGCGATCGAGCAGGAAGGTCGGCAGCGCGCCGCCGTAGACGATCAGATCAGTCAAGGACGTGCGAGACCAGCCCATCCGCCAGCTTGGGTTCAAACCAAGTCGATTTTGGCGGCATCACGTTACCGGAATCGGCCACGGCCATCAGGTCGGTCATGCGCGTGGCGTGCATGGCGAAAGCCACGGCCATTTCGCCGCTATTCACACGGGTTTCCAGTTCTTCCAGGCCACGAATGCCACCGACAAAATCGATGCGCTTGTCGCGGCGCAGGTCGGTAATGCCGAGAATCGGCGCCAGCAGAAAGTCGGATAGCAGGCTGACATCCAGACGCTTGACCGGGTCGTGGGTTGGCACCAGTTCCGGCCGGATCTCCAGCCGATACCAGCGGCCACCGAAATACATGCCGACCACGCCAGGTTTTTCCGGATGCACCTGATTCTTTGCGGTGGCGATCAGGAAGGTTTCCTCGACGAGTTGCAGAAAGGCTTCTGAACTCAGGCCATGCAGATCACGAACCACGCGGTTATAGTCCATGATGCGCATTTCGTGTGCCGGGAAGATCACCGACAGGAAATGCTCGGCACTGGCCGCTCCAGCACCGCGGCGGGCGGCGGCCACGCGCGAGGCAGCGGCAGAACGGTGATGTCCGTCGGCAATGTAGAGGTTGTCCATGCCGTCGAAAACCTGGGTGATGCGGCTGATCAAATCGGCGTCGGCGATTTTCCAGACGGTATGGCGAATGCCTTCGGGACTGGTGACGTCGGCAATCGGCGTGCCCTTTACCGCTTCGGCAATCAGTGCATCCGCTGCCGGGGTATCCGGATAGGCCAGCAGCACCGGACCGGTCTGTGCATTCAGGGCTTCGATCTGGCGAACGCGGTCGTCTTCCTTGTCCGGGCGGGTGAATTCGTGCTTGCGGATGCGGTTGCTGTCGTAGTCCGCCACCGATGCGGCGGCGACCAGCCCGGTCTGGATGTGTTCGCCCATGGTCAGGCGATAGGCGTAGTAACAAGGGGCCGGGTCGCGGATCAGAACGCCTTGGTCGATCAGGTGTTGGAAATTTTCGGCCGATTTGGCATAGACCGCCGGGGAATAGGGGTCGGTGTCGATCGGCAGATCGATTTCCGCCTTGGAAA
>Ga0209570_1001788_pt1 | contig 10438 bp, 7 predicted proteins | sample EBPBio172007_DNA_FD_185861 | JGI IMG/M metagenome (GOLD analysis project Ga0209570, IMG submission 185861) | Wastewater treatment Type I Accumulibacter community from EBPR Bioreactor in Madison, WI, USA - Reactor 1_9/17/2007_ DNA (SPAdes)... | ecosystem: Engineered > Bioreactor > EBPR >... | reverse complement strand
AACTGGCCCCGGCGGAGGGTGGCGCCCACACGCGGGTCGACGTGGCGACCGAACTGGCGATCACCGGCAAGCCGGCGCAGTTCGGGCGTGGCGTCATGCAGGACGTCTCGGACAAGCTGCTCCAGCAGTTCATCGGCTGCATCGAGGGCCAGTTCAGCGCGCCCGCCGACCCCGGGACAACCGCGGCAACTGGGAACAACGCCGCAGAGGGAGAGGGGCGCTCGCACGGGGAGCCGTTGGCACAATTTCGCGCGGAGGTCGCTGACGACGAGGGCATGGCCCTGTCACCGGCCGAGATCGCCGAGGGTCTCGGGGAGAGTCAGCCGGTCGCCGCCGCACCTGTGGCGGCGGCCCCGGCCCCGCGGCATACCTCTGGGGCGGCGACGACCCGACCGGCCGCCTCGCGGGCGGCAAGCGACGACTCGATCGACCTGGGGGCGACGGTGCTGCCGGTGCTCCTCAAGAGCTATGCCCCGCATGCGATCGGGGCCCTGCTGGCGATCGCCCTGGGTTATCTCATCGGGCGGCGCAGGCGCTGACGCCCGTCGGGGCCGACGTGGTCCCACGGTGCGGTCGTCGCCGCCCACCGGGATGGTGGCCAACAGCAGTTCATCGACCGCACCGTGCCGGTCACGAGCGCCGACGGTGCCGGCCCGGTCCTGTCCCACATGCTCGAGCGGCTCGAGGAGCCACACCCGATCAGCGACTTGGCCCGACGTGCCGCGATGTCACCACGCACCTTCGCCCGGCGCTTCGTCGCCGAGACGGGCACGACACCGCACCAGTGGCTCACCGAGCAACGTGTGATCCGTGCCCGTGAGGTGCTCGAGGAGAGCGACCTGCCGGTCGAGCAGGTCGCGACGCGGCCCGGCTTCGGCAACGCGGCCCTGCTCTTGCATCACTGCCAAGCGTGCACCGGGATCAGCCCTACGGCATACCGTTCCCAGCACCGCGCTCAGGCGATGACTGGAGCCTGAGCCTTCACAGGACGCGCACATTTCCTGTGGGCGCCCCCCGCACGCGCCTCCCTAGAGTCAGTGCCATGACCGCGACTCCCGCCCGCCTACTCGTCGTCGAGGACGACGAGGTCATCAACGAGTCGCTCACCCTGCGCCTCGAGGCCCAGGGGTATGCCGTGACACGCGCCTTCGACGGCCCGGGCGCCGTCGAGGCGTTCACCGCGGACCCGCCCGACGTGGTCCTCCTCGACATCATGCTTCCCGGCTTCGACGGCCTCGAGGTGTGCCGCCGCATCCAGGCCATCCGGCCCGTGCCCGTGCTCATGCTCACCGCTCGCGACGACGAGACCGACATCCTCGTCGGGCTCGCGGTCGGGGCCGACGACTATGTGACCAAGCCCTTCCGCATGCGCGAGGTCGTCGCGCGCGTCCAGGCCCTGCTCAGGCGCGTCGAGCGGGCCGCCGAGCTCGCCGCCCGGCCGACCGCGACCGACCTCGTCGTCGGCGGCCTCACGGTGAGCCCCAGTGCGCGGCGCGTGACAGTCCAGGGGAGCGAGATCCACCTGACGCCACTGGAGTTCGACCTCCTGCGGGTTCTCGCCGAGGCCCCCGGGCGGGTCTTCGAACGAGACCAGTTGCTCCGCGACGTGTGGGGGTGGGCCGATGCCTACGGCACGCGCACCCTCGACTCCCACGTCAAGGCCCTGCGCGCCAAGATCGGTGCCGACCGGATCCGCACCGTCCACGGCGTCGGATATGCCGCGGAGGCCCGACCGTGACCGCCGAACCCAACGCTCGGGGGCCACTGGCGGGGATCACGTCGATCCGCGTCAAACTCGGGCTCCTCGTCGTCGCGAGCACCGTCGCCGTCCTCGTCGCCGCCGCCATCGGGCGCCGCGCCGGCGTGCCCACCCTCGTCTCCGGCCCGGTGACGATCGCCGCCGCCCTCGGCGCGACCCGCTGGTTGGCCCGCGGCATGGTGACCCCGCTGCAGGACATGACGCGTGCCGCCTCCCGCATGGCCGGCGGGCAATGGTCCGAACGCATCGACGTCACCTCCGCCGACGAGGTGGGCACGCTGGCCCGGTCGTTCAACGCCATGGCCGAGGATCTGGCCACCCAGGACGAGCAACGCCGTGCCCTCATCGCCACCGTCTCACACGAACTGCGCACGCCACTGGCCGCGCAGCGGGCCGTGCTGGAGAACCTCGCCGACGGTGTCGTCGCTCCCGACGAACGAACCCTCGGCACCGCCCTGGCCCAGGCCGAGCGACTGTCCGACCTCGTCAACGACCTGCTCGACCTCTCCCGCATCGACGGCGGCGCCGGTCGGCTCGCCCTCGCGCGCGTCGACGTCGCCCAGTTGCTGACCGCCTGCGTCGCCGAGGCCGAGCTCCGCCCCCGGGACGTGCGCCATGTCGTCACCGTCACGCCGGAGAGCCTGTCGGTCACCGCCGATCGCGCTCGTCTCACCCAGGTCATCGTCAACCTGCTCGACAACGCCGACCGCCACAGTCCGGCCGGGGGCGTCGTCCGCGTCGACGCCAGGGTCGACGGCAGCGACTGGGTCCTCGACGTCCGCGACGATGGTCCCGGCATCCCGCCCGAGCAGCGACACCGCATCTTCCAGCGGTTCGGGTCCACCGATCCGACGTCCGGTGGCTCCGGGCTCGGCCTGGCCATCGCCCGCTGGGTCGTCGAGATGCACGGCGGCCGGATCGATGCCCTCGACGCCGAGGCCGGTGCGCACCTGGCCCTGCGGCTGCCGCGCACACCCGTGTTCCCCTCTTCCAAGCCATCGCCGTCGCCGGCCGCTTCCGCAGACACGCCCGCACCCCGAGCCGCAGCGGCACCGGCCGTGGTGGCGCACGCCGCAACCGGGCGGCATACCCCCTCGTCCAGCCCCACCCAGGAGTCCACCATGTCGTCCGTAGTCGCCCCGGCCGTCCCGTCGGTCCCGCCCGCTGCCCCTCGGCCGGACTTCTGGGGCCGCTTCTGGCCCGAGCGCCACTGCGGGCCACAGGTTGCGATCCTCGCTGCGGCCGCCGGCGTCGGCATCATCGGCGCGGTCCTGCTGCCCCTGATGAACGGTGTGGGCCTGGCCGTCTCCCTCGTCATGGGGCTGGGCGGCTCGCTCGCCTTCGTCGTCGGTCGGGCCTGGCGCTCGCCCTGGGCACTGGCCGTCTGGGCGCTGTGTCTCGTGGCCGTCTCCGTCTTCACCCTGCGCGCGGAGCCCGGGCTCGCCGTGCTCGGACTCGTCCTCGCCACACCGCTGTTCATGTCGGCATTCACCAAGGCACGCACGATCGTCGGCCTGCTGATCTCCGGCCTGGCCTGGGTGCTCGCGGCGATCCGCGGCCTGCCCCTCCTAGGACGCACCCTCGGCCGGCTCAGCGCCCGCCGCAACCTCTGGGCCGTCCTGCGGGCCGGCGCCCTGACCGTCCTGGGCGTCATCGTCTTCGGTGCGCTCTTCGCCTCGGCGGATGCGATCGTCGGCTCCTGGGCCAAGGCGCTGGTCCCGGACTGGCAGTGGAGCGAGCTCACCCTGCGCGCCTTCCTGTGGACCTTCATCACCGGGCTGACCCTCACCGCCTGCTACGTCGCCCTCAACCCCCCGGTCGCCGACCCGGACCTGGCCCTGACGCCGCGCCCGGCCAAGCACCGGTTCGAATGGCTCGTGCCGGCCGGCGCGGTCCTCGTGCTCTTCGTGGTCTTCCTCGCCGCTCAGGCCAGCGCCCTCTTCGGCGGCAAGGAGCACGTGCTGCGCACGACCGGCCTGACGTATGCCGAGTACGCCCGGCAGGGCTTCGGCCAGCTCGTCGTGGTCACCCTCCTGACGACCGTGGTGCTCGCGCTCATCCGCTGGTTCGCGAGCGAGCAGACCGCGGCCGACCGGTCGATCAAGCGCGGCGTCGTGCTCACGATGACGGCGCTCTCCCTCCTCGTCGTCGGTTCCGCGCTGCACCGGCTCTGGCTCTACCAGGAGGCCTATGGCTTCACGACGGCGCGCATCACCGCAGCCCTCGCGGAGGGCTGGCTGGCCCTCGTCGTCATCCTCGTCGGGGCGGCCGCGGCCGGCTGGTCGTGGGCGTGGGCCGCGCGGGTGGCTCTCTTCTCCGCCTCAGCCCTCGCGGTGGCCCTACCGCTGGTGAATCTCGACGCACGTGTCGTCGAACTCAATGCGGCACGTTACGAGGCAACCGGGAAGGTCGACGTCGACTACCTCTCGCAGTTGGCCCCGGACGGCTCGCCGGCGATCGTCGCGAACTTCCCACGCGAGATGGCTGCCTGCGCCCTGACCGGTACCTCGACGTCGACGGACGACAGTTGGACCTCGTGGAACCTGGGCCGGGAGCGGATGGCCCGTGCCCAGGCCCAGGTGGGGACGCCGACGGGAGTCTGCCCCACGGCATACCGCTGACCGCCGACGTCAGGAGGTGTGCCGCGCCACGTGGTCGCGAATCTCCTCGATGAAGCGCTCGCGGGCACAGTGGGTGGTCGCCTCCAGCGGGACCTGCTCGCCCTACGATGAGGCGGTCACGGGAGGTGAGGTTACCGGCATACTCCTGCCATGGATGAGCGCACCGTCCTGGTGATCAACGGGCCCAACCTCAACCTGCTCGGGGAACGGGAGCCGGAGGTCTATGGGCACGCCACGCTCGCCGATCTGGAGGACGGCTGCCAGGTGGCCGCCGCGGCGCTCGGGCTCACCGCTGACTGCCGTCAGTCCAACCATGAGGGCGCCCTCATCGACTGGGTCCAGGAGGGGCGTCGTGGCATCGCGGGCATCGTCCTGAACGCCGGGGGCTACACCCACACCTCAGTCGCCCTGCGCGACGCCGTCTCGGCGTGCCGGGTCCCCGTCGTCGAGGTGCACATCAGCGACATCCACGCGCGGGAACCCTTCCGGCGCCACTCCTACCTCACCGCCGTGACCGCGCATCAGGTGATCGGGCGCGGCATCGACGGCTACGCCGAGGCGATCACCTGGCTCGGCGAGCAGAGGTGACGGCGAGCGCCAGACTCACGACGACGAGGGGGACGTGCAGTACTCCCATCCACCAATTCTCCGGGTGCGCGATCCACCACGTCGTGAGGTTGAGCAGGCCGAAGACGACGCCGAGGGCACCAACGGCCAGTCCGGTGGTGCGGGCGAAACCATCGGGGCGCAGGAAGAGCAGGCCGGCGATCACGGGCGTCACCATGCAGTAGGTCACGCCGGCTCCATTGAAGACGTCGACCCCCGGGCGGACCACGCCGTCATCGAGCACGAACGGATAGAGCCACGCCAGGGCCATGAGCGGGGTGACCCACAGCCGCCCGCGCCTCAGGGTCGAGTTGTCGGTCGCGGAGCGCAGCCCGATGAACGCCATCGTGGCCACGATGAGCTGGCCGACGGCATTGCCGGTGATGAGAGCGAATCCGCGATCGCCCAGGTCGGCGGCGTTCTGGGTCAGGGCGATGACGACGAGGATGGCGGCGTAGTAGCCCAGGATGATCCGGGGATGGTGGCGCACCCCCAGCAGGCCGGCGACCGCCACGCCGAGCAGCAACAGTTTGGCAATCGGCAGCAGGGCCGGCACGGACTCCGCGAGGGGGTCGAAGAGGACCGCCGGGATCAGGTCGGTCAACGCCCCTCCGGTGACGGGCGCCCCGTCGAGAATGGCCGGGAAGGCGAAGACGGCCAGGCACGCGACGAGGGGGATCACCCACCGGCGACGGCCTTGGTCGGCGATGGTCGGTGCGGTGACGGCAACGTTGCCCTGGCTCATGGATTCCCCCCGGATCGAGCGATTGTCGTCAGGCTAGGGCAGCAGTCCGCCGGGGGCAATGGTGGGTGCTGCGTCGCCTGCGCGATCGGTCTCACCGCGGCATACTCACTCCCATGGACGCCGCGGCTGAGCGTGACCTGCCAACCTTGTGGCGCTCGGGGAGTTGGCGCGCCGAGGCGCACACCTGGATTCGAGCACAGGCCGACGTGACCGGACCCATCCAGGAGCACCTGGTGCGGTTCTGGTCGGTCGTCCTCAAGGTGCCGGTCGCCGGGGGGTGGGCCTGGTTCAAGGAGAACGCACCCTCGCAGTCCTTCGAGGCGGCGCTGATGGAGGAGGTCGCCCGTGTCGCTCCTGATCGAGTCCCGCCGTTGCTCGGCGTGGAGCGGGCGCGGGGCTGGTTGCTCACCGCCGACCTCGGCGACCCGATCGGAGAGCACCGACCAGCTGATGACCGCGAGGCCGCGGCTGAGGTCGCGGAGGTGGCGGGTGCCTGGAGCGAGGTCCAGCGGCGGCTGTCGGGTCGTGAGCCCGAAATGCGGGCCGCTCGCGTCCCGGCTTTCGAGGACTCGAATGCCTTCTCGTATGCCGTGGCGCTGGCCGACCATCTCGCTCGCCTTCCCGAGGGGGATGGACGGCGGCTCGACCTCGTGGGACGCCGGCAGGTGGAGGCCGGCCTGGGTCGACTCGGGGAGGATGCCGCGCGCCTGGAGGCGAGCGGCATCCCGGAATCGGTGGAGCACAACGATCTCCACCTTTGGAACGCCATGCGTGGCAGGGACGGTGGGATCGCGTTCATCGACCTCGGCGATGCGGTGTGGAGCCACCCTTTTGCCTCGGTGCGCCCCCTGCTCTGGGTCATGCGCGCCCGGTTGCCCTTTCCACCCGGAGAGCCGGAGTACGAGCGGGTCATCGATGCCTACCTGGAGTCGTGGACCGACCTCGCGCCTGCACAGGAGCTGCGGCGTCTGCTCCCCGCGGCCGAGCGGATGTCGGCCCTGCATCGCGCCGAGTCCTGGCGCCGCCTGATGGCTGACGTGCCGCTCGAGGCCATCGATGTGGAGTTCCTCGATGCTCCCGCTCACTGGCTGTTGGCCGCCACCGCGGAGGACCCGTTCGCGTGGAGCCAAGCTCACTGAATCTCACCAATAGTGAGTTTTCGGTCGGCTTGGTTGAGACTCCGGTCGGCTGGGGAGCCTTCGATGCAGCTTGGGCCGCGACGGGGTGTCACCGAAAGTGCACTATTGGTGAGTTGGCGTCTTCTGGTGAGTTGGCGTCTTCGCGACTCGCGAGTAAGTACTAGGACGTCCTACTATTTTCGGAACAGCCATCCCGAGGAGTCATCGATGACCCAGCAGGCCAAGCCCGAACTCCATGTCCCGACCAACCCGGTGCGCATCGTCACCGCGTCCAGTCTCTTCGACGGGCACGACGCCTCGATCAACATCATGCGGCGGATCATGCAGAGCCAGGGGGCCGAAGTGATCCACCTGGGTCACAACCGCTCCGTGCAGGAGGTCGTCGATGCAGCCATCGAGGAGGACGCGCAGGGGGTCGCGGTCTCGTCCTACCAGGGAGGTCACGTCGAGTACTTCGAATACCTCGTGGAGCTGCTCATGGAGGCTGGCGCGCCGCACGTCAAGGTCGTCGGGGGTGGTGGCGGCGTCATCGTCGCCGACGAGATCGAGCGCCTGAAGAAGTCGGGCGTCCACATCTTCAGCCCCGAGGACGGCCAGAAACTCGGCCTGGTCGGGATGATCAACCAGGTCGTCGCGGATTGCGACTTCGACGTCACCGCGGTCAAGGGCGTCGACGTGCAGGGCGTGCTCGCCGGTGATCGGTCCGCCGTCTCGAGAGCCATCTCGGCGGCTGAGCTCGGCCGCCTCACCGACGCGGACCTGGCCGAGTTCACCACTGCAGCGGCCACTCATTCCACGCCCGTCCTGGGCATCACCGGCACTGGTGGCTCGGGCAAGTCCTCGCTCACCGATGAGCTGGTGCGGCGCTTCCGCGTCGACCAGCAGGACAAGTTGCGGATTGCCGTCGTGGCCGTCGACCCGACCCGCCGCAAGGGTGGCGGCGCCCTCCTCGGTGACCGCATCCGCATGAACTCGCTCGACGGGGACCGCGTCTACTTCCGCTCGCTCGCCACTCGCGGTGGGCGCGAGGTGCCCGACGAGCTCGCCCAGGTCGTCACCATCCTCAAGGCCGCGGCCTACGACCTCGTCATCATCGAGACTCCCGGGATCGGCCAGGGCGATGGCGCGATCACGAACTTCGCCGACGTCGCCCTCTACGTCATGACCCCCGAATACGGCGCGGCCAGCCAGCTCGAGAAGATCGACATGCTCGACTTCGCCGACGTCGTCGCGATCAACAAGTTCGAGCGTCGCGGCGCCATGGACGCCCTGCGTGACGTCGGCCGCCAGCTCGTCCGCAACCACAATGCCTTCGGCAAGAAGCCCGAGGACATGCCCGTCTTCGGCACCTCGGCCGCGACCTTCAACGACGACGGCGTGACCGCGCTCTACCAAGAGCTGCGAACCCTGCTGTCCGACAGGGGTCTTGGCCTCTCCGAGGGTGTCCTGCCCGCCGTCGACGTGCGCCACTCCTCGGTCCTTCGCCAGGTCGTCCCGTCCTCACGAGTCCGCTATCTCTCCGAGATCACCGAGACGATCCGTGGGTATCACGCCAAGACCGAGGAGTATGCCGCGCACGCACGCCGCGCTCAGCACCTCACCACCGCGCGGGAGGCCTTGGGGGAGCACGGGTCCGATGAGTTGGACCGCCTGATCGCGACGGCCGAGGAGGACCTGCCCAAGGACGTCCGCGGCCTGCTGTCCCAGTGGCCGTCGGTCGTCGAGCAGTATTCGGGCGACGAGCACGTGGTCAAGATCCGCGACAAGGAGTTGCACACCAAGCTCGTCAAGGAGTCGTTGTCCGGCAACCCGATTCGTCGCGTCGCGCTGCCGCGGATGCACGACCGGGGTGACCTGCTCACCTTCCTGCGCCGCGAGAACCTCCCCGGCTACTTCCCCTTCACCGCCGGCGTCTTCCCCTTCAAGCGGGACAACGAGGACCCTGCGCGCATGTTCGCCGGCGAGGGTGACCCCTTCCGCACCAACCGCCGCTTCAAGCTCGTCTCCGAGGGCCAGCCGGCGACGCGCCTGTCGACGGCCTTCGACTCGGTCACCCTCTACGGTCGCGACCCCGACCCGCGCCCCGACATCTACGGCAAGGTCGGCACCTCCGGTGTCTCGGTCGCCACCCTCGATGACATGAAGGCGCTCTACGACGGCTTCGACCTCGTCGCCCCGACCACCTCGGTCTCGATGACGATCAACGGCCCGGCGCCGACCATCCTCGCCTTCTTCCTCAACACGGTCATCGACCAGCAGGTCGAGGCCTTCGTCGCCCGGGAGGGTCGGGAGCCGAGCGGTGCCGAGCGCGAGGAGCTCACGGCATACGCCCTGCAGAACGTGCGGGGCACGGTCCAGGCGGACATCCTCAAGGAGGACCAGGGCCAGAACACCTGCTTGTTCTCGACCGAGTTCTCGCTGCGGATGATGGGCGACATCCAGGAGTGGTTCATCCAGAAGGGTGTGCGCAACTTCTACTCGGTGTCGATCTCGGGCTATCACATCGCCGAGGCCGGGGCGAACCCGATCAGCCAGCTCGCGTTCACGCTCGCCAACGGTTTCACCTACGTGGAGTCGTATCTGGCACGCGGCATGGACATCGACGACTTCGCGCCGAACCTGTCATTCTTCTTCTCCAACGGCATGGACCCGGAGTACTCCGTCATCGGTCGCGTCGCCCGCCGCATCTGGGCGATCGCGATGAAGGAGAAGTACGGCGCCAACGAGCGCAGCCAGAAGCTGAAATACCACGTGCAGACGAGCGGTCGCAGCCTCCACGCGCAGGAGATGGACTTCAACGACATCCGCACGACGCTGCAGGCGCTCATCGCCATCTATGACAACGCGAACTCGTTGCACACCAACGCTTTTGACGAGGCCGTAACCACACCCAGTGCCGAGTCGGTGCGCCGTGCGCTGGCGATCCAGCTCATCATCAACCGCGAGTGGGGCCTGGCGATGAACGAAAACCCGCTCCAGGGGTCGTTCATCATCGACGAGCTGACCGACCTCGTCGAGGCCGCGGTGCTGGCCGAGTTCGACCGGATCAACGAGCGCGGGGGCGTCCTCGGCGCGATGGAGACCGGCTACCAGCGCGGGCGCATCCAGGACGAGTCGATGCTCTATGAGCACCGCAAGCACGACGGCTCGCTGCCGATCATCGGCGTCAACACCTTCCGCAACCCGGCCGCCGACGACGGCACCCCGCAGCACGTCGAGTTGGCGCGGGCGTCGGAGTCGGAGAAGGAGTCGCAACTCTCGCGAGTGCGCGCCTATAGGGACGGACACCGGGTCGAGGCCGAGGAGGCGCTGGCGCGGCTCAAGGAGGCCGCGGTCAACGGGGACAACGTCTTTGCCGTCCTCATGGACGCGGCGCGCGTCTGCTCGCTGCAGCAGGTGACCGACGCCTTCTTCGAGGTCGGGGGTCAGTACCGCCGCAACGTCTGAGCCGTCTTGGGTTGGCGCTTGTCCACAGCGGCCGTTGAGTCAAGTATGTCGTCCACAGGTATGCCGTGTGCTCTCGACGGTTGTCGGCAAGCCTTCAACGCTGGTCGCCATGGAGGGGAGG
>Ga0209570_1001787_pt1 | contig 10440 bp, 9 predicted proteins | sample EBPBio172007_DNA_FD_185861 | JGI IMG/M metagenome (GOLD analysis project Ga0209570, IMG submission 185861) | Wastewater treatment Type I Accumulibacter community from EBPR Bioreactor in Madison, WI, USA - Reactor 1_9/17/2007_ DNA (SPAdes)... | ecosystem: Engineered > Bioreactor > EBPR >... | reverse complement strand
CGCTGCGCGCCGCGCGTTGTTCATTGAAGAGCGCGAACTTCGGATCGTCGGAAGTGACGGAGGCGGCGCGTGATTCCAGTTTGCTCAGTTCCGCGCCGCAGGTGGTCATGTCGTTTTCCACGACGTTGAGCCATGCCTTCAAGCGGTCGGAGATCGTGTTGAGTCCGGCCAGCGCCTTCACGCGTTGCTCGGTGTCCTTCGACTGAAGCAGGAGAGCCCGGTCCTTGAACGCGTTGACATAAATGTTCTCCAACTGGGAGAGGCTCTGCAATCCCTCGGTGATCGATTGCAGGGATTCCACCCGGTTTTCCGCGACTTCCATGCGGAACCTCGCGAGTTCCGCGCCATCCGGTTCCTTGCCATCCTTGGTTTCCGCGAGCAAGGCGTCGATTGCGGTCTGCGCCTGCGTGCGTGTGGCGAGCGCTGACTTCATGCGCTTGGAAGCCGCGGCGGTTTCCTTCTCAAGGACTGCCTTGCGCTCGTTGGAGGCTTTTTCGACCTTCTCAAGATCCGCATCGGTCATGCGGGCATGGGGAGAGGCGGTCTTGATTTTTCGCTCCACAAGGGACAGTTCGGCTTTGGTGGCGGCGACGCGTTCGCGATAGGTGTCGCATCCGTCCTGCAGGTATCCGGCTCGGGCTGCGAGGATGCGCGAGGTGGCTTTGGCGGCTTCGAGTTTCCATTTCGCGGCTTCCACCTTGCCATTGGCGGGCTTCTGCACCGCGAGCATCGCCTGGCTCACTTGTTCTTCGTTGGCCTTGGTTTCCGTGACGATGCTGGCAAGGATGCGCTCGAGGTTGGCGAGCGAGGATTCGTTCGATGTGAGCTTGGCCTTGATGGCGTCCCTCTCGTTGAGAAGGTCGTCCAGCATCAGGATCGAATAAGGAGGCGCTTCCTTGAAACCGGTCCACGCCGCGTCTTCGACGCGCGCCTTTTCCCCGTTCTCGCGGGCTTCCTTCGGATTGTCGAAGTCCTTGAGCCAGGCGCGGCAGATCACTACCATTTGTTCAAGGTCCCTGCGGCGGGTATCGAGATCCGAGGCGGTGATGCCATCGGGCAGGGCGACGGTCGCACCGCCGGACTCGAGGCGGTTGAGTTGCTCGCGGGCCTCTTGCTGCCAGCCTTCGATGCGCTTGCGGACATCGTCGGGTTTCTCGGCCTCGGCTTTTGAGCCGCTAGATCCGGTCAGCGCCTTCTGAAGGGATGGAACCTGAGCCCTGACCTCAGGGATGATGGCCAACAGGAAACCGGAACAACCCATGACCGCCGCGGTGATCGCGCGGAGCTTGGCGGGGAATCGAAAACGCATGGCGGCAGAGTTGACCGCCGCGGGCCGGGCATCAAGCGGGAAGCCGCCGGATTGGCCGCCGTTTCAATGGAAGCAAGACGGAAGTTCCTCGGTGGCGGGCAATGGAATCATAAATAAACGAATCATGGCTAACCCATCGTGGTGAGCCGTCCTTGTGACGTGGGATCCGATCCTGGGATTGTCGATGTCCGCGAGGCAAGCTCAGGGAGCGGACTCTACCACCAGCCGGAAAAACCCGGAGGGGTCGAGCGGCGGCGGGACCCGCAGGCGCATCGTCGCGGGACTCTCCGGGTCCGGTGTGAGCGCGCCGCCGGCGTCCGTCCACGACTGGGCAGGATTGGCCGACGCTTGCAGCGTGTAACGCACGCTTCCCAAGCCGGGAACGTGGCGGAAGCGGACCCACCAGCCGCCGCTGCCGTCGGCTTGGATCCAGCACGGCGGCGGATCGTCGCCGGAGGCTGGGTTCCCGCCGGTGGCGTATTCGAGGAAATTGCTGCGTCCGTCCCCGTCCGCATCCGCGGAAGGGAGTTTCATGAGCGGATCGGTGATGCCCGGGTGGCCGGCCAGCCAGGTGCCGAAACTCCCCGCTTGCGGTACGGTGGAGGTGGCGATCCGGTTTGCTGCTGCCCGGCTGCCTACGATGATCCGGGCGTCGGCGAGATGAAGCGCGAGCAGTGGTTCCAGCCCTGTGTCGGAGGTGGCTGCGAAGGTGGCTCCCGGGAAGCGGGCGACGAGGAATTCCCCGCTCGCCGTCTCGACGCACAGCGAGACCACTTCGCCCAACCATGGCGCGTTGGCGCTCGTTTCCTTCGCGGCGATTTCAAAACCACCGGCCGCTCCGTCCACACCCTGTCCGATGGCGAAGGTACTTCCGAAGGGAGTGAACGCGCCGTGGATTCCGGCGAGCCCGCCTTGAGCGGCGAGATCGAGCACCTCGTCGTCGTCCATTCCGGGGAAAGCGCCCACCCGGATCAAGGTTCCTGCTGCCAAGGGAATGCCGTCGAGCGCCGTCAGCGGGGTTCCCGAATGCTGCGGGTCCGCGACGGAGGTGATCACCACCGTGCCCGCCGGTAGCGGGCTGCAAGCCAAGGCACAGAAAATCAGTGAAGGGAGAACTGGCGACACGATGGTTAGAATATGGTGACCCTAAGTCGATAGAACGCTCTGCCCTGGCCGGACGGCAGGTCGAAAACCAACTTGCCGTTTTCCTGCACCGGACTGGCATAGGTCGTCCACGTTTGCAGGTCCGTGCTGGTTTCGATCAGAAATGACACGCCGACCGGCGGTGTCGGCGGCATGGCAAATTCGCCTTTGAGCGGAACCTCGCCTGGCTCCGGGTCCGGTGGGAGCGGCGGCCGCGGCGTGGCGGGTGGCTCGAGGCTGCCCTCCACGAGCACGCGTCCGTTTCCGGACTCGCGCCGCAGGATCAGGGTGGAGAGGAAATCCATCGGCTGGATCGCAGCCGTGCTGTCGTTCACACCCACTTCGCGCCAACCGGAAAACTTGCCGCGCGAGAGGTGATAGAACGGCCCGCGCTGCATGCCGGTGGAGGTTTCCTCGAAGGTGAGCAGGTCCGCCTTGCGGGCGTTGGGACCGGAAACCACGGCATGATCACCGGTTGCGCGCACCATCGCGTCGAGCGATCCGGTGAGGTTCACGGGCAGGGAGAACACGCAGGCTCCCGGGCGCGCGGGCAGCAGGATCGCGTTGGCCCCGATCTCGCCGGAAATCTTGATCCGCAGCGTGCCCGGCGTACGCCTCACGATGTAGAATCCGTGGGGATAGCGCAGGGTCGCGCCGCCTGCGTCCTCCACGATGCCCTTCTCCTCCCAGCGGGCGCGGGTGGAATGGAAGTAGAACACCCGTTCCTGTTGAGTGTCCGGATCCCAGATCACCACGTTGTCCGCGGAGTCCGCGTCCGTCCCCTCTCCCAGGCCGTAGGTGTTGGCGGTGCCTAACAGATCGGACAGGAGCGGGTGGGGGCGGATCAAGATCTGTGTGCCTGGAGTGACCCACGGCGTCAGGTTTTCCGCGCAGACGAGCTCCGTGGTCCGGTATTCGGTGATGTCCGTCACGAAACCTCGACCGTCTCCAGTGAGCACGTGCAGGTAGCAGAGTCTGGCGGGATCCGCGACGAGATGGTGATCGCCGAAATACTGCAGCCGTAGAGTCGCGCCATTCACACTCTGGACCAGCCCCACGAAACGACGATCTGGCAGCAGTTGGACACCGAGATACGTGCGTGCGGTGGTCCCGGCTGATGGCGCGCCGGGGATTTTCACGGTGTAGATCCCGCGCGGCTCGGTGACCGCGGACTCCTGGGCTTTCGCCCGTCCGCACCACGGCAGCACTGCGAGAAACAGGGCGGCCAAGCGGAAAATCATGATAGAAGCGTGACGATTGTCCTCAATGGCAGCAAGACGGAAGTTCCTCGGTCGCGGGCTTGGATTCCTTGGTTTCCTTGCCGAAATCGAGTGGAACCGTCGCATGCAGCCTCCATGCGAGCATCACGGCGGTGACAAACGCGAGGCCGCGGCGCAGGCGGTTCATGGCCATGGGCGAGAGTTTCGCACGGATGCGGTGGAACTGGTGTTGGGCCAGCCAGAGCAGCGGCACAGTACCCAGGCCGAATGCCAGCAAGGCCTCCGCGCCCTTCGCGGCGGACCCGGCTGATAGAGCGGCGACGAAGACCAGATAGAGCGGTCCGCAGGGCAGGAACGGTGTGAGCAAACCCATCACCGTGGCTCCCTTGAAGGCGGAGAGTTTGCACGCACTCAAGCGGGCTCTCGCGGTGAAACGGTTGAGTATCGCTGGTCGCGGGATCTTCTTGTCCAAGCCGAAGGCCATGACGAGCAGCACGAGCACCAGCACCCATGGCAGCAGCACCGCCGGTGATTCGAAGTAGCCCTTGAACCACGAGAACGCCTTCTGTCCGAGAGCTCCGAAGGCGGCGCCAATCAGCGCGTAGGAGAAAAGCCGCGATCCATGATAGAGCGAGGCCGCGGTGAGCCTCTCTCCTTCCGACTTCGCCAAGGTGCCGAGTCCGCAGGCGATCGGGCCGCACATGCCGGCGCAATGCAGGCTGGTCGTCAGGCCGAATACCAGCATGCCGATGGTGGTGAGAGGAAGATCGCTGTGGGCGGTCATGTGGCGGACGGAGTCAGTGGTTGGAGCCTGTGGAAACCTCGATCTGTTGCGGGCCGAATTTCACGGCGAGCGAGATCAAGGTGGACCAAGCGCCGATCAGCAGCATGAAGGCGAAGACAACGAAAAGCCACGGATGGCGGCAGAGGAATGAGGAGACGGAGTTCATCGGGTTGGGGTTGGGTTGGATCTAACGGATTCGGGATTGGGGCCGAGGAAGGGAATGGACTTCTCAATCACCACGTCGCCGGGATCGGCGTGGACTTCGATGGAGACGGTGGAAACGCCGACGTAGTGCTGCAGCGGCGCGACGACCACGCAGGTGCGGTTCACCTCGTCGAGCGGAGGCACGGTGAAGGTCTGGGTTTCGCCGCTCAGCTCGTATCCCTTCGGGCTGTTTTTCCCGAGGCGGATGGTCACGCTGGCGGGTTGGTTGCGTTTGTTCATGAAGCGCACCTTGTAAATGTTCTGCACGGAGGTGGCGTCATTGGTGAACGGCACGCCGGTGTTGCGGGAGATGATCGCGTTGAACGGGCTGGCTTTCTTCGACGCCACCAGCGTGAGCGCTCCGAGACCGAGCGCCGCGAGCGCGCAATACGCGTAGATCCGCGGGCGCAACAGGCGTCTCGTGGCTCCGGCGAAGCCCTTGAACGAGTCATAGCGGATCAAGCCCTTCGGCCTGCCGACCTTCTCCATGATGTCGTCGCAGGCATCGATGCACGCGGTGCAGCCGATGCATTCGAGCTGCAGGCCGTTGCGGATGTCGATGCCGGTCGGGCAGACCTGGATGCAGCGGCGGCAATCGATGCAGTCACCTTCCGCCTTGCCCTTCGCGCCGCGGGGTTCGCCGCGCTTGTGGTCGTAGCCGACGTTGATGGTGTCATCGTCCGTCAGCGCGCTCTGCAAGCGGCCGTAGGGGCACATGATGATGCAGAACTGTTCGCGGAAATACCCGAAGCAGAACCAAAGCACGGCGGTGAGGAACGCGACAATGCCGAAGGCGGTGGCGTGCTCCAGCGGACCCGCCTGCATGAAATCATAGAGGCGTTTCAGCGAAACGAAGTAGGAAAGGAACACGTGCGCGATCAACGCGGCCACGGCCACGTAGAGCAGATGCTTGAAGATTCTCTTGAACGCTTTCCCTGCGGTCCACGGCGCGTTGTCGAGCGCCCGCCTCGCTTGGGCGTCGCCCTCGATCCAGCGCTCGATGCGGCGATAGACGTGATCCAGAAACACGGTGTAGGGGCAGGCCCAGCCGCACCAGATCCGGCCTAACAACGCGGTCACGAAAAACAGGCCGAAACCCAGCCCGCTCACCGCGAAAAACATCACCCATAAGTCCTGCGGCACCAGCGTCAACCCGAAGAGGTGGAACATCCGGTTTTCCACATCGAGAAACACGGCCGGGTTTCCGTTGATCGGAATCCACGGCAGCAGCACGTAGATCGCTATGAGCGCGAGGCCCACCAGGCGTCGGCAGAGAGTCCACTTCCCGCTCACGTCCGAAGGATGCAGGAAATACCGCGAGCCATCGTCATTGATGGTGGTCACGGAGACTAAGTTCGGCTTTTTGGGGGCGGACATCGTGGGATCGGTTGGAATTTAAATCGGATTTCCTCCGCCGCGCTCCGCATGATCTGCGTCAAATTGTGCAGATCCCACGGCAAAAAATGCGCAGTCCGGGATTTCCCGCGGATTTTAAGCGGACTGGGCAAGAAACCACGAAATGCCCATATGTGCAATCAGTAATATTTGGGCCGCGAACCAACTCCCGGAACTCACGCATTCCGAACCCGGTTCCAGGGAGATCCGGAGGGGTTCAACGCACCGGATGAATCGCCTTCCAATCGTTTTTCATGCTGACGATGGCCCATCCGCGTTCCGGGCCATCGTCGAGTCCTCTGGCGAGTTTGCCGATGTGGCTCTCCCGGTCGTAGGCCCACTCGCGATCCGGGTCGTCGTGATGAACAATCAGGGCGAAACGCGCACCCTTGCCCGAGGTCGTCCATTCGAGCATCTGGAAATCGCCGTCGGAATTTCCGAAAGCCATGATCGGCCGGCGGCCGATGTGTTGTTGGATGGCCACGGGCTTGCCCTCCTTGTCGTCGATGAAATTGAGTTCCGGCAAACGGGCGATGACGGGCTTCCCGTCGCGGATTTCATACTTTGTCTTGATGCTGCTTCCGATCACCTGCTCGGGCGGGATGCCGTAAACCTTCTCCGTCCAAGGGCGCATGAACTCGATGCCGCCGCCGGAAACGATGAAGGTCTTGAAGCCGTTGGCGCGAAGGTAGGCCAGCAGTTCGAGCATCGGCTGATAGACCATTTCGGTGTAAAGCTTGCCGGTCTTCGGATGTTTCGCGGTGTTGATCCAGTCGCTGATGATTTTCTCGAATTCCTCCGTGGTCATGCCCGCGTGGGTGGCCATGGCCATTTCGAGCAAGGCTTTCTCCCCACCGGCGAGCGCGGCTTTCACATCGCCCTTGAGCACTGAAGCGAATGGCTCCTTCTCCTTCCATTCCGGATGCTGTGGGGCGAGAGCCTTGATGCGGTCGAAGATGAAGAATGCCTGGAAATACATCGGTTGCTCGGCCCAAAGGGTGCCGTCGTTGTCGAACACGGCGATGCGTTCCGGCGCGGGAACGAAATCCGGGGAGCCTTCCTTCGTCACTTTTTCCACGAAGCCGGTGATGGCCTTTTTCGGCGCGGAGTCATTCCACGATGGCAATGGATCGGCGGCCAGTAGCGCGGAGGTGAATGCCAGGAAAGTGATGATGGTCTTCATGGGGTCGTACGAAAAGGCGGGGCGCCCGGTCATGGGCGCCCCGCGGGTGTGAGGTGGGGTTTACTCGCCGGCGGTGGTCATGCCTTTGATCTGCTTTTCGAGCGAATCAAGGCTCCAGTCGCCCGGTTTCTGGCTGGGCGGGAAGTCCTTCAGCGTCATGAGGAACTTGCTGGCCACGGCCTGCAGCGGCACGAGCACGAAGGCGCGGTCGATCATCCAGTCGTGGTAGGTGTTCGAGTTGTGCTGGGATTTCTCGAACGGATCACGGCGCAGGTTGAAGAGCAGAGGCAGACGCAGGTGGACGAAAGGCTCGCGCCAGACCTGGAGTTGCTCGGCGCGGTTTTCCAGATAGGTCGCTTTCCAGTCCCCCACGCGGATGGCGACGACTTCGGCGCCGTCGTTCAGATAGATGAACTCCTTGCGTGGGGATTCCTTGGCTTTGCCGCTGAGGTAGTCGGTGAGATCATAGCCGTCGATGTGGTTCTTGTAGCTGCGGCCGTTGAGTTCCACGCCGGCAAGGAGTTTCTCCTTGATGTCCGGCGCACCCGCGGCGGCGGCGAAGGTCGGCAGCCAGTCTTCGTGGGAAACGATGCCGTTGAGCGTGGTCCCCGCGGGGAAATGGCCAGGCCATTTGATGAAACAGGGCACGCGGAAAGCGCCTTCCCAGTTCGAGTTCTTCTCGCCGCGGAAGGGCGTGGTGCCCGCGTCCGGCCAGGTGTTGTAGTGCGGGCCGTTGTCGGTGGAGTATTGGACGATGGTGTTGTCGGCGATGCCGAGTTCATCGATGAGCTTGAGCAGCTCGCCGACGTGCATGTCGTGCTCGACCATGCCGTCGCTGTATTCGTCTTGTCCGGAAATGCCGATGTGCTCGGGCTTCACGTGGGTGCGGAAGTGCATGCGGGTGCCGTTCCACCAGCAGAAGAACGGTTTGCCCTCCTTGTGCATGCGGGTGATGAAATCCTTGGCCGCGGCGACGGATTCGTCGTCGATGGTTTCCATCCGCTTCTTGGTGAGCGGGCCGAGGTTTTCGATGGTCTGGCCGCCCTTGCCGTCGGCCTTGCATTTCAGCACGCCGCGCGGACCGAAGGTTTCGAGGAAGGTCTTGCCGTTGGCGAGTTTCATGTCGCGCGGGTAGTCGCGGTTCTCGGGCTCTTCCTCGGCATTGAGATGATAGAGGCTGCCGAGGAACTCGTCGAAGCCGTGCATCGTCGGCAGGTGCTCGTCGCGGTCGCCCTGGTGGTTCTTGCCGAACTGGCCGGTCATGTATCCCTGGCTTTTCAGGATGGTGGCCATGGTCACGTCGGTTTTCTGCCAGCCTTCCTTCGCGCCGGGCATGCCGACCTTGGTCATGCCGGACCGTACCGGCGCGGATCCGCTGATGAACGCCGCGCGACCGGCGGTGCAGCTTTGTTGCGCGTAGTAGTCGGTGAAGCCGACGCCTTCCTTGGCGATGCGGTCGATGTTTGGCGTCTTGTATCCCATCATGCCGCGGTTGTTGTGGCTGATGTTCCAGGTGCCGATGTCGTCACCCCAGATGACGAGGATGTTGGGTTTCTTCGTCTGCGCGGAGGCGGTGGCCGCCATGGCCAGGCCCAGCGCGAGGAAGAGCCCGCTGCGAGTGTTGGTTGTTTTCATAGGTGTGTGGGATGGAGATTTGGGAAATGGATGGGTGGCTTCAGGGCCCGTCGAAAAATCTCCGGACGACCCCTAACAACTCGCCGCCCTGGAACGGCTTGTGGAAAACCGCGACGGCTCCGGCCCGCAGCGCGGTTTCGTGGAGGTGGGCCTGGTCGTGGCCGGTGATGAAAACCGTGGGGATGCTGATGTCGTGTTGCTTCAGCCATTCATCCAACTGGAACCCGGACATGCCCGGCAGATGGATGTCGAGCACCAGCCCGGCTGTTAGGGAGAGATCGCCGGATTCCAGATAGTCTTCCGCGGAGGTGTAATACCTCGATGGCAGGTCCGCGGCATGGCAGAGACGTTCGATCGCGCGACCCATTCCCGGGTCGTCATCGATGATCGCGATCGTGCCGCCAGCTTTTCCCATCCCCATCAGGCTGATGGTTCCGGCGGGCGGGGGCCATTGGGCTTGAGGGAAAAGTTTTTGCCCGATGGTGAGGTGTTCGGGTGATCTACGGTCTCAAATTAACCCTTGAACCAGCCTGACAAGATCCGGAAGAGATGACGCGCCCATCTTGAGCATCACCTGCGAGCGATGCGCCTTCACCGTGCGCTCCGAGCATCCGATTTCATCCGCGATTTGTTTGTTGGGCAGGCCGGCGACGACTTTCCCGCAGACCACCTTCTCGGCCAGCGTGAGGGAATCGTGGAGTTTGCGGATTCGGTCCTGCTCGGACCGCCGCGCTCGGAGAGTCCGTGAGGATTCCAACGCTTGGCCGACGGCGCGCAGCAGGTCCTCGCTCTTCACCGGTTTGGTGAGGAAATCAAAAGCTCCGTCCTTGATGGCCCGCACGCCCATCGGGATGTCGCCGTGACCTGTTAGGAATATGACGGGCAGGGTTTCACCCCGGCGGAGCAGTGCCTGATGGAGCTCCAGCCCCGAGGGGCCGCCGGGCATCCTCACATCCAGCAGCAGGCACCCTTCCAAACGGGATTCGCCGGCTAACAGAAAATCCGCCACCGATCCATAACCGCGGACCTCATGTCCCGCGGCGCGCAGCAGGCGCTCCAACGCGGTGCGCAGGGAGTCGTCATCGTCCACCAGATGCACGCATGCCGTGCTTTGGGATTCAGGTTTCATGCAAGGCCGGAAGTATCAGACGGATCGCCGCGCCGGAGGAAGCCGAATCCTCCGCGGAAAGACTGCCGCCATGGGCCTCGGCGATGGTCCGCGAAAGCGCGAGGCCCAGGCCCATGCCATCCGGTTTGGTGGTGAAGAAACTCTCGAACACCTGTTTCCGCAGCGTTTGCGGAATGCCGGTGCCGCTGTCCGATACCGTGATGGAAACTTCGTCCGGCGGCAGCGACTCCAGCGACACGCGGATTTCACGGTTCTGGATTCCCGGAGCGGCCACCGCGTCCATTGCATTGAGCAGCAGGTTGAGCAGCACCTGCTCCAACTGCACGCGTTCGCCGGAAACCCGCGGAACATCATCTGGCAAATCGCAGACCAGATGAACGCCGCGCCGTTTGCAATCATGCCGGACCATCGCGAGAACACCGCTCACCACCTCAGCCA
>Ga0209570_1001786_pt1 | contig 10460 bp, 9 predicted proteins | sample EBPBio172007_DNA_FD_185861 | JGI IMG/M metagenome (GOLD analysis project Ga0209570, IMG submission 185861) | Wastewater treatment Type I Accumulibacter community from EBPR Bioreactor in Madison, WI, USA - Reactor 1_9/17/2007_ DNA (SPAdes)... | ecosystem: Engineered > Bioreactor > EBPR >... | reverse complement strand
TTCTTCCCGCTGTCGCACGGGGTTCCGCGGGTGGATGATCGTCGGGTGGTGAGCGGTATCGTCTACGTGATCCGCAACGGCCTTCAGTGGAAGGACGCGCCGGCCGGGTATGGGCCGCACAAGACGCTGTACAACCGCTTCATCCGCTGGAGCCGGCTTGGTGTCTTCGACCGCATCTTCGCAGGCCTCGCCGGCGAAGGGCCGAGACCAGAGCGCATCATGATCGACGCGACACATCTGAAGGCCCACCGCACGGCGGCGAGCCTGCTCAAAAAGGGGATGTTCCCCGCCGTATCGGGCGAACAAAAGGCGGGCTGAACTCGAAGCTTCACACGGTTTGCGACTGTGAAGGTCGGCCGATCATCCTGCTCCTGTCGGAGGGCGAGATGAGCGACCACAAGGGAGCCCGTCTCGTCCTTGGCGCCCTGCCGCCGGCCGATCACCTGATCGCCGATCGCGGCTATGACAGCGCCTGGTTCCGCGAGGAACTCGAAGCACGCGGCATCGAGCCGTGCATCCCGTCGAGCCGAAGCCGCAAAGTCCCGTACCACTACGACACCGCGCTCTACCGCCAGCGCCACAAGGTCGAAAACCTATTCGCCAAGCTCAAGGACTGGCGGCGCATCGCAACCCGATACGACCGATGCGCCCACACCTTCTTCTCGGCCATCTGCATCGCAGCTGCCGTCATCTTCTGGCTCTGATCAATGAGTCCTGAGCCTAGTTCCTCGCGACGCGATAGAGGCTATTGGCGCAGGTCTTAGGGCGAAGCGGTCGAAGACCGGCGCACTTTCTTTTGAACTGTTGCGGTGAGGTGCGCCATGGCGAACCATTCTCGCGCCCAACAGCACATTGCCCGGGCTTTGTCGCGTGCGCAGCTTGAACTTCAGAACCCCGCAGCACGCCACGAAGGCCAGATCCGGCGGCCGCTCGCGTCGGGCTCCTCGCTTCTCGAGCCTTATCGCTACGCCAACCTAGCCGATAGCTTGGCACTGGTGCGCCCCGTTCTCGGTCGGCATGGAATGTCGGTGGTCCAATCGACCCGCACCGATAAGGATTCCGGACTTTTGATCCTCGAGACCCGGCTGATCCATGAATCCGGCGAGTGGCTCTCCTCGGACTATCCGGTAGCGCGACTTGAAGGGGCTTTATGTGATGATCCCCGGCAAACCGGCGCGGCGCTGACGTATGCGCGCCGTCAGTCTCTTTTTGCACTGGTCGGAATTGCCGGCCAGGCCGACAGTGACGGCGTTCTTCCCGGAGCGTCGGCCAGCGAACATTCCGCCGATTCCGTTTCGGCTCCTTCGCACGTTGCCGAAGAGCAATCATCGCGACTCGCATCTACGGCGTGCGAAAACGGGGTGACTGGAGGCACGGACCGGAACGCGCGCACAGAACAAAGGACTGCGGCGATCAGTCCGACGAGCACTGAACGTCGGGAAATCAACGATCGCGATAGGCGCCAGATATCATCATCGCTTGCAGACGCGCTCACCGCCGAATTGTCACACGCGACGAGTGAGCTCGATCGCCGACATTGGGCCATAACGAACATCAAACGAGTAAGATCTTTGCTGCCTGAAGACCGTGCACGCCTTAACGAGCGCTACCTCGCGAGTGCTAAGGGCGTCGAGAACAAGCCTGAACCTGGCTCGCAGCCGACACCTGAAACGGACAAGCCAAGCGCATCGATGACGCAGCGATCGAGGCGCGGTCATTCCGCACGACGGCCCGAATTGAGCGGTGTTGCCGACGCGCCGCCGCCCGCAAACGTCGTTGGTTCAGCCGACCTTATGGATGCTCCTCCACCTCCCGCGGCCGACGAACCGAAGCCCTCTCGCTCAAAGCACGCGGAGTAGTTCACGATGAAAAGCAAGAGACCGTGGTTTGTTGCACCGCGCGAACACCCGTTTTCCCGCAAACGGGATCACCTGCCGACGAAGATTCGCATTGCCGTCGTAGACCGTCAGGACGGCCGATGCGCATCATGTGGCTGCCTCCTTGGGCCCGACTTCACCGAGATAGACCACCATCCGCCCCTAGCGCTTCGTGCGGATCAAAATGATCCCAACGACCCCGCCAGACTGCAGGCATTGTGCTCTCCGTGTCACGAGAAGAAAACAAGCGGTGACATGCGCCAGATCGCTAAGGCGAAGCGCCAAATGCTGCGGGAACAGGAGCATAGGGCTTTCGTTGCGATGAAAGTACCAGGCCGCCCTCGCCCTCCAGCTTCCATACGCAAATGGCGCCTTCGCGACGAAAGAGGCCGGTAACCGCCCTGTGGCCGCATTCAAACCGAATCTCTTGACGTCGAAGCTTCGCCGAGGAATTCTGTATAGATAGCACAAGTATCAATTCGATGCCGCAACGCAGGAGCGCTAGAGACAGCTAATGGCGGTTGATTTGCGCTACCTTACCAGCCTATCGCGAAAGTCGACAGAGCCGACGCTGAAGATCGCCGCGGTAATTTTGCATGATTTCGCAGCCACCGTCGCTGCTGTTGTTTTGGCAGTATTTTTGCGCGACGAGCCAAATCTAAGTTCGAAGAGTATTTTACTTCCGGTCACTGTATTTTCACTTTTAGCCTTGTGTCTCTACCACGCCTGTTCGCTATATTCTGCTCGGTGGCGGTTTGCCTCCCTGTTTGATCTGTTCAGCATTGTTAAGGCAGCAACGATTCTCACTGCCCTTCTTCTTATAGCTGATTATGCGATTTCGCCGCGCATTTATGGTGGGGCAAAATTGCTCGGCGGGCGCACTTTGATCATCTATTGGTGCTTGCAGATCATTCTTTTGGGCGGACCACGCATCGCCTACCGGTCCTTCAAGACTTGGCGGCACCGGGGAGTGGAGCATCGCGACCCCTTGGCAGCCGTCGTTGTTGGCCGGGCCTCCGACGCGGAATCGGTCATCCGCACCGTCGAGACCGGCCTTGCCGGCCCGATCCGCGTCTTCGGCATCGTCACGTCGGTCGCGCAGGAGATGAACCAGACAGTACGCGGTGTACCGGTCTGGGGCACCACCGACGATGTCGAAACGGCGATACGCAGCGCCATCGAGCGGGGGATTACCATCCAGCGCGCCATCGTCGCACCGAAAGCCATGCTCGAAACGCCGCTGATGGAAAACCTCATAGGCTCGTTCCGCCGGCTTGGGATCCCGACCATCCGACTCGAGACGACTGATGCGACCGATGTCCAACATCAGGCACGGTTGCAGACCGTCATCGACGACGACCTGCTGATCCGCCCGCTCGTCGAGGTCGACGAAATGTCGCTGCGCGCCTTCGTTCAGGGCAAGCGCATCATCGTCACCGGCGGCGGCGGCTCGATCGGCGCGGAACTGGCGCTGCGCAGCGCGCAGTTCGGCGCAGAACGGGTGCTGGTTCTCGACCACTCGGAGGTGGCACTCCACGCCCTGCTCCAGCGCAGCGAATTGCGTCGCTCGGAGGGCGAAACCGAGATCGAGGGACGCCTCTGCGACGTCCGTGATCGCGAACGGATCATGCGGATCACTCAGGCCTTTGCGCCCGATGTCGTCTTCCACGCCGCCGCGCTGAAGCAGTTGCCACATCTCGAGACCGAGGTGGCGGACGCGGTCAAGACCAACATCGCCGGCACAATCAATGCTGCCGACGCTGCCATCGCGACGGGCGCTGGCGCCTTCGTCCTCATCTCGACTGACAAGGCTACCAAGCCGGCCTCGATCCTCGGAGCCACCAAGCGGATCGCAGAGCTCTACACCCAGTCGCTAACCTTTGCGCCCCAGACTCGGCAAGGCGACGCGCATCATCGCACGCGCCTTGTCGCAGTGCGCTTCGGTAACGTGCTTGGCACGGCCGGCTCCGTTGTGCCGAAGTTCCGCGCCCAGATCGAGGCCGGCGGCCCGATCACTGTCACACACCGCGACATGGTTCGCTATTTCATGACCAAGCGCGAAGCGACAGATCTGCTGCTGACCGCCGCGCGCGTCACCACACTTCAGGCGAGCGTGCTGCGCTCGACCATTCTCGTGCTGAACATGGGCCAGCCCGTTCGGATCGACGATCTCGCGCGCCGGATGATCCGCCTCGCCGGCTTCGAGCCGGACAAGGGCATCGCCATCACCTACGTTGGTACCCGGCCGGGCGAGCGCTTGTCCGAATCCCTATTCGAAGAGTACGAGCCGCAGTTCGACATTGGTATCCGCGGCATTGTGGCAGCAGAGGCGCAGACTGCACCGCTCGCTCGGCTCCAGCCCATCCTCGACGACCTCATCGCGGCGGCGGAAGCCGGCGACGACGATAGGGCGCGGCAGATCATCGGCCGCCTCGTTCCGAGCGTCGAGATGGCCCGAAATGTCATAACAATGCCGACTGCCCGGCACGCCTCTTGACGACAACTTCTGTTGTGGCAGGTCAGGGCGATGTTTGGCTTGCCAAGAAACAGGCCATCTAATGGGAACGGATCATACGGCTCTCGCGGGATAGCACGCCTCGAAGCGTTCACCGCTCGCGGAAGGCCCGGCTCACCTGGTCGGAAATCGGCTTCACCAGATAGGAAAGCGCCGTCCGGTCGCTAGTGCGTACGAAGACCTCCGCGGGCATGCCCGGCACGATGCGGTTCGACCCGAGCCTTGTGAGCTCGCCCTCTCCGACTGCGACCCGCGCCGTGAAGTACATCATGTTGGTCTGCTGCTCGCGGACAAGATCGGCCGAGACCCGGGTGACGCTGCCGGCGATATCCGGGGTCGTTCCATGCGGGAACGAGGTGAAGCGGATCACAGCTGGCTGTCCGACCGCCACCTTGTCGATATCCTGTGGCGCGACCCGAATTTCGATGACCAGCACGTCGTCGCCCGGGACGATCTGCATGATCGGCTGACCCGCTGGAACGACACCGCCGACCGTATGGTAGGCAAGCTGGTGGACGATGCCGGTCTGCGGCGCGCGGATGTCGATGCGCTTCAGCACGTCCTCAGCCGCGACCCGGCGCTCAACCAGTTCGCCGATGCGCGTCTGGACTTCGCGCAGCTCGGTCGAGACCTCGCGGCGGAGATCCTGATCGATCTGCAATATCTGCAGCTCGCTTTCGGTGATGCGGCCTTCCGCGCGGGCGCGCTCGGCGACGAACTGGCCGACATCGCCGGCGAGCCGGGCTGCCTCGCGCTCGAGTTCGACCAGGCGCGTGCGCGGTACGAGGTTACGACCGAACAGGTCGCGGATGTCGACGAGTTCGCGCTGGATCAGGTCGACCTGCCGGCGCCGCGCGGTCTCCTGCGCAAAAAGCCCGCCGATCTCCTCGCGGATCTGGTCGATGCGGCCGCGCAACTGCCGCTGCTGACCCTCGCGCACCATTCTGCGAGCCTGGAACAATGTGCGCTCGCCCGCGAGCGCGCGGGCGACCTCGGGATCGTCGGCATGCTGAACAAGCGCTGCCGGAACGACGATATCGCTCGCGCCGTCCCGCTCGGCCTCAAGCCGGGCCTGTCGGGCAGTGAGTTCGTTGAGCTGCTTGACGACGACCTGAAGATTGGCGCGCGTCACCGTTTCGTCGAGGCGGATCAACAGGTCGCCCTCGCGCACGCGCATGGCGTCGCGCACGCGAATTTCGCCGACCACGCCGCCGGTCAAGTGCTGGACTGTCTTGACGTTGGTGTCGACCACAACGAAGCCCGGCGAGATCACCGCGCCGGCGAGCGGCACGGTCGCGGCCCAGCCGCCTAGACCACCGACGAACAGGACGGCGACGGCGGCCCCGGTCGCGATCAGGCGACGGCAGGACGTCCCATGACGCTCCAGATCCTCGGCGAGCGCCGGCGGCAGGCCAGTAACTGGCTTGCTCATGGCCGCCCTCCGCCGCGATGCGTCACCGTCACGCGCTTCAGCACCTCGTCCCGGGGTCCCAGCGCCTGCAGGTGGCCCTCCCTGACCACCGCGACCATATCGACAGCGGCGATCGCACTCGGGCGATGGGCAACCACCACGGCCACGCCCCCGCGCTCGCGCACGTGGCGGATCGCCTGTGTCACCGCCGCCTCGCCCTCCATGTCGAGATTGGCATTGGGCTCGTCGAGGATGACGAGGAAGGGCTGGCCGTAGAGCGCCCGCGCGAGCGCGACACGCTGGCGCTGGCCGCCGGACAGCGTCACCCCGCCCTCGCCGATGCGCGTGTCGTAGCCCGCCGGCAGGCTGCGGATCATCGCGTCCGCGCCCGACGCCTCGGCTGCCGCCACCACGTCCCCGGCCTGCGCGCCGGGCCGGAAACGCGCAATGTTCTCGGCCACCGTGCCGTCGAACAGGCCGATATCCTGCGGCAGGTAGCCGACGAACCGGCCACGGGCCTCGTCGCTCCATTGGCCGAACGCCGCGCCGTCGAGGCGCACCGAACCGCGCAGCGGCACCCAGACGCCGGCCATCACGCGCGCCAGCGTCGATTTGCCTGAAGCGGACGGGCCGATCACGCCGAGCGCCTGCCCCGCCAGCAGCGACAGCGAAATGCCGTTGAGGATGGGCTCGCGCGAACCCGGAGCGGCGCAGACCACCTGGTCGAGTGTCAGGGTCCGGCGCGGCAGCGGCAGGGCAAGCACCTCCGGCTGATCGGGAAGCGCGCGGATCGTGTCGCGCAGCCGCCTCCAGCCGAGGCGCGCCGCGACGAACGACTTCCAGTGCGCCACCGCCTGTTCGATCGGGGCGAGCGCGCGGCCCATCAGGATCGAGGCCGCGATCATCACGCCGGGCGTCGCCTGTTCCATCAGCACCAGCAGCGCGCCGAGCCCCAGAATGCCCGATTGCAGCGCAAGCCGCAGGATGCGCGACACGGTGCCGTAGGCGCTCACCGCATCGGTAGCCGCATCACTCGCGCGCAGCAGCCGGGAACTGACCTCGCCGTACCGCTCGGCCAACGCTTGCCGCATGCCCATGGCGGCAATGGTCTCAGCATTGCGGCGCGAAGCCTCCGCGATCACCGCTCGGGTGGCCGCCTCGCGGGCGGCGATCGCCATCGGGCCGCGCGTCGCGCGCTCGGTCATCAGCGTGATGGCGAACAGATGCAGGCAGCCGGCCAGCACCGCCACGCCGATCCAGGGGTGGAGCGCGAAGCACAGGACGATAAAGACCGGCGTCCACGGCAGATCGAAAAACACCGTTGGCCCGAGGCTCGAGACGAAGCCGCGCACCGTGTCGAGGTCGCGGGACGGCTGCATGGCATCGGCGCGCGCGCCGACGCGCACCGGGATCGTCACGCTCAGCGCATAGACCTGGACTGCAAGCCGCCGGTCGACCATGGCGCCGATGCGCGCGAGCAGCCGCTGGCGGACGATATCAAGCACGCCCTGGATGAGGAGGGCGCCGGCAAGCGCCAGCGTCAGCCCGACCAGCGTCGGCACGCTGCGGCTGGTCAGCACACGGTCATAGACCTGCAGCATGTAGATGGCCCCGGCGAGAGCCAGAATGCTCAGGAGCCCCGAGAACAATGCCGCCGCGACGAGCGCGAACCGGCACTCCGCCAGCGCGGCGGCAACCGGATCGTCAGGCATCCCCGGCGGGGGCGGTGTGGGCATCGGGCGCGGTCCGGCGGCCACGGCCAGCCGCCGCACGGCGCGGGAGCGGGTTCCGGGCAGAATCCTGCCATCAGCAATACCCGGCCGCGAAGGCGTTGCAAGCCGTCCGCCGCGAAGGCGGGCCGCTGGACGGATCGGCGCCAGCTGGGGCCGTCAGCCGGCCATGGCCCGCCGATAGGCCGCGACGACCCCGGCGGCGATGGTTGCGATCCCCGCCGAGGCTTCCGCCGCCGCCCGCGCCGCGCTCCCCGTCGCCGCCAGATCGGCGGAAGCAGCCGCTGCGATGGCGGATGCCAGCGCCTCGACATCGCCGGCCGGCACCACCCAGCCGGTCTCGCCCGGCCTGACGAAATCGCGGCAGCCCGGAACGTCGGTGACGATGGCGGGACGACCGGCGGCGGCAGCCTCCAGCAGCGCTTTGGGCAGTCCCTCGCCGCCGCGCGAGGGCAGGACGAAGACATGGGCGGCGGCCAGCAGCGCGGGGATGTCGTGCCGTGCGCCCAGCATCCCGACGCCGGGCACCGCCGCGAAGGCGGCAAGCTCGTCCGCGCCGTAGGAGCGCGGATTGCCGGCATCGGGAGCGCCGACGATCGACAGCGTCGCATCGATGCCCCGCGTCCGCGCCAACGTCAGGGCGGCCACGGCGAGGTCGACGCCCTTGGAGCGGATCATCCGCGCCACCATGACCAGCCGCAGCGGCGGTCCGGACGGTAGCGGTTGCGGATCGAAAGCGGCGAGATCGACGCCCGCCCCGGTAAGCCGCACGAGCCGGCCCGCCGCCCGGCCGGCATCGAGGCCGAGCGCCGCCGCATCGTAGGCATTCTCGGCGAGCCAGATCGTCGACGGGTCGTCGAGCGAGCGGGCGAGCCCCTTCGCGACCGCCGCCGCCACCGCGCGGCCCGGACCGGTGCCGCTGGCGAGGAAGCCGAGCCCGGTCACGCTGACGACGGTGGCCGACGGCCGCGCCATGCGCCGGGCCAGCGCCGCGATCACCATACCGTGCAGGCCGAAGGCATGGATGATGGTCGGCCGCGCCGGGTCGACGAGCCGCGCGACCTGTCGGGCGGCGGGCCACAGGCCACGCGGCAGCAGCCCGCGGCGCGTCGCCCGGCTCGCCACGAAGCCGATGCTGGCGGCCGCGATCTCGCATTCGGCATCGCCTGGCGCCGCCACGACGACGACCTCGAACCCCTCCGCCACCGCCGCCCGCGCCCAGGGCAGGAAATGCGAGCGGAAGAACCAGGCCTCGTTGATGACGCAGATGACCAGCGGCCGGGTCATGCGCGGCCCGCACGCGGCCATCTGGCCGTCTCCAGTCGACCCGTCATCTGATTCTTGCCTTTGGCCGCCCGCGGTGAGACAACAGCGCTGGCTCCTGCCGGCCGGGGCGGAATCGGGCCCGGCAGGAACTGAACCATCAATAGCGGAACCTCATGCGATCGGTCGCAGAAGAAGTCGAACGCTGCCTGCCCTATTTCGTCCGCCTATGCGTCAACAGCGTCGTCGCAACCGGCGTGCGGCTTGACGAATCGGCGGTCGAGGTGGCGCGGGAACTGCACGGCCGCCTGCCCGTTTCGGTCAAGGCGGAGCTGAAGGCGCATTTCGAGACCACCCTATCGGACCTCGTCGACCTCGTCTCGGCGCTGGCCCCGCGCCTGCCGCCGCAGCTTGTACACGACTTTGCCGAAAAGGCCTCGCAGGCGCAGGTGGCGGCGACGCTCGAGCGTTCCCTGCGAAGCGCGCTGAGGCCTGCATTGATTGAAGGAACTGCACCCGTAACCTGAGGACCTGATCTGATCCCCCGAGGCTGGACCGTTTGAGATTGGAGTTGTCCGCGCCAGAATCCCTTGGCTGGGAGGAGCGGAAGACGATGAAGGCGAGCAAGTTTTCAGAGGCGCAGAAGGCGTTCATTCTGAAGCAGGGTGCGGAGAGTGTAATGAACCGCCCTGGGTTTGTCGGAGGCTCCAACCCCTGAGAAGGTGGAGCCGTCGTGGGCAATACGAGCGACAAAATCTCGCCTGAAGTTCGCAGCCGCACGGTGCGCTTGGTCCTCGATCACGAACATGAACACACTTCAGCTGGGCGGCGATCACCTCGGTCGCTACGAAGATCGGCTGCACGGCACAGACGCTGGGCGAGTGGACCAAGCGCACGGAGAGCGACGCCGGTAGGCGAGCCGATCTGCCGACGGATGCGACGGCGAGGCTGAAGGCGCTGGAGCGGGAGAACCGCGAGCTTCGGCAGGCGAACGAGATCCAGCGCAAGGCCAGCGCGCATTTTGCGATGGCGGATCTAGACTGCCGATCAAAAACATAATCGCCTTCATCGACGATCAGCGCGAGGTCCACGGGGGGCGAGCCGATCTGCAAGGTTCTGCCGATCGCCCCCCTCGACATATTATGCCCAAGTCGCTAGGCGGGCCGATCCGGCGAAGCTGTCGGGGCGGGCGCAGCGGGATATGGCGCTGAAGCCTGAGATCGCCCGCGCCTTCGTAGAGAACTTCGAGGTCTACGGCGGGCGCAAGGTTCGGCGGCAGATGGTGCGCGAAGGCTTCAACGTGGCGCGGTGCACGGTCGAGCGGCTGATGCAGGCCCTCGGCCTGCAAGGCGTCATCGGCGGCAAGCCTGTGCGCACCACGATGCAAGACAAGGCCGCGCATGCCCGCTGGACCATGTGAACCGACAGTTCCATGCGCCGGCGGCGAGCCGGCTCTGGCTCTCCGACTTCACCTAGGTCTCGACCTGGCCGGGCTTCGTCTATGTGGCCTTCGTCATTGACGCCTACGCTCGCCGCATCGTCGCCTGGCGCGTCTCCCGCACGGCCACGCCAGCTTCGTGCTGGTTGCTCTGCAGCAGACGCTCCACGAGCGCCGTCCGACCAACAAGGCGGGCCTCGTCCATCACTCGCACCGCGAATCGCAA
>Ga0209570_1001782_pt1 | contig 10480 bp, 9 predicted proteins | sample EBPBio172007_DNA_FD_185861 | JGI IMG/M metagenome (GOLD analysis project Ga0209570, IMG submission 185861) | Wastewater treatment Type I Accumulibacter community from EBPR Bioreactor in Madison, WI, USA - Reactor 1_9/17/2007_ DNA (SPAdes)... | ecosystem: Engineered > Bioreactor > EBPR >... | reverse complement strand
GATGTGGTGGGCTTGGACACCACCGTGAATGTATGCAATAACCTCTACGCCATCCTGAAAGATGACGAATCCAAAGATGCCTTTCTGCTCCCCGGCATTGTGGCAAAACTGATGGAGAAAAACTGGCTGGGTGATAAGACCGGGCAGGGATTTTACAAGAAAGTGAAAGACGAAAAGGGCAAGTCGGTGATCCTGGGCCTGGACTTCAAAACCATGGAATACCGTGCGGCCGATAAGGTGAAGATCGCGGCGCTGGATACCGTAAAAGGGATAGAGAGCATTCCGGAGAAAGTGGCCCTGCTGCTGAAAGATAAGAGCAAAGCCGGCGAATTTTACCGCAAAACCTTTACCGACGCGTTCCAGTATGCTTCTAATCGCATCCCGGAGATCGCTGATGAGCTGTATAAGATAGACGATGCCATCACGGCGGGATTCGGATGGCAGATCGGTGTTTTTGCTACGGCAGATGCACTGGGAGCTAAGGCCTTTACGGAGCTGTGCGAAAGTGAGGGCCGGAAGCCGGCGCAGTGGGTGTATGATATGATAGCGGCCGGCCATGATACCTTTTATAAGATTGAAAACGGCAAGAAACTGTATTACGATATCCCTTCGAAATCCTATAAAGTGATCCCGGGAACCGACGGCTTCATTATCCTCGATAATATCCGTAAAACCAATGTGGTGTGGAAGAACCCGGAAGCGTCCATTTTTGACCTGGGCGACGGCATCCTGGGCGTGGAATTCCAGTCGAAAATGAATACCCTGGGCTCCGGCCCCATTGAGGCGCTGAACAAGGCCTACAGTTTAGCCGAGAAAGATTTCAGGGGGCTGGTGATCGGGAATGACAGCACCCAGGCCTTCTCTGCCGGGGCTAACCTGGCCATGCTGTTCATGTTTGCGGTGGAGCAGGAGTACGACGAGATCGACCTGATGATCGCCACCTTCCAGGAAACCATGATGCGGGCCCGGTACTCGTCCGTACCGGTGGTAACGGCGCCGCATTCCCTGGCCCTGGGCGGAGGCTGCGAGCTGAACCTGCATGCCGATAAGGTGGTGGCCCACGCCGAGCTTTACATGGGCCTGGTGGAGCTGGGAGTAGGACTGATCCCGGCCGGTGGCGGAACCAAAGAAATGGCGCTGAGGTGCTCCGACCTGTACCAGCCTGGCGATACCGAGCTGAACATCCTGCAGGCGGCTTTCATGAATATCGCCCAGGCCAAAGTTTCCACTTCGGCCCAGGAGGCTTTTGACATGAATTACCTGAAGGCGGGCCGTGACCAGGTGGTGCTGAACCGCAGCCGGCTAATCGCCGAAGCCAAGCAGGCGGCCATAGAACTGGCAGAAAACGGGTATACCCAGCCTATCCGCCGTACGGACATCAAGGTGCAGGGAAAAACGGGGATCGCGCTGTTCAAGGCCGGTATCCGGTCCATGCGTATGGCCAATTATATTACCGATCACGATGCGCTGATCGCCGAGAAGCTGGCTTACGTGATCTGCGGCGGTGACCTGAGCTACCCGCAGCTGGTAAGTGAGAAATACCTGCTGGAGTTGGAAAGGGAGGCCTTCCTGTCGCTTTGTGCCGAAAGAAAAACCATGGAGCGGATGCAGGGGATCATCAGTGGTGGAAAAGCACCGAGAAACTAAGTTTTAACATCAAATCAGAACAAGAGAAATGGATGCATATATCATAGACGGTTACCGGTCGCCGGTAGGAAAAGCCCCCAGAGGGGTCTTCCGTTTCACCCGCCCGGATGACCTGGCTGCCGAAGTCATCAAATATTTATTAAGCAAAAATCCGGGCGTAGATCCGGCCCGGGTAGATGACCTTATTGTAGGAAACGCCGTACCGGAAGCAGACCAGGGCATGCAGATGGCCCGTTATATCTCGCTCCTGGCGCTGGGCAAGGAAGTGCCGGGCATCACTATTAACCGGTACTGTGGCAGCGGCGTGGAAGCCGTGGCCATGGCTGTGGGCAAGATCCAGGCTGGCATGGCGGATATCGTGATCGCAGGCGGTACGGAGTCGATGTCGCTGGTACCCACTACCGGGTATAAGACGGCGTTGAACTACGACATTGCATCAACTCACCCGGATTACTACGTCGGCATGGGGCTTACGGCCGAGCAGGTGGCCCAGAAATATAAGATCAGCCGGGAAGAGCAGGATGAGTTCGCCTTCCGTTCCCACCAGAAGGCTCTGAATGCCCAGAAGGAAGGCTATTTTGACAGCGGAATGGTGCCCATCCCCGTGAAGGAGACGTATTTTGATGCGGCCTCTGGCAAGAAGAAAACCCGGGAGTATACGGTCAATAAAGACGAAGGCCCCCGGGCTGGAACCAGCGTGGAGGCATTGTCCAAGCTAAAGCCGGTATTTGCGGCGGGCGGTTCGGTAACGGCCGGGAACTCCTCCCAGACCTCTGACGGTGCCGCTTTTCTGCTGGTGGCCTCGGAAAAAGCGGTAAAAGAGTTGAATCTGAAGCCCATAGCCCGCATGGTTTCTTACGCTGTGGCAGGGGTGGAACCCAGCCTGATGGGTATCGGCCCGGTGGAGGCTATTCCCAAGGCCCTGAAACAAGCCGGCCTGAAGCTGGAAGACATAGACCAGTTTGAACTGAACGAAGCCTTCGCCGCCCAGGCCCTCGCCGTAGTGAAGGAGATCGGTATAGACCAGGAAAAACTTAACCCGAACGGTGGGGCCATCGCCCTGGGCCATGCATTAGGTTCTACCGGCGCCCGGCTCTCCGTTCAGATCCTGAATGAAATGAAGCGCCGCGGGCAGAAATACGGCATGGTCACGGCCTGTGTGGGTGGCGGCCAGGGCGTGGCCGGGATTTACGAAGTGCTGTAAGGTTTTGGTACTTAGGATGGGGGCGCCGGATGGTGCCCCTATTCTACAATCGTTCTGAAGGTCAGGTTTATTCTGGCTGTTGTTATTTTTTTGGTGGGCGGTAAGCGATGTAGCCAGTGGGTTTGCGTGGTGTCTTTCATGACTAATAGGCTACCGTGCTCCAGAAGCAACTCCACCTTTTCTTTGGTCTGTTTGTGCTTGAAAGCAAATTTCCGTTCGGCGCCAAAACTTAATGAGCCTATGGCCCCGTCTTTTTTCAAATCGGCTTCCCCGTCACTGTGCCACGCCATCCCTTCGTCCCCGTTGTGATAGAGATTAAGCAGGCAGGAATTAAAGCGCTCGCCTGTGGCTGTTTCTACTGCGGTTTTGAGTTCCAATAATTCTTTGGTCCACCCCAAAGCGTGCTTGGTGGTATTGGAATAGGTGTATTCAAAGGGCTTATCGCCATACCACGCCACCTTCCGTTTGGTAATGATTTTCTTTCCGAAAATAACCGCTTCATCATTTCGCCATTCAATGGAGGTCAGCAATTTTTCAAAATAGGCACCCGCCTCTTTTTTAGGAAATAACCTACCGTAATAATTTACGGTTCCCTGGTAAGGAAGCCGGTTTTTATTTTTATCGGGGGTGGGGTCAAATAAATCCATACGATTCTATTCAGAAATTATCAGGTAATAACCGTCTAAATCTCTTAATGTAAATTGGTTTTTGAGCGAATTCTCGTTGTAGTGGATTTCCTTTTCAATGTTTGCTTTCAGGGCTTTTGCATTTTCAAATATTTTATTCAAATCATTAACCCGAAAGAAAAGAATTAACCCATTGCCATTTTCTTTTTTAGAATTTAACATTGTCGGGTGTTCGTGTTCACCCCATTTGTGCAAGCAAAGGACAACAGTTTTTTCATTTGTTAAAATTTCAAAAGTTTCACCACCGTGTTCACTTTTGCAGCCTAATAACTGCTGATAAAATTCAGAACTTTCAGGAATACTTTTTACTGCAATAATTGTTTCGAGATTTACCATTTGATTACTTTACTGTTTCCTCCATTTTAACGAACCGCAAATTAAAATTGTATGTTTCCTTATTCTGCTCAGTGATTTCAGTTTTGCGTCTATCGTAAGAGGTAATATGATGTTTGTATAAATCCTTATTTTCCGGGATGGGTAAACCAGTAGAGAAAAGGGATTTGAAATTCCTGAAACTTTGCAAAAAGAATGTTTTTTAGGAATTTTCTCAGGCCGGGTTCATTTTTATTTCCGTATTCCCTAATCAGTTTTCGCACTTTCCCAACCTATCATTGCAGTCTTTCGTGTATTGCCCCACATATAACCACCAATATTTCCTGACGACTGAATGACACGATGACAAGGAATAAGAAAGGCAACGGGATTACTCCCGACGGCTGTGCCTACGGCTCGGGAGGCAGTGGGGTTGCCAATTTTTTCGGCAATTTTGCCGTAAGTAGAAAGTTTTCCCATTGGAATTTTCAAAAGGGTTTCCCAAACTTTCAGTTGAAATTTCGTGCCTTTCAAATGCAGTTTTATTTCGGATAGTGTGCTCCAGTCGTTTTGAAAAATGAACAAAGCGTTTTGTTGTATCGGATCTGATTTTTGCTGAAAAGTGGCGTTTGGAAATTTTTGTTTCAAGTGGTTCAAGGCCCTGACTTCATCCTCGTCAAACGCCATGTAACAAATACCTTTGGGTGTGGAAGCTACCATCAAATTTCCAAACGGACTTTCTGCAAAACGGTAATTGATATAAAGGTTTTTTGCACCGTTTCTATATTCGGCAGGTGTCATTCCTTCTATGTTTACAAATAGATCGTGTAATCTTCCCGTGCCTGAAAGCCCGGTTTCCAGGGCGGTTTCAAAAAGTGTGGCCTGGTGGTTGAGCAATAACTTTTTGGCGTGCTCAATGCTGATGTATTGCAGGAACTTTTTGGGTGTTGTTCCTGCCCATTCGCTAAACAAACGTTGAAAATGAAACGGGCTTAAGTGTACCCGTTCCGCCACTTCGTCAAGGTTAGGCTGCTCTTTGAAATTTTCTTTTATATAGTCTATCGCTTCCGCAATCCGGTGGTAATTGATTTGTTGTTGCCCGTTCATCACGCTGAGTTTATACTGCAAATCTCAGAACAATCTGGCGGTTATAAAACCCGAAATTTGCTGTGTTTTTGAATATCCGTATACATCGTCCCACTTAGGAACGGGCTCAAATCCCAATTCTCTAATTAATCATGATCTGTGAGTTAGAAGAGAAAACATCTTCGTGAGGAACTATGTGGTTATTATCCATCTCAAGAAGGCCTCTTTGTAGGGAGAGATTTTGTTCTTCTGAAAGTTCTATAGACCAATTTCCATGCTTATAAGTCAGAAACTCAATATACTTTTCCAGTTCTTCCAGCGCTTTTACCGGGAGAGAAGAGACTTTTCTATTTATTTCTGAAACTGTAACCATGTAGTTTTTAACCTTTTTACGAAGTTAGCTGTTTTTATATAACTACTGAGAGCGGATAAAATTATTTTAACTCAAATGCATTTTTAACAGGGGATTAAAAATGTTCTGGATAAGAAACCTTTGAAATAACTAAATTTGTACAGGACTATTTATTTCAGCCTAAATCTTACCATAAACATTTTTTTATGCCTACCTGGATTAAAGAACAGCCCCTCCTCGCTGAATTAAAGAAGCGTTTCCGGTGCGACTGGCTGGGGTATCATGGTATAAATCACTGGAGCCGGGTGCAAAAAAACGGCTTGATCCTGGCGGGAAAGGAGGGGGCACGTAAGGATATAGTTACCTTATTTTCCCTCTTTCACGATAGCGCCCGGGAAGATGAGGGCTACGATACCGGGCACGGTATTCGTGCCCTATCCCTGATGGATGAACTGCGGGGCGTGCTTTTTGATATCGACGAAGAAGGGTATGCCGATGTGAGAGAAGCTATAGCGGGACACAGTGAGGGGCGGTGTAGTCACCCTAGCATCCATGTAAAGGTCTGCTGGGATGCGGATAGACTGGATCTCTATAGGGTGGGTGAAGAGCCTCAGCCCCGGTATCTGTGTACCCGAAGCGCCCGAAGGCAGGCCATAATCCATGAGGCCGTTAAACGGAGTGAGACTACTTTTGATTTCGAATTTCCCGATTTCAGGGTTGGCGGGTCTTTCTCCCGTATTAGTGCATATATACGTTCCCGCCTTTCATGACCCTTGTATCTATCTATAACTCAGCCCCAGCAGAATAATAAACCAGATGGGTAAGCTGGCCAGGAAAATACTATACCATCCGCCGAAGCGGCCTTTGAACCGGCGGGGCTGATCCCGGATCCGGACCAGGCTGGCGATTCCGAAGGATGCGCCTGCGGCAAGGAGTAATAAGAAGATGAGCGGGTCACGCACGAATTGGGATATCAGGCCCACAAAACCCACGGTGGCGGTGAGGGCGGCGGCTATGCCCATAGGCTCGGTCTTTCGCTGTTCCGGGATGGAATCCGGGCGGGCGGCTTCCGGGCGGGAAGTGATTTTGGGGGAGCTCTTTTTCTTTATTCGGGGTGCTTCTCCCACGGCCACCGGTTCAGGAGCTATGCTGATGATTTCGGGAGAAGCTTTTGAAGCCTGTCCGGGTGGTTCGGCGGCCCGTATTTCTGAGGGGGGCGGAGCTGACGCTTCACCCGGGATGGCATAAGAAACGGACCCGGAGGGCATGAAGGCGGAGGGCCTTACTTTACAGGAATAAAGCGCTAAACAGCCTATAAAAATCCAGAAACTTCGTATCATTGTTTGAGCTGTTTTTAGATGAGAGGGCCCTGATGAACTGCTAAATTATCAAAAAAATCGAAATTATAACCCTGTTCGGGCTGTTTTTTGGCAGGATATGCGGAGTGCTGACGGAGTTTAGCGGGCCCATAAATAAGCCTCCCCGCAGCGGAAGCTGCGGGGAGGCCTGTTCGTAAGAAAAATATTCAGGGCTTAATCCACGTAGATGGATCCGGCGGAAGTGCGCATCTTTACGGATTTTCCGCCACCGTTCACCCGGCCGTTTACTTTGCCTTCTTTCAGGGTGTTGGATACTTTGGCCAGCTTGTCGCTGTACACGCGGTTTCCTTTCAGATCCAGGTCCATGCCTTCGTTAAAGGGCAGGTCTACCTTAATGGAGCCGGCGCTGGTGCTCAGGCTTACGTGGTCTCGGATGGCCAGGATATTGCCTTCGATCCCGCCACCGGAGGTGCTGCCGCTGAGGTTGCCCTCAATATTGGTAAACTTAATGCTTCCGCCGCTGGTAGAAATGTTCAGGTCGCCGTTCACGTTATTGGCCCGGATAGAGCCGCCGCTGGTGGTTCCTTTGATATCGCCTTTCAGGTTATTGAAGGTCAGGCTTCCGCCGGAGGTGGTCAGTTTGATCTTGCCGTCTGAATTTTCAGCCGTGATGCTTCCGCCACTGGTAGACAGGCTGATGTCGCCGCTCAGTTCGTTCATTTTGATGGAACCGCCGGAAGTAGAGCCTTTGATGTTTCCTTTGAGGTCATTGAGGTCCATGGAGCCGCCGGAAGTCTTAAAGCCCAGGTTTCCGTCCAGGTCAGACAGGGTGATGCTTCCGCCGGAAGTGGCCAGGTCCGTGTCTACTTTCCCGGGGGAGTCTATCTCAAACCCGATAGACAGGCGGTTAGAGTTATTCCAGGAAAAATTTTCTTTTTTAGGTTTAGCGGTACAGATAAGGGTGTTACCACTCACTTTCACTTCTAAAATGTAGTTTTCCAGCCGTTCTTCAATTTCCTTTTGCGAGAGCTTGGTGTTCCAGCTGTTGGACCGGATAAACACCTTCACTTTTGGGGTGGAAGTCCCGCCGTTTACCTTGATGGATCCACCGGAGGTACTTACTTCCAGGCGGTTGATCCGCTGGCCGGAAAAATCTTTTACCAGGTAGGGTTCGGTGTTCTGAGCCATAGCCAGGCCTGTGCATAACACCATTGCTAAAAACAGATTAAGTATTCTCATAAGTATAGTTTTTTGTACTAGATGGATAATCGTAACAAATGGTTGCACGGATTTTAAAAAAAACGCAGAGAGTTTAGTAGGTTTGCCCTTCTTTCCTCAAAAAACAATGAAACAGATCAATATAGACGGCATTTATAAGGCAGCTGAACGACTTTCCGATGTGGCCATCAAGACCCCTTTGACCCGGAATAAAAACCTTTCCGATTTCTACGATGCAAACATTTACCTGAAAAGGGAAGACCTCCAGGTGGTGCGGTCGTACAAGATCCGGGGGGCGTATAATAAAATGGCCTCCCTGAGTAAGGAGCAGCTGGCTAAGGGGGTGGTTTGTGCCAGTGCGGGAAACCACGCCCAGGGGGTGGCTTATGCCTGTGATAAGATGCAGGTAAAAGGCACCATTTTCATGCCCACCACCACCCCCGCCCAGAAGATCCGGCAGGTAAAGATGTTCGGGAAGGAGTGGGTGGATATTGTGCTGGCCGGTGATACGTATGACGACGCCTACTATGCAGCCCTGGAATACAGCGATGCGGTGTTTGTGCACCCTTTTGATGATGAGCAGGTGATTGAAGGCCAGGGCACGGTGGGCCTGGAGATCTTCAAGGAGCTGGATGTAAAGGTAGATTACCTGATCTTTGCCATTGGCGGCGGCGGGCTGGCCTCCGGCGTTTCCACGGTTTTCCGTACACTGAGCCCATCCACCCGGCTGATCGGGGTGGAGCCGGAAGGGGCGCCCACGCTAAAGACCTCCCTGGAGCACGGAGAGGTCACCCCGCTGGATCATATTGATAAGTTTGTAGACGGGGCCGCGGTCATGAAAGCCGGGGAGATCACCTTTGAGATTGTCAGGAAAAACATAGATGATATCCTGCTGATCCCGGAAGGGAAAGTGTGCTCCACCATCCTGAAGCTGTATAACGAGGAGGCTATTGTGGCTGAACCGGCCGGGGCGTTGAGCATTTCCGCCCTGGATTTCCTGAAAGAAGATATCCGGGGGAAAAACGTGGTGTGCATTATCGGCGGCGGGAACAATGACATCACCCGCACCGAAGAGATCAAAGAGCGTTCCCTGATCTATGAAGGCCTGAAGCATTACTTTATTGTGCGTTTTCCCCAGCGGTCGGGGGCGCTCAGCGAGTTCCTGGGGCAGGTATTGGGGCCTACGGTGGATATCGTGTTTTTTGAATATTCCAAAAAGACGGCCCGGGAGAAAGGCCCTGCGCTGATCGGGGTGGAGATCGCTAAAAAGGAGGATTTTGAGCCCCTGATACAGCGGATGAACGAGCATAAAGTTCAGTTTACCTACATTAATGACCAGCCTGACCTGTTTGAATTTCTCATTTAAGGGCTCCTTTTAACCTTAATTAACCTTACATTAAAGTTGATTAACCCAGGCGTATAGCTTTGGAAGATAATTTTGTACCCTATAAACTTTGTAAACTGATTTTATGAAAAAACTTATTACGCTGGTACTGGCCGTTATCCTACATTTTACGGCGCAGGGCCAGAAGCTGAAAGGGCAGGTCAAAGGCCAGGACGGGACTTTCCTGGTAAACAGTACCGTGATGCTGCTGGATACCAAAGATTCCACCATGCTTTCTTTTGGAAAAACCAAAGAAAACGGGTTCTTTGAGATCAAAGGTGCCGCTAAAAGCGAAGCCATCCTCCAGGTAAGCAATGTAGGCTATGAAAAATTCATGCTGTTTTTAACGCTGACCGGCGCTGACCAGAACCTGGGGGTGATCACCCTGGACTCCGCCACCCGTGAGCTGGCTGAACTGGTGGTGAAAGGAGAGCGGGCCGCAGTGGGCGTAAATAAGGATACGGTAGAATTTAATGCCGGCTCTTTTAAAGTGCAGCAAAACGCCATGGTGGAAGAACTGCTTAAAAAGATGCCGGGCATGGATGTGGACCGGGAAGGTAACGTAACCGCCCAGGGCAAGAACGTGACACGGATCCTGGTAGACGGGAAAGAGTTTTTCGGAAGAGACCCCAAGATGAGCACTAAAAATATACCGGCCAATGCCATTGAAAAAGTGCAGGTCTTTGACAAAAAATCAGACCGCGCCGAGTTTACGGGGATTGACGACGGGGAAGAGGAAACTACCATTAACCTGAAACTGCGGGAAGATAAGAAGAACCTGGGTTTCGGCCGTTTTATAGCCGGGGGCGGGACGGACGGCGGTAATAAGGCCCGCTATAACCTGGGAGCCAATTATTACACGTTTAAAAACGGTAACCAGCTCTCGTTTATCGGGAACGCCAATAACATTAACCAGCAGAGCTTCTCTGCTTCTGATTTTTCCATGGCCGGAATAGGCCGGGGCGGCGGCGGTATCAGCTTTGGCGGCGGCGGCATGGGCGGTGGCAGCCGTTCTGGCCTTATGCGCAATATTTCAGGCGGGATTAATTTTAACAATAAGCTGAGCCCTAAAACCGAGATTAACGGCAGCTATTCTTATACTAATACCAACCAGTATACTACACGGGAAAGCACTACGCAGAGTGTGATAGGCACGCTGGAGACCAGTGGAAACGCGGCCTCGCAGCAAAACTCCGATAACGACTCGCACCGGCTGAATGTGACCCTGAATAACAAGATCAACAACACCAGCTCGCTCCGCTGGATTAACCG